>Ga0265338_10003847_pt1 | contig 20833 bp, 17 predicted proteins | sample 42126metaG_FD_193579 | JGI IMG/M metagenome (GOLD analysis project Ga0265338, IMG submission 193579) | Rhizosphere microbial communities from Carex aquatilis grown in University of Washington, Seatle, WA, United States - 4-21-26 metaG | ecosystem: Host-associated > Plants > Roots > Rhizosphere...
GCCTCAAGATCGAAACTCGCATTGGGATGTTCCTTTTTATATTCGGCGATAAGCCGGGGAGCCAGTTCTTCGCCAAACGTGTTCGAGCCCCGGATGGTGATTTTTTCAGATGACTTGGTTTCTGGCATTGACGGCGCCGGATTGCTCTGGGAACAACTCGCGGCAATGAAGCCCAGCAGGATCAAGCTGAAACTTCTCAAAAAACCGGCCGGCCTCATTCCAAATTGTTTGTTGGAAAATAATGTTTTCATGGTGCGCCTTTCATTTGCTGGGAATTGGTTCTGGCTCTAGAATTCACCCGCCGGGGCGGTTACATCAAGAAAAAAATGCTAGGTTTTTGCCGGCGCCATCTCCTTGATTTTCTTCTTCGCCCACGATTTTGCCTGACGCGGCGTATTCAATTCGTCCTGCAACTGCTTCTCGCGAATGTCCGCCAACAGCGCGCCCATCGCCGGACCGGGTTTCACGCCGAGCTTGATCAAATCATCGCCGGTGATCAACGGGGGACGAATCGCGGGTTTCTTTTCCAATTCCGCCGCCTGCTGAACCAGAAAGTCGTAAAGCTCCAAGTCGCCGTGCGAGCCGAGGCAGTCCAGCCGGTGCAATTCCAGTTCCAGCGGAAACGTCTCGCGCAACAGCAGCCGGCGCAGCGTCGCCTTCCGCATCTGCTTCACGTCCTTGAACTGCATGTGGTGCAGGACGCACGCGGCAATTTCGTCAATCTGCTTTTTGGGAAAGCGCAGCCGGTTCAAAATGTCCCGAGCCATTTCCGCGCCTGCTTTTTCGTGGCCGTAAAAATGAATCGCGCCGGTCTTGGCATCATGCTCCGCCGTCACCGGCTTGGCGATGTCGTGAAACAAAACCGCCCACGGCAGGAATTCATCAGCGCCAGGCGGCAGTTTTTCCAACATCAACCGGATATGCTCGAAAACGCTGCCTTCGGGATGATAATCCGGCGATTGTTCGCAGGAAATGGTCGCCGCCAGTTCCGGTAAAATCTGTTCCAGCAATCCGCTGTCTCGCAGCAGAACCAGTCCGCGCGCGGCGTGCGGCGGACGGAATAATTTCAAGAGTTCGTCGCGAATCCGCTCTGCGCTGATGAGTTTGATTTTGGGCGCGAGCGATTTGATGGCGGCAAAAGTGTCCGGCTCAATTTGAAAATCCAGTTGCGCGGCGAATCGCACCGCGCGTAACAGGCGCAAATGGTCCTCCGCAAAGCGTTCCTCCGGCGCGTCGATGGTGCGGATGATTTTCGCGCGCAAATCCTTTTCGCCGCCAACCCAGTCGTGGATTTTTTCCGTGAGCGGATTGTAAAAAAGTCCGTTTACGGTGAAATCGCGCCGCAGCGCGTCGGCCTCCGCATTGGCAAAAACAATCTTCTCCGGCCGGCGGCCATCCTGGTAATCCGCCTCGGCACGGAAGGTGGCGACCTGGAATTGTTGTTTGTCTTCGACGACGACCATCACGCCGAATTTGCGTCCGACGGCAATGGTTTTTTTGAAAAGCTTCTCAACCTGCTCCGGCTTGGCGTCGGTTGCGATGTCATAATCCAGCGGTTCGCGTCCGAGTAAAAAATCGCGCACGCAGCCGCCAACCCAAAAGGCTTGAAATTCGGCCGCGTCGAGGCGGCGGACAATTTCTTTTGCAGTTTCGCGTGGCGAAGAATTCACCCGAAAATTTTAACGCAAAGCCGCAGAGATGCAAAGGCGCAAGGCTAATCTGAAATGCTCAACAATGCATTCATGTGCTGGAAAAAGTTTCTTCTTTGAGTCCCCGCACCTTTGCGTCTTTGCGTTAAAACTATTCCGCCCCCCAAATCAGCTTCACGTGCGCGATGCCTTTTTTGACGGCTTCCACCGGCAGCGACGGGCTTAATTCAAAAACCTTGATGTGCTCCGGCTTCACGAACGGCTTGAGCGCGGCGAAATCAATCGTGCCCATGCCCGGCGCGGCATGGTCGCGCGCGGGAAATTGCACATCGTGAATGTGAAACCCATCCAGCCGCGGCGCGAGCGACTCCAGATGCATCGCGTGATGGATGAAGCCGAGGTTCGCCTTGATTTGGGCGTGGCCTGTGTCGTGCCAATAGACAAGGTTAGGGCTGTTCAGTTCGCGGAATAAAAACTGGAAGTCGCTCTCAATCGGGATTTCCTCGAGCGCCTGCCGGTTTTCGCAGCCGAGCTTGAGTCCGCGCATCTCGGCTTCGGGCAGGATTGTCCGGAGCGTATCATAAACACGCTCGACGAATTTCTCTTTTTTGGCTTCGCGCGTTTTGGCGGCTTCGGCGCAGAGCTTCTCGTATTTGGGTGTGGCCCTCTGACCGCGCTCGAGCATCGTGCATAATTTCCCGGTGTAATCCTTCAGATCCATGCTGCCGAGATGCAGCACCACGACCGGGGCCTTGACACGACCGGCGAATTCAAACGTCTTGAACGTGTGCTTGATGGCCAGCTCGCGCTGGCGCGGGCGCTCATCGGAAAACTCGTAGAGGTTCGGCGCCGCGTGACTCACGCCCATCGGCAGTGGACAAAAATTGTGCAGGCTGGAAATCTTGATTTCGCCCGCTTCGACCGCCTCGAGAATGCCCGGCACAAGGCTCACGCGGACGCCGTGGCTCAACTCGGCGTATTCAAAGCCGAGGTCGCGGATCTCGCGCAGCATCGCGCGCCCGTCCGTGTGGCGGTGGGAATTCCAGCAGGTCGAAAGCGAATACATATTTCAATGGCCCGTGCAAAATCAAAAGCCGGGCGCGGCTGGAATTCAACCGCACCCGGCTATGCAATTCAATCAATTATAAATCCGCGTAACGCGCCGCGAGCATCGCGGAGAACCGCGCTACTTTTTCCTTGCGACGGCGCCTCTCGCTCGGCTTTTCAAAATGCCGATGGCCGCGCACGATTTTAAGCGTGCCCTCGCGGTCGACTTTTTTCTTCAGCCGCCGCAACGCACGATCCACCGGTTCGCCTTTTTTCAATCTTATTTCGGTCAACGCAACTCACTTCCTTTCCAGCGGAACCTGGCGTTCCGCAAATTCAAAATGGGCGCGCAGTATGGCTTGTCCCCGCCCGTTGTCAATTGCGCAATCGCGGATTGATTTCGCGCCCCGCAAAGTTATTCTGCCGCCATGAATAAAAAGAACGGGGGCAAATCCGTCGCCGACCCCGAATTGCTGGCGCGGATTCAGGAACTCATTCAATACCGGGGCGGCGGCCACAACGAAACCCAGGTCGCCGACATGATCGAAAACGCCCTGAAACTCCTCACCGACGTGAAGGACACCGGCGACGTCCGCGTCATCCAGACCGCGCTGCGCGAATTGCGCTACTCGTTCCGCCTCTTCGCGCCCTACGCGGGCAAGCGCAAGGTGTCCATCTTCGGCTCGGCCCGCACGCAGCCCGACAAAATTGTCTATCAACAGGCCGCGGACTTCGGGCGCAAAATCGTGAAGGCCGGTTTCATGGTCATCACCGGCGCCGGTCCCGGCATCATGCAGGCCGGACACGAAGGCGCCGGGCCGGTGAACAGCTTCGGCGTCAATATCCGCCTCCCGTGGGAGCAATCCGCCAATCCGGTCATCCGCGAGGACAAGAAGCTCATCACCTTCAAATACTTTTTCACGCGCAAACTCATTTTCATCCGGCACTCGGACGCCATTGTGCTGTTCCCCGGCGGCTTCGGCACATTCGACGAAGGTTTCGAGGCGCTCACCCTCATGCAGACCGGCAAAAGCCAGCTCATGCCGCTCGTCCTCGTGGACAAACCCGGCGGCATCTTCTGGAAAACCTGGGACAAAAACATCCGCGAACAACTCCTGCGCGATGCATTGATTTCTCCCGACGATTTGAGCCTTTACCAAATCACCGACCGCGCCGACGAAGCCGTGAAAATCATCACCCGCTTCTACCGGAATTTCCATTCCACGCGCTTTGTGAAAGATTTGCTCGTCATCCGGCTGAAACATGCGCCGGACGAATCGGCCATCGCGGCGATGAACGAGGACTTTTCCGACATCATCATGGAAGGCAAAATAAAAGTCATCAAGCCGACGCCCGAGGAGATTGCGAACAAAGAGCATCTCGAATTGAAACGCATCGCCTTTGCCTTCAACCGCCGCGACTATGGCCGCCTCCGGCAATTGATTGACGTGTTGAACGGAGTGTAATCTTTCAGGTTGACGCTTCAAGTTAATCGGCCTAGTAATCGGTTCAGCCGTGAAGACGAACTCTTTCTTTAGCCGGTTCTGTTGCTCTGGAATTTCCCGCCTCGCCGTCGTCATGCTGGTCGCACTGGCTTGGAGCAGCCACGCCATTTGCGACGAGATTCATGACACAATTCTGAACGATGACTTGGAAAAGCTGAAGGCGTTGCTCAAGGCCAATCCTGATTTGGTGAGCAGCAAAAACACCAACAATAACGGCTACACCCCTCTGCATGAGGCGGCAATTATGAATCGCCCGGACGTAGTCGCGTTGCTGCTAGCCAACAAGGCCGATGTCAATGCCACAAACGACTCGGGATGGACACCTTTGAATCTTACTGGTCAAAAGGAGGTGGCGGAGTTGCTGCTGGCCAGTAATGCCGAGGTCAATATCAGGGATCACGCCGGCGATACACCCTTGATTGACGCGGCAAAAAATGGCTACAAAGACGTGGCGAAATTGCTCATGGCACATGGCGCTGACGTCAATGCCAGAGCTGACTATGGTTGGACGCCATTGCATGCGGCGGCATTTTTTTATCACGAGGATGTGGTGGAATTGCTGCTATCCAGCAATGCTGCTGTCAACGCCCGGAACAACGAAGGTCGGACGCCTTTGGATTTGGCGGTGTCTGCGGGAAACGATGACGTTTCGGAATTATTGCGCCAGCACGGCGGACAGGAAACAACGACTACAAACACCCCGACACGCACCCGTGCCACGGCAACTGGCGCAACGATTTTTGATGCAGTCCGAAGTGGCGACTTGGAAAAGATCAAGGCGCTGCTCGCGGAAAATCCTGCCTTGGCTTCCAGCAAAGACACAAACAGCTACGGCATGACCCCTTTGCACTGGGCGGTGGAGACTGACCACAAAGACATACTGCTATTGCTTCTAGCCAACCTCGCAGACGTTAATGCCAAGAGAGACGACAATGGATGGACGCCTCTGCACGAAGCAGCACTTGCCGGCCACGCAGACCAAGCGGAATTATTGCTGGCCAACAAAGCCGAAGTCGATGCCAAAGACAAAAGTGGCCGGACACCCTTGTTCTGGACAGCGGAGCACGGCCATAGAGATGTGGCGGAACTGTTGTTGGCGCATGGAGCCGATGCCAATGCCAGAGATAAAAAAAGTTGGACGCCTTTGATTGCTGCGGCACTTAATGGCCACAAGGATACGGCGGAATTGCTTTTAGCGTATCGAGCTGAAGTCAATGCCAAGGCCAACGATGTGAACAATGACATGGGAATCCAAGAGAAGCGAAACGGACTAACGCCTTTGCACGCTGCGGCAGTGAATGGTTTCAAAATGGAGGCGGAATTGTTGCTGGCACATGGAGCCGATGTGAATGCCAAGGACGACAAAGACCAGACGCCTTTGCACTGGGCGGTGTTCCGGAGGCACGAGGACGTGGCCGACTTGCTCCGCCAGCACGGCGGCCATGAGTGACGCGCGCTCGACACCCTGCTTCGTGATTGTTAGCGTCTGGCCATGAACTTTCTGGTCACCGGCGGCGCGGGCTTCATCGGCTCGCACGTTTGCGAACGCCTCCTCCGCGACGGCCACAGCGTCTGGGCGTTCGATGACTTGAATAATTTTTACGACCCGCAGTTCAAGCAGCGCAACCTCCGCGAAATCCAGTCGCTCGCCAAGCCGTTTGAATTTGTCCACGGCGACATCACGGATCGCGCCGCGCTCGACGAGATTTTTTCCTCAGTCAAATTCGATCAGGTCATCCACCTCGCGGCGCGCGCGGGGGTGCGGCCCAGCCTTGCCGAGCCGGCGCTTTACCAGCGCGTGAATGTGGAGGGCACGGTCAATGTGCTCGAGGCCGCGCGCAAATCCGGCGTGAAGAAAATCACCATCGCGTCGTCGTCATCGGTTTATGGCGTGAATTCAAAGGTGCCGTTCAGCGAGAGCGACCCGATTTTCTCCGCCATTTCGCCCTACGCCGCGAGCAAGCTGGCATGCGAGGCGCTCGGCCACACGTGGCATCACATCTACAAAATGGACGTGGCGATGCTGCGGTTCTTCACGGTTTACGGCCCGCGCCAGCGTCCCTACCTTGCGATCTACAAGTTTGCGAAGCTGATGACGGCAGGCAAACCAATTCCCGTTTTCGGCGACGGCAGCGCGGCGCGGGATTATACATTCATCACCGACACGCTGGACGGCATCATTGCCTGCACGAAGAAGGAATTCGGCTACGAAATTTTCAACCTCGGCGAATCGGAAACCGTTTCGCTGGCGCGGATGATTGAATTGCTCGAAAGCGCGCTCGGCAAAAAGGCGGTGATTGACCGGCAGCCGCTTCAGCCCGGCGACGTGCCCATCACGTTCGCGGACATTTCCAAGGCGCGCGCGAAGCTCGGCTACAAACCAAAAGTGAAGTTTGAGCAGGGCATCAAATTGTTTGCAGATTGGTTCAGGAAAAGCCACAGTTAGCCCCGTCCGATGGCAAAATACGCGCAGTTCGACCGGCCGGCTTTGAGCGAAGCGCTTGACGCTTGGGGAAAAATTCTCAAGGAGCGCGGTTTCGCGACCAACCTGCTCTGGCTCTTCGAGGAAAATCTCTGCTTCCAAAAAATGCCCGCGGCGCAGGGTGGCTTTCAGGCCGACTTCCAGATCCGGTTCATGACGCCGCCGGACGATGCGTTGGATATTGCGTTCGACCATTTCTCCGAGACCAGCGGGCGCATTGTTTTTTACCGGCTCGGAGAATCTTCCGGAAAATCCGTCTGCGTTTTGCTGTGCGATCCGTGGTTTGAGAACAAGGGCGACGCCGAGGGATTCCTGCGCCGCGATGACTGGCGGATTTCCTTCCGCCCCGGTCTTGACGATGAAATCGAGGAAGTTACCGAACTCGGGCGGTGGCTGCGGCGCGTCAAGCGCGGTCGCGCCTTTCACGATTTGGATTTTTGCATGTCGCTGGAAACAATTGACGAAATCAATATTTACGGCCGGACGCTCGCGCCTTACGAACGCTTCGCCGAAACGATACTCAACCGCCTGCGCCGGTTTCTGGGCCGGCCGGCTTAACGCTGTCGTGGCGGGCGCAAATCCGGCGGCGGCGCGTTGGTCTTTGTTGCCGCATTTTCGTTCTTGAACGCCGAGCGCAGCAGCCAGTGACGTTTCAAACCTTGAACCAGATCGTCGGCGTCCATCACGGTCTTGGAAATCCCGCCGAGCATGTTTGTGTTGGCCTGAACCTGCGCGTTGAGGTTGCTCGTAATGTTGGCGAGGTTGATGAGCAGGGCGGCCAAATTCGTGTCCGTGTTCGCCAAAAGTGAATTCACATTCGTCAAGGCCCCTGCCAACTGTTCCTGTCCGTTGGTGCCAAGCGCCCACGCGCCGAGTCCGCCCGGCTCGCGCAATTGTCCGCTGATGACGGCAAAGTTTGTGAGCATCGGCTGCGCGGCGATGATGGTGATGTTCAGGTTTGAAGTCGCGTTGGCCGCGTTGTCCAGCACGGCGGCGAGTTTGTTGGTCAGGGCCAGGACATTTGGCAGCGCCGATTGCACCTGCAAAACCATCGCCTGCAACTGGTCGGAAATCGGCGGCGTTTCCATGGCGCGCAGCCAGGCGGTGTCGCGGTCGGGCGTAAAATTGACATAGCGATGCAGGCGGTTGTCCCAGGAGGCCACGATGCGGTTATGGCTCGCGGTTTTGTTGTCAAAGACGAAAATGGAATTTGTCTCGAGATTCATTCCCGCAAGCACCTGCAAATTCGCCGCGTCCAGCATCGTGTAAGCACCGAAGACCAGATTGGAATTGGCGTCGGAAATGTCCTGATAAAGCTGCCAGTGGTTGGTTTCGACAGCGATGAGCTGCTCCAGTTCGGGGATGGTTTTCCAGACGCCCGGCTGCGTGACGACAATCGCCGGGCCGTTCGTGGCGCGCGTGACTTCAATCTGCCGCTTGCCGAGAAAATCCGCGGAGTTCACCTTCACTAACGAACCGCCGGTCCAGATATAGCGGAAATACGGGTCGCGGACTTCAAATTCCACCCGGACATTATGCGGATCGCCCGGCGGCATCGCGTGAATCAGCGTAATATCACCGACGGGAAATCCCATCATCACCACGAAGTCGCCAACATTCAGGCCGGATGAGCTTTGGACGTAGGTGTGAAATTTCGCCTTGATGACGAACCAGCCCTTGCGCTCCGCCGTGTGGTAAATGTAATAGCCGAAGCCGAACAGCAACAGCACCGTCGCCAGAAACACGAACCAGCCCACGGCGCGTTCCATCCGGCTCAAGCGCGTGCGCAGTTGCGGGGTCAAATCTTGCAGTGTCATGACTTTTTAGATTGTCGTCTCAACCTGGACGGCCAGCAATTCTTTTACGACGGGATCGTTCGCCGTTTCCATTTGGCTCCATGAACCGAGCAGGGTGAATTTTTTGTCGCGCAGCAACGCGAATTTCCGGCGCGCATTCTGCCAGGGACGCAAATCATCGGCTGTGGCGACCATAGTCATAGGTCCGCCGCCAAACTGTTCGTGGCCGCGCGACAATTGGTCGAGAAAACGCAGCCACCATTGCAAATGCCGCGCGCCGAGACCGCTCAATGGATTGTCCAGCAACAGCACCTCCGGCTTGAGGATCAACGCCCGTGCGAGCGCCGCGCGCTGACGCCAGTTGGCAGCGATGTTCGACGGGGTCACGTCGGCAAGCGGCGCAAGTTCCATCAATTCCAGCAGCGCCCGCACTTCGAGCGCCGCCGCATCCGGCGATAAATTTTGACCATACTGCAATGGCAGGGCGACATTTTCGGCAATCGTCAACTGGTTGAAAAGTTGTCCGCCTTGAAAAACAAATCCCACGCGTAACCGCTCGGCCAGTTCCGCCTCGCCGAAATTTATCGTGTCTTTTCCAAATAGTTTGTAGCTGCCGGCGACCGGCGACATCAGACCGGCGGCCAGCATCAACAAATCGCTTTTGCCGGAATGTTCCTGCCCGGCGATCACCCAGAATTCGCCCGCCGCCACCGACCAGCTCACGTCCTCCACCACCGTGAACGAAGCATCGCGCATCGCGCCGACGCTCACGCCGCGCATATCGATGGCCGGGATGTTCTGGTTTTCGCTCATGTCAGGAGGTAAAGCACGATAAACAGCGCGTCAATCAGCACGCACACGATGACGCCTTGCGTGACCGCGCGCACCGCCACGCGCGAGACTTCCTCCAGATGCAGCGGTTGGGCGAGGCCGTGATAACATGTCACAATCGCGATGAAAAATCCGAACGCGATGGTTTTCAAAGCCAGCAGCGCGAAGTCCAGCCAGCCCAATGATTCCACCAGTTGCTTGAAATAATCTCCAGGCGTCAGCGGCACGTCCTGCAAAAATGCGAACAGGTAACCGCTGCCGAGCGCAACGATGATCAAATAAACCGTCAGCGAAAAAATTCCCAGCGCCATGCCGATGACGCGCGGCACAATCAGATAATGCACCGGGTCAATGCCCAGCGCCTCCAGCGCCTCCACCTCGCCCATCGCGCGCGCCGTGCCGAGTTCAATCACGTTGGCCGCGCCGACGCGCGCCAGCACCAGCATCGCCGCCAGCAGCGGCCCCAACTCCCGCACGACCACAATCACCATCGTCGAGCCGAGATAATTGATCGCTCCAACCTTCGCCAGGGCTGAAACCGTCTGCCCGACGACGAGAAATCCCAGCGCCAGCGCCACGAACAGGAACATCGGCAGCAATGCCACGCCCGCGCGCGCGATTTCCTGCCGGATGCGCGGCCGGATGACGTTTTTCGCCACGCCGGATTTTCTCAAAATCACGCCCAGCGTGATCAGCGCAAAGGCGCCGAGCCCTTGCACCGTGAGCAGAAAAAGAAACAGCTTTCGACCGAGTAAGTCCGTGTAGGTTTTGGGCAGCGCGGCGCGGCGAAACACCTGCGTGTTTGTCAACTCGAATGCCTTGGCCAGATTTCCGCGCACAACAGCAGCGTAGGGTTGTGGCAACGCCCGGTCAAAAGAGATTTTCCAACCATGATGACAACTGGCATATTCCAGTGTCAAAATCGTGGTTGATTTTGAGACAAACCCAATTCCATAAATGCTTGATTTTGAGCATTTTGAACTTTGGCAAGGTTTATGCTAACGGCATGGTGATATGCCTAGAACCATTGCTCATGTCGAAAGAAAAAGCCGATTCTTGCGGGCGCTGCTGCCGATTTATCCCTTTTGCGAAGAAATCCGATTTGGATTGATTGATTGCGTAAGCATCGGCTTCGCCCTCGCTTGTTTTGTCGGTATGGTGTGCGTCCTGGCCGGGTAGAGGCCATGACCGACCGCCGATTGATGCCGCGCTATTTGCAACGGCAAAATAGCCGCGCCGCTTCATAAAAAATCTGTTTTCCGGCAGGATGTCACGGCACAATCCGCGTGTGACGCAAGCCCAGGCCAGAAAACGCCACGCGCAACTTGCCGACGAAATCCGCCGGCACGACCACGCCTATTACGTCGAGGGCCGGCAGCTCATCACCGACCGCGAATACGACCAGCTTTTCAAGGAGCTTCAGGAGCTGGAGACCAATTTCCCCGACCTCGTCACGCCGGAATCGCCCACGCAACGTGTCGGCGGCGCGCCCTGCGAAAAATTCGCCCGCGTCAGACATCTCATGCCGATGCTGTCGCTCGACAAGGTCGAAGCCAGCGATCACCCGACGAAGGATGAAGAACCCGACCGCGACAAGCGCAATCGCGCCCAGGACGAAAACACGCTCGCCGAACTCCACGCGTTTGACACGACCATTCGCAAGCACCTTGGTCGCGACAAAATTCAATACATCATCGAGCCGAAGGTGGATGGGGTGTCCATCGGCGTGCATTACCGCCACGGCAAACTCGCGCTCGGCGTCACGCGCGGCGACGGCACGGAAGGCGACGACATCACGACGAATCTCAAGACCGTTCGCGGCATTCCCTTGGAATTAAATCTCAAGCATCCCCCTGCCCTGCTCGAAGTGCGCGGCGAGGCTTACATGGCGATCAAGGAATTCGACGCCATCAATACCAGGCTCGCCGCCGAAGGCGAGAAACCGTTCCCCAACGCCCGCAACGCCACCGCCGGCACGCTCAAGCAGCTCGACTCTAAGCTCGTCGCGCAACGCCCCATTCGTGCCGTGTTTTACGCGACCGGCGCCGTGGACGGCATCGAGTTCAAGACGCACTCCGAAATGCTCGAGTCGCTCGCCAAGTTTGGTTTGCCCACGCAAAAGCTCTGGTGGGTCTGCGACGGCATCGAGGAGGTCCTGAAAATTTATCGCGACAAGGTGGTCGCGCATTACGACGAGGACAAAGACCTGCGCCGGCAATTGCCTTACGAAATTGACGGCATCGTGCTCAAGGTCAACACGCTCGCCGACTGGCCGCGCATCCCCGGCCGCAGCCGCGCGCCCGGCTACGCCATCGTCCACAAGCCCGTGCCGTGGATCACGCCCGCCGAAACTGTGCTCAAGGCCATCACCGTGCAAGTCGGGCGCACCGGCGTGCTCACGCCCGTGGCCGAGCTCGAACCCGTCTTCGTGCAAGGCTCCACCGTCGCGCGCGCCACGCTCCACAACGAGGACGAAATCCGCCGCAAAGACATCCGCATCGGCGACACCGTGGTCGTCCGCAAGGCCGGCATGGTCATCCCGGAAATTTTCGAGGTGGTGAAAACCAAACGCCCGGCTGGCGCGAAGGAATTTGATTTGTTCAAGCACATCGGTGGCAAATGCCCCGCGTGCGGCGGGCCGATTGCGAAAGACAAAATTAAAACTGCAAAATTGTCGCGCGAAGAACGCGAAGGGGACGAAGGAAAAAATGATTTGATCTCTGATGGCCGTCCGCAAGGACCTTCGCAAACTTCGCGACCTTCGCGCGAACCCGAGGAAGAAGTCGCGTGGCGCTGCCAGAACATCGCGGGCTGCCCGGCGCAACTCACGCGACGCGTGGAATATTTCGCACAACGCAAGGCGCTCGACCTCGAATCGCTCGGCGACATCGTGGCCGAAAAACTCGTCGAACGCGGCCTCGTCAAGGAACCGCTCGACCTGTTCAACCTGAAACTGGACGTGCTCGGCAAATTGAATCTCGGCACCGACGAGGAACCGCGCACGTTCGGCGAGAAGAACGCCACGAAGATTCTCGACGCGCTCCAGCGCGCCAAAACCGCGCCGCTCTCCCGCTGGATTTTGGCGCTTGGAGTTGCCAGTGTTGGAGAAACTACCGCACATCAAATCGCAAAGATTCATAAGAACATTGATGAAATTTCTCATTCAGAGATTTTGAAACAGTGTCTTTTACTCTACGAAAAGGTTGAGGAGGCAAAAATATTGAGTCCGGATTCAATGCTGAACATGGGACCAATACGCAGAGAGCGGATTGACAAGAAAAAGGCATTGGAATCTGAATTGGATGATGCAAAGCGACAAAAGTTAAAAACTGAAATCGAACAATTGTCCGAGAAAGAAAACGAGGAGTGGCAACTACGAATTGAGCAACAGACCAAAGTGAATCAGCAAATTGAAGACCTCGTAAAACATCTTCGAAACGCTGGCGTCGTCCTCAAAGTCGAAAAAAACGAAAAGAAGAAACGAGGAAGCAAAGAATTGGCTCCGCCAATTCTGGAAGTCACTGCCGAAATTGAATTGGAAGGCGCTCGCAACCTGCTCCATTTTTTTGAGACTTCAGTTGGTAAAAGAATTCTGAAGCGCTTAGACATTCTCGGCATCCATCCGACTGGGTCAGTCAAAAAAACGCAAACTGAAGCCTTGGTGTTTGCCGGGAAAACTTTTGTTCTCACAGGCACACTGCCGACATTATCACGCGACGAAGCTTCAGCGCTCATCCGAGATGCCGGTGGCAATGTGACCGGTTCAGTCAGTAAAAACACCGATTATCTACTCGCCGGAGAAGAAGCCGGTTCAAAATTGGACAAAGCGAAAGAACTCGGCGTGAAAATATTGTCCGAAAAAGATTTTATGGATTTGCTTGGTTCAAAACCAAAGCCGAACCAGAAGAAACAAGCAGATCTTTTTTAATGAAAGCCACATTACTCGCCAAAAGCAGTTCGGGCGAACCTTACAAAGTTGAATTCTCGGCGGAGAATTCCAATGTCCGCATTTTTTGTCACTGCCAAGCTGGCGTCTTGCACCGAATGTGCAAACACAAACAAGCATTCATTGACGGCAACGTCGGAATGCTTTTTGACCCGAACCAAGCCCCACTTCTTTCAGAAATCCGTTCGTGGCCAGAGTTTGGCAATCTTAAGACTCGCATCAGCGAATATGAAACGAAGCTGGAAGAAATCGAAGCAGCCCAAAAAGCATTGGCAAAGAAAGAAAAATCAATCAAGGCAGAGTTTGCTCATGGATTAAGCCACGGTTTCAAATAAGACGACGACCAGAAATTACTGCGAACTGATGCGGTAGAAGCGTTGCGGACTGTTCGTCGCCTGCGGGTCGATGAATTGAAACTGGCCGGGCGGGCTGTCGGTCACGGTGCCGAGTGCCGTCCAGTTGCTCAACGGTTGCATCAGATTCGTCGCGGCTAGCGCAGTGAAGGTCGCGCCCGCGATGTTCGTGAAACCGAGCTGGAACGAGCCGTTGCCCGGTGTTTGCGCGCCGGTCAGCGTGAACGGATCAATCTGCGCCAACTGAACTTTGACCACCTGGTTCGGCCGGCTGTCCTGTCCGAAATAGGCGAACCGGCGCACCGGATCGAACACCGCCGAGCGCAGGTAAACCTCGCCGAAGGGCAGGATGCCATCCGGATTTGTGGTGTTGTTGGTGCTGGTGATGCCATCCGGTGGCGGCACGTCCGGTCCGCCCTGCAATTGCAGATAGCCCAGTTCGACGGGCGCGTTCGTGCCATTCATGCTGAACTGGTAAATCCGGCCGGGATAGGTGTTGTCGTCGCCAAGATAAACAAAACCGTTTGCCGGGTCGTTGATATTGGAAATGACCTGCACCTCGTTCGTGCGCAGCGTGACGCCGCCGAACGGCACCGGCGTCGGAAACGCATCGCCATCGCCCAGCTTCACCTTGAAAAGGGTTTCAGGGACGTTGGTCGTGCCATTGTCGGTGGCGTAATAGGCATAGCCATGCACTAGGTCAATCGAACTGGTCCACAGCGGGACGGGCGTCGCACCTAGATTGACGGCTGCGATTTGGATAGGCGCGTTGGTGCCGGGCGTGAGCTTGATCTTGAGGATCTGCGGGATGGCGGGCGCGGTATAGACAACGTAGCTCGCGAAATAGGCGTAGCCGTTTTTCTTGTCAATTTGTCCCCAGGCGAAGGAATTGCCCGCATTGGTAATCATCACCGATGAAACCTGCGTCAAATTGGAGAGCGCCACCTTCACGACCGAGGCGGGAGTCCCGGAGCAGACGACGTAGGCGTAGTGGTTGTTGGTGTTCGGGTCGGAATCATCCACGACGATGGACGTGGCACCGCTGGCCGTCACCGAAAATGAACCGGCATTGCTGGCCGAATTCGTTCCCGCTCCCAGCGAAAACCGGTAGATGGTTCCTCCTGATCTCGGCATGTAAGCAAAACCCGCCACCGGGTCAATCGCGCCTTCGGTGAACTGGCCGGTCTGGGCGTTGGTGCCGACCTGCGCGGGCAGGTTCCCGGTGATGTCGAGTTTGAACATGTAATTGCCGAAGAAATACGCATAGCCGTTGGTCGGATCAATGACGGCGGCATACATCCCTTTGTCATCCGGGAGCGAATGGCGCGGTGTGAGCGTGGTGTGCCCGATGCGCTGCATTGGCCCGGCACTCACAGGCAAGGAGAGACCCCAAGTCATCAATCCTGCCAAAAAGCGTTTGTAATGCATAAGATTCGGCCAATTGAGCAGGTTTCGCGCCGGAATTAACAGGGGAAATCTCTTATAAAGCCGGGTGTTTCGCCGAAAGAACGTCCAATTTCACGAGGCAAGCCGCTTCCAATCTCTCCAGCCCGTCAAGGTGTCTGACCCAAAATCAATCATACCAACTTTCGCCGAAATTCCGCGCACGCTTTCGCCACGTCCGGCGCGTTGAGAATGGCCGAGACGACGCAAACGCGTTTTGCGCCCGCCGCCAGAACGTCGCCGAGATTTTCCAGATGGATGCCGCCGATGGCGAACCACGGGACATTCACATTCTCCGCCGCCCAGCGGACGTAGTCGAGCGTCACGGGTTTAGCGCCCGGCTTCGTGCCCGTCGCAAACACCGGCCCGATGGCGATGTAATCCGGCCCGGCAGCCAAAGCGCGTTGCGCCTGCGCGGGCGAATGGGTCGAAAGACCGATTTTGATTTCAGGTAGGGCGCGACCGCTGGGCGCGCCGAGCGGACGCCGCAGCGCGGCGTCCCTACCTTTTAGTTCAGAAACATTTGTGTAGCCCGCGTCGAAAAAATCTTCCTGACCCAGGTGACAGAATTCCGCGCCGAGGTCGCGCGCGATTTCCAGATGGTCGTTGATGACAAGTCCAACGTTTGCGCGCTTGGTGATTAGCAGGATTTTTTCCGCCATTTGTCGGATTTCATCGGGCGAAGATTTTTTGGCGCGGAGCTGGATCAAGTCGCTGCCGCCGTCGCACAGTTGCTGCGCGACAAGTTCGGGCGCGCGGCCATTCAAATAGGCCGTGTCCACGAAGGTGTAGAGCTTGCAGTCCGCGAGCGGTTTCACAAAAAAAGTTTAACCGCGAAATACACGAAATACACGAAACAAAACGGCGGCGGGATTTCTCCGGCCGCCGCCTGCGTTTGCAAATTTTACTTCAAGCCGACGATGTAACCAAATTGCGCGCGGAATTGCTCCGGCGTCACCTTGATGATAGCAGCGAGCTTGGCGAGCTTCTTGGCGTCCTCGAAATCCTCGCGTTCCAGCCGGATCATGTAGGCGCAGGCGCATTCAAACGCCTCGCCGTCCACGTTCACCTTGCGGTTCTGCATGCGGCCGGTCTTGGGGTCGAGCATCTTCTCGAACGGCAGCGGATTCATCTTGCCGTCCACGAAGCTGATGATAGCGCCGTATTTTTCGGCCTCGGGCGAGAGCAGGAATTTCACCGCGCCGTAGCCGAGGTCGCGGGTGTATTCGGCGTCAAAGGGAATCGGGTCGGCGCAGCGGAGCTCGTAGCCGAGGTCCTTGTCAATGAACGTCGTCTTGATACCGAGCTTTTCGAGGCGCGCAGTCAGGAGGTCCTTCATCAGGCGGCCAAATTCAATTTCGCCGAGGCGCAAATGGCCGTGGTCGTCGCGCAGCACCTTGCCGTAACGGCTCAATTCCCCTTCCGGCAGCGCCTTGATCAGGCCCTGCTCGCCCATCGCCTCAATCAAACCCTCGGCGAGGACGACGATTCCGTATTGCGAACCTTCGGCGCGGCGCTTGATGATGGAGCCGATGATGATGTCGCACACTTCATTCACCGTCACCTGCCGTTTATGAAATTCCTCCGGAATAATGGAGAGCGTCGCCGCCGCCGCCTTGCCGACGCCGAGCGCCAGATGCCCCGCGGCGCGGCCCATGCAAATGATGAGATACCAGCGCGAGGTGGTGCGGGCGTCTTCCATCAGGTTGCGCACGATCTGGACGCCGTAATGCCGCGCGGTCTCGAAACCGAACGTCGGCGTCGCGCCGGGCAGCGGCAGATCGTTGTCAATCGTCTTGGGCACGTGCGCCACCTTGATTTTCCCCTTGCTTTGCTTGGCCACGACACTCGCGGAAAATCCCGTGTCATCGCCACCGATCGTCACCAGCGTCGTGATGCCGAGCTTTTCAAAAACGCTGAAAACATTCTTCATCTGTTCCGCGGATTTCGTCGGGTTGGTGCGGGAGGTGCCGAGAATCGAGCCGCCGCGCAAATGAATACCCGACACGTCGCGGATGGTCAGCGGCTTGCACTGGTGCGCGTCGCCCTGCGCAAGCCATTTGAAGCCGTCGCGGAAGCCAATGACTTCAAACCCGTTGTTGATGCCTTCGATGGTGGCGGCGGCGATGACGCCGTTGATGCCCGGGGCCGGGCCGCCACCGACTAAAATGCCCAATCTGCCTTGGTTGCTCATAAGATTCGTGGAGGATGCGTGCGCACCGGAAAAAATTCAATTCCATTCTTGCCATAAACCAACCACAATTTGCCAGATGAACCGGGCTGTTTTCCTTGACCGCGACGGGACGATGATTGCCGAGAAGAATTATCTGTGCCGCCCCGAGGACGTGGAGATCTTTCCCGCGACGCCCGCAGGCTTGAAACGACTTTGCGGCGCGGGCTTCAAACTGTTCATCGTCTCGAACCAGTCCGGCGTGGGGCGCGGCTACTTCACGACGGCCGACGTCGAGCGCGTGAACGCGCGCCTTTGCCTGGAACTGGCCCGCGACGGAATCCGGTTTGAAAAAATTTACATCGCGCCGGAAAAGCCGGATGCACCGAGCCGCGGACGCAAACCGTCGCCGCAGTTTTTGTTCGACGCGCGTGACGAGTTTGGCTTGGATTTGGCGCAAAGCTGCCTGATTGGCGACAAGCTCATTGACCTGGAATGCGGCTGGAACGCGGGCGTGAAACAATCCATCCTCGTTCGCACCGGCTACGGCGCGGAACTGGAACGCGCGGAGCCGGACAAATTGACGCGCGCCGTGGTCGTGGACGATTTGAACGGCGCGGCGGATTGGATTTTGAATCAGAAATAATTTATGTGCGGCATCATCGGATACGTTGGGAAGAAAGCGGCATCGCCAATCCTCCTCGAATGATTGCGGCGGCTGGAATATCGTGGCTATGACAGCGCGGGCGTAGCCTTGGTGTGCGGAGGCGACCTGCTCGTGCGCAAGAAAAAGGGGAAGATCGGGGAGGGACTCGCACGGCTTTTGAAATCCGAACCGGTCGAGGGAAACCTCGGCATCGGCCACACGCGCTGGGCCACGCATGGCCCGCCTTCGGACAAAAATTCCCATCCGCAGCTCGATCAATCCGGCAAAATCGCCATCGTCCATAACGGCGTCATTGAAAATTACGATGCGCTCAAACAAAGATTGCTCAAGGCCGGACACACGTTCAAATCGGACACCGACACCGAAGTGCTTGCGCATCTGATTGGCGATTATTACGAAAAACGCAAAATCGGAAATCGGAAATCGGAAATCGGAAATGAATTGACCCAAGCCGTTTGTGACGCGCTCCGCGAAGTCATCGGCACCTACGGCATTGCGGTGATTTCCGCCGACCAGCCCGACACCATCGTCGGCGCGCGGCGCGGTTCGCCGCTCATCATCGGCATCGGCAACGGCGAGAATTTTCTGGCCAGCGACGCCAACGCTTTTGTCGGAGGCGCGCACACCAAAAAAGTCGTTTACCTCAATGATTACGACGTGGCGACCATCACGTCCGACCGTTTCGATGTTTTGAATCTCGGCGCCGACACCGCGGATGTTCAGATCAGTAAACTGGAGTTCAGCCAGGAGGATGCCGTGCGCGGCAAGCACGCGCACTTCATGCTCAAGGAAATTTTCGAGCAGCCGCGCACCGTTGAAAACGCCCTGCGCGGCCGCGTGGACAACGAAGGCGCGACCGCCAAGTTCGGCGGCCTGAACCTGACGTCCGCCGAACTGCGTTCGATTGACCGCATCGTCATCGCCGCCAGCGGCACGAGCTGGCACGCGGCACTTGTGGGTGAATATTTGATCGAGGAACTGGCGCAAATCCCGGTCGAGGTGGAGTTCGCGCATGAATTTTGTTACCGCAACGCGCCACTCGAAAAAAACACCGTGCTGCTCGTCCTCTCGCAATCCGGCGAGACCGCCGACACGCTTGCCGCGCTCCGCGAGGCCAAGCGGCGCGGACACAAGGCGCTGGCCATCGTCAACGTCGTCGGCAGCACCATCGCGCGCGAGTCCGACGGCGGCATTTACATGCATGCCGGACCGGAAATCGGCGTCGCCTCCACCAAGGCCTTTGTTTCCACGCTCACCGTGTTGTCCCTGCTGGCCGTGCATCTGGGCCGGCTACGGAACCTTTCCGCCCGCCGGGCGCTGGAAATTTTGCACGCGCTCGAGGCAGTCCCCAAACAGCTTGAATCCATCCTCGCGCAAAACAGCACGATCAAAAAGATCGCGAAGAAATATGCGAAGGCCGACGACTTCTTTTTCCTTGGACGCGGCTACACGTTCCCGATTGCGCTCGAAGGCGCGCTCAAGCTGAAGGAAATTTCCTACATCCACGCCGAGGGCTATTCGGCGGCGGAAATGAAGCACGGCCCGATTGCGCTGATTGATCCGAAGACACCGACGGTTTTCCTCGTGCCGCAGGATTCGATGTATGACAAGACGATGGCGAACCTGGCGATGATTCGCGCGCGCAAAGGCCCCATCATCGCGCTGGCGACGGAAGGCGACAAACAAATCGGAAAAGTGGCCGATGACGTAATTTATCTGCCGAAGGCGCTGGAACCGATTAATCCGATTCTGGCTGCCGTGCCGCTGCAATTGTTTGCCTATCACATCGCCGTCGTGCGCGGCTGCGACGTGGACAAGCCCCGCAACCTCGCCAAGAGCGTGACGGTGGAGTGACTGGCATTTGTCGCCAGACTTGCCACGCATTTCGCACGACGCTGACATGAACAAACGCGCACTCATCAAGAAGATTGTTGACCGGCTGACGGACGAACTGGAGGTTTATTTCCGGGCAGCCCAGGCCTCGCGCGCCGAGGCCACGCACGAGCAGAGCAAGGCCGAGAACAAATACGACACCCGCGGACTCGAAGCGTCCTATCTAGCCCATGGACAATCTCGGCAGGCGGCGGAAATACAAGGCGCCATCGCCGCGTTCGAAAAACTGGACGCGCGCACGTTTAAGGCGGGCGAACCCATTGATGTCGGGGCCTTCGTGGAACTGGAATTGAACGGGGAAAAAATGGCCTACTTCATCGGCCCCCGGGCGGGAGGCACAGAGGTGCTGCATGAAAAGCGGGAGGTATTGGTAATTACCCCGCAATCCCCCTTGGGAGAACAGCTCCTGGGCCGAAAACAGGGCGATGTCCTGAAATTAAAACTCGCCCATGCGCAAAACCAGTGCCGGTTGACGACGGTTGTCTGACCAATGGTTGCCAGCCCCAACCTCATTCCCCTTTTTTCAACTGGTCGATTTTTTCTTCAAGTTTTTCAAGCCGAGCCAGTATTTTATTTTCCTCGAGAACAATGCCTTGTTCTTTTGAGCCGATTAAAAAGGACGCCGTGAGGCCGCTCAACATCCCAAAGAAACCAATGCCGGCAATCATCAATATCATTGCCACGATTCTTCCCTCGCCGGTGACCGGATATTTGTCGCTGCAACCGACCGTCGTGACCGTCGTCACGCTCCACCAGACAGCGTCGCCGGCCGTCTTGATGTTTGCATCCGGGGCTTGCTGCTCGCAAATGAGGATTCCAACCGCGCAAAACATGATGAGCAAAAACTCCGACAAAAAGACCGACGCAATGCCGGTCTTGATTTTATCCTTCAGCAGCAGCGAACTGATTTTGTGGGTCGCCCGGATGGCGCGCAAAAGGCGGATGACCCGCAAAATGCGCACCAGACGCCACACCCTCAATATCCGCAGGTTCGGAATGCTGGCGACGAGATCAATCCACCCCCATTTCAGAAACGCCAGTTTGGATTCCG
>Ga0265338_10003848_pt1 | contig 20832 bp, 19 predicted proteins | sample 42126metaG_FD_193579 | JGI IMG/M metagenome (GOLD analysis project Ga0265338, IMG submission 193579) | Rhizosphere microbial communities from Carex aquatilis grown in University of Washington, Seatle, WA, United States - 4-21-26 metaG | ecosystem: Host-associated > Plants > Roots > Rhizosphere...
GTTCGACCATACTTTTGACCTGATTTAGAAATTCCGGCTGATGCTCCACGGTCTGGTCGGCTACGATCACTTCGAAATCTTTGTAATCTTGCCCAAGAACCATTTCAATCGTATCGAGCAAGACCGCCTCGCGCTCCAGCGTCGGGATGCCAACAGTTACCATCACCGACATTAGAAACCGCCCTTCTTCTGCTGAGCTAGGAAGTACTCCCGCTCACGTTTGCGGTAACCAGGCGAAGCGTAGCGGCGCAGAAACCGCAGAATGTTATTGCCAAACAGAATCCGAATATAAACGAATACCAAATCGCGACGCCGCTTAATCTTTGAGGGGTTATAAAAAAGTACCTTTATAAAATCCCGGCGCGCCATTTTTTGATTACCGCCCAAAAAATGATAAATCGATGCATCGTAAAGGCAGGCGCCGCGTAGCCTAGCTCTTCCGATGAAGTTCGGCTTAAACTCCTTCAGCATAATCGGTAGCATATAGTCTAGGCCGCGGGCCATCTTCAAATAGTTCTTCTGCATGCCCTCCGGCAAAGCTCGTAGCCGGGCTATGTAATCATGAATGCAGCCAATCTGATACTTGCGGGCAACCCTCAACCACATCTCCCAATCTTCACCAATCAGAAAATCTTCGCGGAATAAACCAACCTCGTCTACTACAGACCGTCTAATCATCACCATGCTGGCACTGCCGGAGACTTTGTTGCCGTCCAATAAGTGCTCGTAAAGGTGACCTTCTAAATTGTGGTGGATGCGACCGATTTCCTCACCCTTTTCATTGAATAAAGTGTGATAGCCATAAACCATGCCAAAATCACGGTTTTTTTCCAGAAATTCAACTTGACGCGCTAATTTATCCGACGACCAAAGGTCGTCGGAATCGAGAAAACAGACATACGGCGAGCTGGAAATTTTGAAACCGTAATTCCTGGCAGTCGCTTGGCCACCGTTTTTCTTGTGGTAATAACTGACCCGAGGGTCAGTTAGGTTTTTGACGTATTTTTCGGTAGCACCGCCGTCGGTCGAACCATCGTCGATAATCAGTAACCTAAAGTTTTTGTAGGTTTGTAATAAAACGCTGTCGACGGTTTCTTTTAGATAAGGCAAGCCGTTATAGGTAGGGATAATGACGTCAACGCAAGCTGGCTTTTTCATAGAAATTCGAACTCCCAGCGACTTAGCCACGAGCGGCGTATGAAGAGGGCAAACAGAAAGTAGTAATTGCGCTTTATTTTGGGCTTAAAAAGAATCGCCAGAACTAGCATCATGCCGGCACTCCAATACCTGCCTTTTTTCTGATAAAGATAAGCCAAATCGCGGTAGAGTACGGATTTTCGCCGGCCGTATTCTTGGCCGCTTGGGTGAAACGAAAAGATGCGGTACTGATTTTTATTTTTCAAAAAATGCTCAAAGGCTTTATCTCTCACCGCAAAGGTCTGCTGGATTTGTAGCTCTAGGTTGGAGTTGCTGACACCGCCGGGGGTTGTCCGCCACTGATAAAGCGGCTCTTCAATTATCGCCACCTTACTGACTCGGCTAATCCTTACCCATAGTTCGTAGTCCTCTACATAGCCCACCTTCGGATCATATCCCTTGATGCCTTCGACAAGCTCCAGTACGGATCGCCTCATCATGATTGAGCCATGGGTAATTTGGTTGCATAAAACAAGACACAGCTTCAAGTCGTCAGGATTGGTAAAGACGTTCGTGACCACACCGCTGGGCTTTCCTTCGCCGCCGATATGTTTATTGTTGCTCCCGACAAGGCCGACCGATGGGTTCTCTTCCAGAAACTGCACCTCTTTTTCAAATCTTGTTCTAGACGATATATCGTCCGCGTCCTGCCTTGCCACATATTCACCCCTGGCTAATCTCAGCCCCTCGTTTAACGAGTAGGTGAGGCCTTTGTTACCACGGTTGACCAAGCGAATGCGGTCGTCGTCGTAACTATTAATAATCTTAAGGCTGTCATCTTTGGACCCGTCATTGATGATGATGAACTCAAAATCCGTATAGGTTTGGTTAAGTATACTTTCGATGGCCGGTTTCAGAAATTTCCCGGCGTTGTAAACGCTCATGATGACGCTTATGCGGGGGAGGGTTAATGCTTCAGATTTTTTGACAACCATCAAAAATTTCTCCATAGGGCGTACTGTTGCCCTTTGGGCACATTGGAACGGTACTCTTGTTGCGATGCAGAAACTTTTTTAAAGTTTTTCGCCCATTTAAAACAGCGTTTAAGCACACGGTCATTGATAACCAACGGCTCGGTATCGGTTGGCTGGTGATAGTGCACGTGCAGTGCTAGCTTGCCGCCGGGCTTAAGCACCCGCTGTATTTCCCGAGAGGTCTTATTCAAATCATCCACGTGGTCAATGGCGTTAACCGATACCACCACATCAAAATAATTATCGTCGAACGGCATGTCTTCCGAAGATGCGTTGATGAATTTTGCGTCGTCGTAATAATGAATGGGAAACCCTGCACTTAAATAGCGCCCAACCAAAGGGTCCAGGCAGTAGAGCTTGACCTTCTCAAATACCAAGCCGCTGGGCATGGGGCCGGCGCCTATATCCAGCACCTTCAAACCGGAAAAGGCTTTTTTATCAACCGCCAAATCAACTAAGTATTTCGGTTTTTGGTGCAGTTCAAGCCAAGTTAAGATTGCGGAATGCTCCAGCTTGGGAGTTTTAACTTTCTCCTTCTCGGACGGTGCCGGATGGCCATAGAACGAATCAATCTCGCCGGTGTACCACTTTAAGTAATTATCAATTTCCCGTTTCCAGAAAGCTATTTCCTCATTGAATTTTTCGTCCGGATTAGTGCTGGTTACATGCCTGGTCATTAATCGTCGGGGTACTTTAAGCATTGGATCTTGCCTTTCTCGCGACCATTAAATCCTCAGCCATTCTTTGGGTAGAATATCTATTTCAGCATTGGCTTTCTTGTTTAGAAACCACCGTTTGGGCGCGATAACTATCTTGTTAGGATTTTGATTGAGCCAAGCGCCCCACCAACTGAAGGAGCTGTTGGCGATGATGTTGTGTTGGCAGTTCATCATCAAGCGCAAGTCTTCAGAGCCGGACTTATTATGGCTGACATAAGTAACAGGGAAGTTGATCTTAAGATTCTTTTCGCACCACTTCGGCTCGTCCGAGAACACGAAAAAATGGGGCTGTTTTACTCCGCCGGCTAGTTTGTCGATCGCCCTCTGGTAATAATCAAGTTCCGTTAGGCCGTGAAAGCCCTTGAAGTATTTATTGTTGGCGTAGTCGCCGCGCCGGACGTGGACCGAAATCGAGTCTACCTTGGCGATTTTGTCGGCAAGCTCTTTATTTTTGCCAACCGGTGGTTTTTTATACGAGAAATCCTTAAGTAAAAGGTCGCGGATATTTTCAAAATACCTAGGGCCTTGCCAAAAACCTTCCAAAAAAGTATTGTTCGGCAAATTTAAAACCCGTTCATCAAAGCGATATTCATCGTCCGGTTTTATGTAAGGGGTCAGTCGCGGTTTAAACAAGCCCTTGGTGTATTTATAAACTTTAATCTTCAGGCCGGCTTCAGGGCGGGCCAGGACGAAAGCCGAGTGATTTATAAAACGTTCCTTAACGTTAAAATCACCCAGCTCGTAAGTTCTGACGGAACCGGGCTGTTGCTCGGCATTCTCAAACCAGGACAAATCAAGCGCTAGCGACGTGTTACGCTTATGGGCCAGCCGCCGGCCGGCCGCGTACTGGAACATCTGATTGCCCAGGCCGCCTTTTAATAAAACGACGATCATCTATGTCTCCGTCCAGAACAGGCCACGATATTCTTTGATGATTTCATTCCAGTCAAAACGGCCGGAAGACAGCATGGCCTTGGCTCTGTTTAGCTCCCCGGCTTTGTCCTTCAAGATTCCATAACCACCACTGTCGATACGATCGCGCAGTTCGTCAAGGCTGTAATACATCTCGACGTGCGGATAGTGGCCATAGTTTTGTCCCGGACTAAGAGTTAGATACGGTACACCTAAATAGCCGGCTTCCAGCATTATGTTGGGCTGCGCGCCCTCGATCGAGCTGGTAGAGACCAAAGCAGTCGCGCCCGCTAAAATTTTTAAATAATCGGCCCGGTTAAGACCAAGCTCAACAGACACATTCTTATATTTTTTGGCGTGGGCTAAAGTTTGTTCGATAAAATCACCAGTCTTATCATTCGCTAGAACTTTAAAGTCAAGCTCTGGTAAGCGGGCGGCGATTTCTTCTACATAGAGGTCCGGTTTTTTCCAGGACCAGAGATTATGGGCGTAAAGGAAATAGGAGTTTTTGGTCTCGCCAACCAGCTTTCGGTATGGCTCCAACTCGTCAAAATTCAGGCCTTGTGAGACGAAGGCATACTTAACACGCGGATTAATCGTTCTGTCTATGAAGAACTCAGTGGAGAGGGCATCAACATGTACGGCAAAATCAGCGTGCTTCTCGACTTTTTTCAGATGACTGACTCTTGGCGCCAAAGGTGCGTCCGGCGGGTAACCGCCAATCAAGTTGACTACCGTTTTCTGGCAGAGCGGGCTGATTCTATCGATGTTTTTAAAAGTTATCCGGCTGTGGACCATGTTGGGGAAGTAAATTGCCGGGCGGTACTTTTGGGCGTACTCCAAAAGTGTTTCGGGGTTGTAAGGCAGGATAGTGATGCCGTTATGCTTGGTCTTTTTGTCGACCGATTCGGTGAAGACAACGACCTCGTCGAACATGTCCTTGACGCCCAAAAGAATTCGCTCTAGGACACGCTCCGAACCGCCGACCGACGGCCAGAAGGCAGGGTTGGTGGCTAGCAGGATTTTCTTATGCCCAATCTTCATCTCGCGTACTCTGAGACTATTTTGACATATCTTTCGGTGACTTTGGCCCAGTCAAAATTCTTCTCGGCATAGTCACGAATTTGGGATCGGTATTTATGGTTTTCATTCACAGCCTTTTTGATCGTACCGATAGCTTTGGCGTCCACCTTTTGACAAACATTAATCCAAGGCAAGCTGCGGTCCAGGTTGGCCGAAGCCTCTTCGCTAACCACTACAGATAGACCGGCCGCCAAAGCTTCCAGCACGACCAAAGAGTGTGCCTCGCCATCACTGATCAGCACCAGAGTCGAATAATTTGTCAGCTTGGTCTGTACTTCTTGGCGCGTCCAAGTGCCAAGGTATTTGGTATGTTTATCGTCGGGCTTGAAGGTTTTATCAATGATTGGCCCTGCGAAATCGCAACTTACCGAACCCAGTTCGTTGATTTTTCTGGCCAATTTAGCTTGCTGTTTGCGCGGCTCAATTTTACCCAAACAAATGGCCTTACCGTTCCCTCTTGGCTTAAATTTAATAACTGATGCTTCAGTGCCGTTGGGCGACACACGTATCCAACCCTTGTAGCCGTGGTCTAGAAAGACCTGTTCAATTTCCGGGCTGAGCACCAGAAGAGCCGGGCTACGCATCAAGTCGGTGAAAATCTTTTTGTAATAATCATCCCAACGGTCGGGCAGGGCGGCGTAACCATAATGCGTTGTGATGACCAGCCTTAGTTTTAGCCAGCGGGCCAGCTTAATCCAAGAGTCAGCCAGTTCGTCGTAATGCAAGTGAACTAAATCGTATTTCCAGGGCTGAGCTTTGAGAGCCGCCTTTAAGCCGCGCTCGTTTAGAATGTCGACTTTATGTCCCTGTTTTTCAAGGTGGATTTTAAGCTGCCAAATCAAAATTTCCACAGCTCCCCAACCGTCGTTGGGTATCGGCATAATTCCAGGACCAACCAGCAAAATTTTCATTTAGCTCTCCTTTTTGGCTATCCAGTAGACGAATGGCATCGTCACGGAATTTCGTCTATCCCAGTTTTTGAACATCCGGTTAGCTTTATCTGTTGCTTTCTGAGCGCCGCGGACTTTCTGGTGCTCGATCCAGATGTGCGGCTCGCCGAAATAACCGCTATCCAGCATTTCGCAACCATTTTTCTCAATCAAGCCAGTCACATACCTCTTGTGAGTAGCTCGAGGATTGTGCCCACGCAGTAGTTTGGGGTCAAATAACCGCCAAAACAAAGCCCTCCAAAAACTTAAGTTGGGGGTGTTAAGAATTAAATAACCGCCTGGCTTTATGGCGGCTAGATGTTTTTTGATGATTTTTTCAATGTCGTCAAAATGCTCTATCAGCCCACCTGACATGACGATATCGTATTTTCCCTTAACGCTATCTTTGCTGAGGTCGCACTTAAAGAAGCTTGAGCCAGGGAACTCCTTTTTAAAAATTTTACCGACAATATCTATTTCCTGGACGAAATCACAGCCGTGCGGCACAAGCCCATAACGTTCGCTAATTTTACGGAGGCCCTGGCCTGGAGCACAGCCGAGCTCAATAATGCTAGCTCCCTTCATTTCTTGGAGATATTTATCAAGTTTCGGGTACAAATATTCAACATTGTGGAAGCTATCACTCAAGATGGCTTTCTCGATTTGCGGATGCTTAGTCGACCAATATTCTGAGCTAGTCAGGTTTTTCATCGACCGTCCACTCGCCATCGAAAGTCAGGATACTGGTGTCCTGCTCTGGCGCAATTAAGCCGCTCTCGGTTTCAGGTAGAATCTCTAAGCTCAGGGCTCCAGGCACGTACATGTTGGCCCGTTTCTTGGACTTAATATCCTCATAGGCTGAAACGCCTAGTAAATACTTGCCTGGCCTCAGCGGGTTAGATAAGCGGACGCTGAATGTATGAGGTCCCTTGCCCAGGTCCGGCAAATTCTTGCGGTCGTTATCGTTACTATGGCTTAAGCCAATCATCGTTCCATCGTAAGTCTGGAGAGTGATTCCAGCACGGCAGTTTTCAATCGGCGCGCGAGCGTTGATAGTAATTTTAATCTCAATCGGTTCGTTAAAGTGTAGGGTTGGCGGGCCGGCTCGTTTCTTCACGAGCTCAATGCGCTCAAACCGCATTTTGTCAGTACTCGAAGCATACATCTCTGGTTTTAATTTCTTAACTATCGAAGTGGTTTCGTCCAAGCTGTCCAAAGTCTGGTCGAGATTTTTGGATAGGTAGCTGTTGACCACATCACTGATTTTGCCGATCATCTCCAGCTTGCCGTCCTTCAATACCATCCCACGGCTACAGAGTTGCTGAACGGCGCCCATGCTGTGGCTGACGAAGAGAACCGTGCGGCCTTCTTGCATGGTGCTCTTAATTTTTTTAAGTGATTTTCGCTGAAAGCCGGCATCGCCAACACTCAGAACTTCGTCCAGAATCAGAATCTCCGAGTCCAGATGGGCCGCCACTGCGAACGCCAAACGGACAAACATGCCCGAAGAATAAAACTTCACAGGCGTATCCAGAAATTTCTCAACTTCCGAAAAGGCCACGATGTCATCAAACTTTCGTTCAATTTCCTGGCGGCTCATGCCGAGCATCGACCCGTTGAAATAAACGTTTTCGCGGCCGGTTAGTTCCGGATGGAAGCCGGTGCCGACTTCCAGCAGGCTGGCCACTCGGCCTTTCATCCGGATCTCTCCTTCGGTGGGGTCTATAATCCTAGACAAAATCTTAAGTAGAGTCGACTTGCCAGAACCATTCTTGCCAACGACTCCAAAAATTTCTCCCTGATTGACCTCAAAGGATAAATTCTTAAGTGCCCAAAAAGTCTCGCGCGAGCTTTCACCGGTGCCACCAAAAGGCTTCTTGATCAATTTAGCGAAGTCGTCTTTGATTGTATCGTAGCCAGCTTTCACATCAGTTTGGTGGCTAATGGTATAGCTTTTACTGATATTTTCAACTTCGATAATCGGTTTCATATGATATCCACAAAACCCTTCTCTTTTTTACGGAAGTACCAAAGACCAATGCTCAGAACAACCAATGCGCTAACCCATGAGATTAATAAACCAGCCCAGTTGATGGATTGATGAAACAGGCCGGCCTTAACTGAGCTGATAGCGCCGGTGGCCGGATTGATATAGGCGAAAATCTGAAAGCGGTGAGGAATGAGCGTCAGCGGATATATCACTGGCGTCATAAAAAAAACTATCTGCACTAGAAAAGGCAGGGCGGAGCGCACATCGCGGTATTTGACATTCAAGGCGGCAAAGAATGTGCCTACGCCAAGCGCCGCAACCACTATCAAAACCAGCGAGGGAATGGCCATGAATATGCCAGCCCACCCCGGAGTTACTCCAAAACCAAGCATTATGAGCACAAAAACGATGGCCGCGAAGAAGAAGTCGACCATACTTAATGCCGAGGCGCTTAGGGGGGGTATAAGACGGGGGAAGTAAATCTTACCAATTATGCCGGAACTGGCTAGTAGCGAATTACCAACAGTCATTACTGCGCTAGCAAAAGCATTCCAGTACATTAGGCCCAAATAGGCAAAAACTGGGTACGGGATACTGGCTGAGCCGGAGCTAATTTTAGCCACGCGGTTAAAAAACAGCGTAAAAACGCCGGTTGCCAAGGCTGGCTGCAAAATGGCCCAGCCGGCGCCGAGCACGGTCTGTTTGTAGCGGACTTTAATATCGCGCCAAGCAAAAAAATAAAAAAGCTCGCGGTAGAGCCAAAGTTCGCGCAAATCCAGTTTCGATTTCTCGCCTGACTTAATTACTGTCTCGTTGTTTAGGCTACGCATTCGTCCTACTTTTTTTGTACCACTCTATTGTCTCACGGACTAGACCGGTGGCTTTGGCATCTAGCTTATTTACCCTATCAACTAAATGCGAGCCAACAAAACCATGGCCGCCGGTCACTAATACTCGCTTGTCTTTCCAGAACATATAACTCCTTAAAGTATAGCATTTAACGGTGTTATATCGCCTGGGTTAGTCAAAAACTTACTGAGCTGACAATTTGTATAAACGGGCAGACCAGTTGTCTTGCTGATAAATTCTTTGCGACGGACCAAACGCTTTACTGACGGCCGGATACACCGCTGTGTAGTCATCTTTTTCAGCTACGACCAAAATATTTTTAACGCCATCGTTTTTTAACAGATGCAGTTCTGGAACCACCTGATTAATTGGCGACACGTCAAGGTTAAAGTACAACGTCTCTTGATTTTTCGGATCAAACAAGTCGGTGATGTAGTAGGTTCCCCAACTAAAGTTAACCTGTGCGGTAGAGGTATTGCCGAGCGGTTCAATCTGTCTGATGAAACGATCCTTGGCTTTATTGGTGTTGGCATAAACTTCAGCTTGCGGTAAGCGCGCTACGATTGATAACCAGTAACCTCCGACAACAAGGCTCACGACGAGCAGGGGAACAATCGGTAGTCGTTCCAGTAAAATCGCCGCAGCCATTACGAGGAAGACTACGACCAGGACAGCATGATGGGTTAAGCGGCCGCCAAAAATGGCATCCATCCAAAATGTAACGAAGGCGCAACCAAGCAAAATTAAAGGCCGCGGGTCCTTGGTTTTTCCCCAAGCCCACCAGGCTATTAGGGCGCCCATCAGAACGACCGGTATCAAATCTTCCCAGGCAGATTTGATAACCACAACCACCGAACTTATATGGTTGCCATTGAAGAAAAAGGGCAAAAGATGGCGGACGTTTACACCTAATTCATGCAAACTTCGGATATGCTGATTGGTAGCTTGCAGGTACTGTAGATAAAACGAGCCATCCCTATCGACGGTCGCCAAGAGCAATAAGGTCAGTGGCAGGAATCCAACCAAATAGAACGATAGAGATCTGAAGCCAGATCCTAATGCCCCGTCAAATTTCCGACGTTTTTTAATATGGACGAAGGCTGGCCAGAAAAAGAGGTAGGCGAAAATTACAGGTAGCCACCAGCTGAAAGTCGGCTTAATCCAAAAGTTCAAAAAGCTGACAAAACCCGCCAGAGCCAGGTAGCCAAAAGTCTGTTTGCTCGTCGCCTCAAATCCGCGCCGAATGATTAAGAGGGTAGATAACAACAGAACAATCGGTAAACCTACCGGACCGGTATCTGCGATAAAAGAGAATGCGAAAATCGGAAATAGTACCACTGCCAGCAAAGCGTGACCGTACCTAACGCGGAGCAGGCGAGCCATCAAATAACAAGCCAAGAGCAAAAAGACCAATCCCTGCAAACGTTCGCTTATAGGCGAGTGAATAATCGCGAAAAATGGATAATAAACTAGGCCTGGCAAACTGCCGACATAGCCGAACGACCGGAGCGGTAACTCCTGGCTGGTATGGGGCAGACGGAGGTCATATTTGTGGCAGCCCTCTATTTGTAAATTATCAATTACGGTTTGTGACGTATCGTGTCGGTAAAAACAGCCGAGCTGGTGGTAGCTTATAAATTCGTCCATATTGTACGGCAACAGCCGGGGGGAAAAGAAAGTGACGACTACTAAACATAAAGCCACAGCCAATCCAATAAGACTCGGCCAATGTCTTTGTAGGCCGCCCCGCCACTTCTGCATACAGGCAGTATATCAACTTTGATTTTTATCTTGGACGGACGACTGTTAGAATGAGTTTAGATTTACAGGGGAGATTTATTCTAGGTGCTTAAAAGTCTTATAAAAACGACCTTTCATCCAAAACCGACAGATATTTACCACATACAGCTGACGCGCAGCTTGGTGGTCTCGACGATTGCTCTAGTAGTTAATATTGGTGGCTACTATCTGTTGAAAGGCCTCGGGATGAATTATTTGCTTGCCGCGCCGATAGGTTATATCTTTGGGATTGCCGTTAATTACTACCTGAGTGTCAAATGGGTTTTCGCTACTCGCAAACTAGAATCGGTCAACGCCGAATTTACCGTCTTTGTTATCATTAATTTAATCGGTCTCGGTATTTATGAACTACTAGTTGCCGGCACGGTCGAGTGGTTGAACCTTAGCGCTCTAGTCGCGCCAATCATCGGCAATGTGATTGTTTTCTTCTGGAATTTCCTAGCAAGAAAAAGATTACTTTACTAGTTAAGCAATTATGGCAATGCAGAAGATTAATAAAAGAGTAGCGGTTATCGGCGCCGGACCAGCCGGCATGACGGCAGCTTACATTCTGACCAAAAAAGGCGTGCCAGTCGACCTTTACGAGGCTTCGCCATTTGTCGGCGGCATGGCCCGCTCGATTGAACTCTGGGGCCAGACTGTTGATATCGGCCCGCACCGCTTCTTTTCGAGCGATACGCGAGTCAACCAAGTTTGGCTTGAAGCCGTTGGTAAAGATTACGAAATGGTAGACCGTTTAACGCGTATTTTTTTCCGGAATAAGTTTTATCACTATCCAATCAAGGCCTTTGATGCCCTTAAAAATCTGGGGATTTTTGAATCAATTCTCTGCGTTGGCAGTTACGCCATACAACGCTTAAAACCTGGTCGTGATGAATTGGGCGACACATTCGAATCGTGGGTCGTGGCTCGCTTTGGTCGCCGATTGTATAAACATTTCTTCAAGACGTACTCCGAAAAACTGTGGGGAATCCCGACGACTGAACTGGATGCTGACTTTGCCGCCCAGCGTATCAAGAAGTTGTCGCTGTGGGAGGCAATAAAAAGCGCCATCTTCGGTGGGGGCGGCGAGAAACACAAAACTTTAGTTGACCAGTTCGCCTACCCGAAGCACGGCACCGGCGACGTCTACAACAACATGAAAAAATACGTTGAAGCCCACGGCGGCAAAGTGTTTCTGGAGTCGCCAATAGACTCACTTATTACTAAAGGCAAGACCGTAGTCGGCCTAAAGCTGGTTTCGGGCCAAACCAGAAATTATGACGAGATTATCTCTTCAATGCCGCTGACCCTGTTGGTCAGCCGGATTAAAAATCTCCCGGCTGACGTTGCCAAAGCTAACAGTTCGCTGAAATTTCGCAACACCACGCTGGTTTATCTGCAGATTAAAGATTCAAAAGTTTTTCCGGACAACTGGATTTATGTGCACAGTGGCGAGTTGCGCATGGGCCGCGTCACTAATTTCCGCAATTGGGTGCCGACTATCAATCGCGGCAAAAAAGAAACAATCTTAGCCCTGGAATACTGGTCGTTCGATGAAGATGATTTCTGGCACTGGGAGGACAAAAAGTTAATCGACTTGGCTAAGATCGAAATTGTTAAGACAGGGCTGGTTAAAGCCGGCCAAATTATGGATGGAAAAGTTATTAGAGTACCCCGTTGCTACCCAGTTTATAAACGAGGCTATAAAAAACCACTTGGGATAATCCAGAAGTTCATTGATGGATTCTCGCATCTGCAAGTCATAGGTCGGTATGGTGCTTTCAAATATAACAACCAGGACCACAGCATTTTGATGGGCCTGTTGGCCGCCGAAAACGTCGCAGACGGAACTCACCACGACCTCTGGGGCATCAATACCGACTATGAGAACTACCAGGAGTCTTCGGTTATCACAAAAACTGGATTAGTCTCCAAAAATCCCTAAACTATAAATTAGTGAAGGGCTATATCAAGAAGTATTGGCGGGTGCTTTTTATACTGACTGCTTTTATAGCTTTCGCTCTCAATATCTTGCGGCTACACTACACCCGCGCTTACAACAGTGACGGGGTTGAGCTTCAAAACATCGTCTATTTCTGGCAGCACAGCCAGCACCAACTGGCTTATCTGGGCGACGATAATTTTTTTTTCAAAATACCGTTTTATCTAGTCTATGACCACCTGGGCCTAAGCCCGCGCAACACCCAGCTACTTACCTTCGCTTCGTTCATGTTCATCTCGTTCGCGGCACTGTATTACGCGCTTGTCAAACTAGGAAAGCTATTCAATTGGTTCAGGGAAGAATACGTGGCTGTCGGGCTAGTCTATTTAATTTCTCTCAATCGGGTCTACGAGTACGCCATGATCAGCAATGTACGCAACATTGAGCTGGGCCTAATCTTTCTCTTAATTCTGCCGGCGGCCTTAGGTTTTAAGAAACAATTAAACGTAGGTTGGTGGATACTCACGGGAATTCTACTGAGCCTACTGATTTTCAGTGACCCATATTTTGCCTATTCAATAGTTCTGCCGCTTCTAGCGCTTTTAGCGTTCAATCTCTGGCTGGATAAAAAGCATAGGGCGACCAGAGCCATCCCAGTGGTGTGGCTAGCTTTGAGCGCGGTCCTTTGGAAGATTTGGCATGCTTTGTTGCCAAGGCTCAAAGTTAGACTGGTGGCTATCCCCGCTAAATTCACAGCGCTAGCAACTCTAGCTAGCAACATCAAGTTTTGGTCAATCGCCCTAATCGCACTTGGCGGAATCGACTACTCGGCAGGCATTTTCCACAGCGTGCCCTGGGTATTCTTTGTCAACCTGCCGCTGATTGTAGCTTTAATGACCTACAGCCTATATCTGACCATAACTAGTCTGAAGAACTTTAAAAATGATCCCTGGAAAACCTTCATGGCCGCTACACCTTTAATAATCAGCGGTATCTACATTCTTCAGCCAAGCGACATGACTCAAGAATTTAGGTATTTGATTTTGGCAGCTTTCGGCTTTCCGGCTTTGATCGCCTTCGCCCTTAATCAATTCAGATTCAAGTGGTTGATAGCGACAGTTGTCATAGCCGTAGCCGTGGCTAACACAGTGCGAGCCGGCATAACTGTCGCATCCGGAGATCTGCGCCCCAACCTAATCAATTATCAACTGGTAGCTACGGTTCGGAATCTAGGCTTGGATAAGGGCTACACTGATTACTGGAATGCCGGTATCAACACTTATTTCTCAAAGAAACAGATTAGATTCCTTCAGATTGCGTGTAATAGCGAGCACGAACTTCAACCTATGTACTGGCTAGTGGATCAAGGGGAGTACCAAGCTCACGCTAATCGGACCTTCTACCTTTTTGACAACCAGGCTTTCTACACTAAAAACTGCTCGCCCGAGCAATCGATGTCTCAGTTAGGCCAACCCAGCCAGATTGTCAGAATCGGTTCGCAGTACGAACTGGCCGTTTATAACTACGATATTTTTACGAAACTGGTAAACACTCAGCCTAATGTACGCTGATATCAAACTCCATCCACGGATCGGTAAACCAGGCGACGTTTTCCATAACTAGATTGAATCTCTCAACGTATAGCCCGGGGGTCAGGCTACTAGGGACTTTTATATTGAAGCTGAATGTGCCGTTTTGGCCAGGAGCGACTGAACTTTCATTCAGGACGGCGGCTCGATACTGGTTGATCCAGGCGTAGCCGCCGGTGTTATCACTGCTGAAAAAGTTACTGGTGCGATACGGCGGGTTCCAGGTAGCCAGACGCACGGGGGTGGTAGGACTATTGGTCCAAGTTTCATAGCCGGTGTTCTGGGCGGTTAGCGTCAGAGTCGCGCTGTCGCCGCGGTTGAAGCTAAAACTTACGGGACTACCGCCGCCTAGAGTCGCGGCACTTTGGCTAACCAGTCTCCAGGTTAACGGCACTACATTAATATCAAATTCAACCCATGGGTCGTCAAACCAGGCTACGCCTTCCATGACTAGGTTGAATCGTTCTACATAAAATCCTGGCGTACTGGGAGCTCGGACATTGAAGACAAACGTTCCATTAGCGCCGGGCGCGACAGTAGCCTCTGAAAGGTCGGCCGCCCGATTAGGGTTAATCCAGGCATGGCCGCCGGTATTATCGTTTGAGTAGAAAGCACTGCTGCGGTACGAAGGAGCCCAGGTCGCTAACCGTAGCGGGGTAGAAGAATTGTTCCAGGTGACATTGCCAGTATTTTTTGCAATTAAGGTAAATTGGCTGGTCTCGCCAGGGTTAAGAGCGAAGCCGTTGGTAGAGCTTTCCGATACTAACCCCCACGTGTAGTTACTTTTGGTTATGTTAAGTTGTAACTCGAAGCCACTTCCCGGGAACCATGTGGCGCCTTCCGCTACTAGGTTGAAAGCTTCGGTATATCCTTCGGTCACGTTGGGGACATCGATTTTAAACGTGAAGGTAGCATTATTGCCGGGCAAGACAGAGGTCTGGTTCATGCCGGCCAGCCGGTTATAGGCAAGCCAGCTGGAATCATGAAGGGCGCTGTTGTGGTCAGTTGGCGCCCAGGTACCGATCCTCACCGGGGCGTTGGAGTTTGACCACGACTGATTACCGACATTCTCGAGCGTTACAGTTACCGTGACCTGAGTGTTGCCTTGGACATTCGCCGAAGTTGAAGCGCCCGAGAACCCAGTACTGACATATTGGAAAGCGTAATCAAGACCTTTTGTTGGGCCAAAATTGGTTTCATAAATACTAACAAAATTTTGGTTGCCGGCAAAATGAGGAGTGTAGTAATAGAGTGATGCGGTGGCACCCGTATCCATGTGGACACTAGTGCTATCGATGGTCGTGTAACCATCATACGTAGCGGTTGAGCCGCCGCTAACTCGAGCAAAAGTGCCCTGGGTCATCGGCCCGCTATAGGTAGTCGGGGGATCGTCGGAATTGTTCCAAACGTCGCCGCTATGCGGAAAGTTGGTCAGCTGGACGTCCCAACTAGTGTTGCCCTCCGACCGTTGCTCGTTAAACTTTAATTTCCAAGCGGCCACGATGACTTGAGGTGAAAAGCCCACATAAACAGGTTGGTTCTGGTTGTTGGGCGCCACGCAAGTACCGCTCACTGAGGTAACTGCTACGCCATTTATGGCATAAAGCGATGGATTGGGAGCGGCATCGTAGGTTGTCCCTCCGTCCGGGCAGTTATAGCCCATAGACGCGGCGTAAGCTAGCGCCCGTGTATTAGCATCGGCATTATTACAGCGGCTGCCGTTGCCAGTAAATAAGTTTTGCTCTTTCTCCATGGTAGCCAAAAGTACTCTTGGATTTATGCTGTAGGCAATGGCGGCGTCATATATGACCGTGCCGGCCGACACGTAGTTGCCGTACGAAAAATGGCCTGTAGAAGCCGAGTAGCCAATCGGTTCGGCGGCCGTAAAACCATGGTTGGTGCTAATACAACTATTCGGGAAAGTATTTAAAAAAGCGTCAATCTGAGCGGCCGAATAATTCGTGTTATCAAAAATCCCATCGCTCATTAAGTCATTAGCCACAAAACTGGCTCCGGAATGTCCAGGGTGAAAAAAGAATACTCCTGTAACTGCGGCCGCTAAAATCACCAGACATGAAAGCATTTTTTTCATCACTGCACCACTAGCTGTCTAGAATCTGTCGTGGATTTAGTCTGGCCGTTGAGACTAGCTACCGCATTGATGGCCCAACTCCCCGAGCCCAGATTAACCGTCCAACTCCATGATGCCGCACCGGTATTATCGGCGGTTTCGACGTCCAACTTCTTGATGGTTGTGCCCTGGGTGAACTCTATATAACAAGTAGCTCCGGGGGTGGTATTACATACTGAGTATTCGACGTCGCCACTGGCAGCCTTATGATTGCTTACAAAATCACCAAAAGGCACGGTTAGGCTGGTGGCGGCCGAAGAATTGCCAGCCGGAGTTTTAGTTCCGCCCGAACTAGAGCTTTGACCCGTCTCCGACGGGGCGCTGACTTTGGCGCTATTTTTTGGTTGGACAGAAGCTGGGTTAGTGCTTGGGATGACCGATATAGTCCTATGAAAGTGCAGGAAATATACTAGCACCCCGGCTACGAGAACGGCCAGGACAGCCAAGTACAGCTTAACGTGGTGGAGCTTGCGGAGTTTCTTTAGCATGTATTTATTTTATCGTGCGCTGGGTCCGCGCATATGTAAGTAAGCTCACTTTAACACCTTAGACCGGCCTTCCGCAAGGGCCGTTGACAATTTAACCCTGCTGTTGCCAACGCCAGGCATCAGCCAAAGCATCGGCCAGGGTTTTTTTGGCCTTCCAGCCTAAAACTTTATTAGCTTTCGCCGCTTTGGCATAAAGAGCGATTACATCGCCGGGGCGCCGCTTACCTATCTTATAAGATACTTTAACGCCGGTAACTTTTTCGAACGTTTTGATAACCTCTAACACAGTTGAGCCTTTACCCGTCCCGATGTTGATAGCGTCATAAAAACTTGGTTCTTGCTTGTCCAAATACTCCAAAGCTTTGATGTGTGCTTTGGCTAGATCAACGACATGTATGTAATCACGAACGTTAGTGCCGTCACGGGTCGGATAATCGTTCCCAAAAACAGTTAATTCATCGCGCAGACCGGCGGCGGTCTGGGTGACAAAAGGCACTAAGTTCGCTGGTACACCAAGAGGCAGCTCGCCGATTTTTGCCGATGGATGGGCTCCAATTGGGTTAAAGTAGCGTAAAGATAAGCCGCGCAGGTCTGTGGCGGCACATGTATCGCGTAGAATTGTCTCGCACATCTGTTTGGTAGCGCCGTAAGGCGACACAGCCGGTTTGGTGGGCGCCTCTTCTGTCACCGGCAATTTGTCAGGCTCGCCATAAACAGTGCAGGAAGAAGAAAACACGAATGGATAAATTCTGTGTTCAACAAGAACTTCTAAGAGGTTAATCATGCCTGCAACATTATTTTTATAATACTTTAACGGATAGGAAACCGATTCACCGACGGCTTTGAAAGCGGCGAAGTGAATGACACTTTTGACGTTATCCCCTGAAAAAATGTTTGCGAGTAGTTTTCTATCTGAAAAATTACCTTTGTATGTGGAAACTTTTGAACCAACTATTGATTCGATCTTAGGAATAATTGACTCCTCGGAGTTACTGAAGTCATCCAGGATGACCGGCCGATAGCCGGCCTTGGCTAATTCCACTACAGTATGCGAACCAATAAAACCAGCGCCTCCCGTTACCAAAACAGACTTCACTGGATTTTTAACTCCCTTATGAAGGTCATGAATGAACCATGAAACTGCTCAGCTGAGAACTGTTTGGCGTAGTCCTTAATCTCCTGGTGGTTAAAATCGGTAGGCTTAAATGATTTAATCGCTTTTTCCAGTGACTCGACTGTCTGCTCGGTGAAAAATATGCCGGTTTTAGGTGTTATATAATCCAACGACCCACCAGCTTTATAAGCGATAACGGGGGTACCAGTAGCCAAAGCCTCAATCGCTACGATGCCAAAATCATCGACACCGGGAAAAATAAAAGCCTGAGCTTGGGCAAACCGCTCGGGCAATTCTTCGTCGCTGATATGTCGGAAGAAATTGACGGTGCGTCCAGCTAACTTCTTTAACTTCTTATATTCAGGCCCTCGGCCAATAACTACCAGTGGTAGCTTAAGCTCATTGGCGGCTTTTACGGCCAAATCAATACGTTTATAAGGTGTTTGTCGTCCAGCGGTGACAAAACCGAGTCGTTGGTGGTCCAATTGGGCTTCGAATCGTTCAACATCAACCGGCGGGTAGATGACCACACTTTCGCGGCCGTAATATTTCTCAATCTGGCCCTTAATGTAATTAGAATTTGCAATCATATAATCCGGCCGTTGGGCGGCGCGGTGGTCCCAGCGGCGTAGTGGCCCGACCAACAGCTTTAGCCCCCAGCGGGCTAGGGGGTCAAGGCGGCCAAAGCCAGGGTTGGCTAAATACTCGTCGTAGCGGCTCCAATAATAGTGAGTCGGAGCGTGGCAATAGTTGACATGAATAGTCTCTGGGCCGGTTTTTATACCTTTGGCTTCCGCTCCGGAACTACTGATGACGAGGTCATAGTCGCTAAAATCCAAATGAGTAAACCACCAAATACGCAATGCCGGCAAAAATTTCCGCAAACGACTAAACGGCCAGTGTTGCAGCCAGCCGGTAACTATTTTACCGTCAAGGCGGGCCCGCCATTCTTCCGTGCAGTAAGAGGTGTAAATTGGGGCTTCGGGAAACATCTTATGAAGCTCAAGAACTACCCGTTCAGCACCGCCGCCGACAAACCAGTCGTGAACAATCGCGATTTTTAATTTGTCGGTCTTCGGCATGGCCAAGCTTAGACGGCTCCGCTACGCTTCACGACGGCTCGGACGGTTTTTATTAAAATTACCAAATCAAGCCAAATACTCCAGTTTTGGACGTAGTAAAGGTCGAGCTTGCGGCGCTCCTCGAAGCTGATATCACGTCGGCCGGAAACCTGCGCCAAGCCGGTCAGACCTGATTTGACGCTTAAAATGGCATGACGTTTTTCATAAATGCCGAGCTCGGCAGGAATCAGTGCCCGTGGACCTACCAGGCTGATGTCGCCTCGGACGACATTAACCAGTTGTGGCAGTTCATCCAGACTAGTGCGCCTCAGAAAGCGGCCCAAACGGCTGACGCGCGGGTCTTTGGACAGGCGGTCACCCCCCTGACGGTACTGTTTGATCAGCTCGGGCCGGCCCATTTTAGTGAAGCCTTTCTCCGGGCTCATGTCGGTATAGGCCCGTTTCATACTGCGGAACTTAAAGATTCTGACTTTAGTGTTAAAACGGCTAAGCCGGATTTCGCGGTAAAAGATTGGCCCACTGGGATCCGATAATTTTTCGGCGATAGCAATCAACAGCATGAATGGCAAAGCCACTATAAACATAAGGCCGCCGACGATAACATCCGTAACCCGCTTGACGATGCGACCCCAGCCGATTAAAGCCGTCTGGTGAACGGCAATGACCGGAACAGAACCTCGGAACAGCTCAACGGCAATATTGCCGACGAACAGCTCACTGTTGCCGGGCACGAAGCGATAAGCGATGTGCTTGGTCTGAGCAAACTCCAAGACCTCATTATTTTCCTCATTATCGGCGTAAAGTTCGGTCTGTACAATGCCGTGGATGTCGTTAGAGTTTATTTTGGCTATGGCCTGGCTAAAGGATTTAAAAAAAGGAATATGCGGATAGCGTTTGGCAATTTCGCCGTGACCGCCAACGACGCCAACGATGCGGTAGCCGGAAACGCGCCGGTCGGCTAGAATATCAACCAACTGCCGCCCAACGTGGGTGTTGCCGACTAGTAGCAGATTGGTGATGCCGATGTCGTAGCGGAACAAGGCGCTTCGGACATAGCGAGCCGTATTGCGGAAAATTAGCAGTAGCACGAAAGCTATCGCGAAACCATAGACCGGCACCAGCTTAGAAGGGAAAACCACCCGGTCTGAGATGTAGGCGTAGCTGCTGACAAATAACAGGCCGACGAAAGAGCCGATTAATAACCGGCCGGCCTCGACGAAGCGTTTTTCATGGATTGAGTTGGTATAAAGACCCATCAAGCCGAAAATCAGCAGCCAAAAAGGAGTCAGAAGCAAAAATATGCCTAAGTAGGTCGTAGCGGCGATTGGGTGCGCCACCGGCGTGTTGCTCAGCGGCCCGCGCAGGGCGTAAGCGCCGGCGAAAGCGACCATTAACGCTAAAAAATCGCCCACCATCAAAAGTAAACCGTAGATGAGCGAAGCGTTACTTTTCATCTATACTAAGTGTAGCATTTATGGACAGAGACCAAGGTGGAAGCAGGGCAGCCAAACGCCTATCGATAATCGTTGGGCTGATCATGGTCCTGCTGCCTTTTGACGAGCTTTTAAGCGTCTGGGCGGCCAGCCGTTTTAACCATCTTGACCTTTTCCATGTCTGGAAGGAAATTTTAATAACCGTCCTGGCCTTTCCAACCGTTTGGCTGGCTTGGCGGCACGGCTTGCTGAAAAAAACCTTCCTGAAATCTTGGTTGTTCCTGCTGATAGTCGCCTACGTCCTGTTGCACCTGGTTTTGGGTTTTTGGGCGCTTCATGACGGTCAGGTCGACCGGACAGCTCTGATTTACGCGTTGGTAATAAACCTCCGCTTTTTCGGCTTTTTCCTAGTCTGCCTGCTATTGTCAGCCATGAGCCCGCTACTACGCCGTTATTGGCACTACATCCTGCTGATTCCAGCTGGTGTGGTAGTGCTCTTTGGCTTGGTACAGAAATTCATTCTGCCAACCGATTTCTTGAAGCATTTCGGTTATAGCCCGAAGACGATTCCGACTTACCAAACAGTGGATTCCAATATCGATTACCGTCGTGTCCAAT
>Ga0265338_10003849_pt1 | contig 20825 bp, 18 predicted proteins | sample 42126metaG_FD_193579 | JGI IMG/M metagenome (GOLD analysis project Ga0265338, IMG submission 193579) | Rhizosphere microbial communities from Carex aquatilis grown in University of Washington, Seatle, WA, United States - 4-21-26 metaG | ecosystem: Host-associated > Plants > Roots > Rhizosphere...
TTTCGTAGAGCGCGGGATCCTTGCCGCTATAGAACTGCAAGGGCTCGTTCACGTTGCGGTCTTTCTTTTCGTAAGTCTTGTCGTCAGCATAGACGTTGAGCGTAAACCGGCTCTTCTTCGGATCGGTCTTCTTCAATTCCATGCTCACGGTGCCGACCGGCTTCTTCTGTCCCTTGGTCAGCGTGAACTCGTAATAATTGCGGTCGCCCTTGTGTGCCAGCGCGACCAGTTCATCATGGTTGCGGGCAATCACGCTGTTGGTGCTGCTCAGATCGCCGCGCACGCTGGCAAGCTGGCTGATGGTGGTGGCGAGATCTCCCTGCGTTTTGGTCAGGTCGGTCTTAACTCCGCCTACGTCGGTCTTCACGTTGGAGACGTCGCTGGCTACGGCGGTTACCTGCTGCGCTGTCTGCTTCTGGGCCGTTTCCAACCGGGTTGCGTCAGCCTGTTCACGCCGAATGATGTCCTGGGCGCGCACATCCATCTGCTTCTGAGTAAGGCCCAACGATTTTCCCAGTTCGTCGGTGGCAACTTGCAGGCGGGCATCGGTCTCGCGCTGTTCCGCTGCCAGTTTCTTGTTCTCCTGCTGGAGATCGGCCAGGGACGTTTGTTGGCTCGTGATCTTGCCGCTGATGATGTAGTTCCAGATCAGTCCGCCGATGGCGGCAAAAAGTGCCACGGCCAGTACTCCAAGCAATGCGCCAGAGTACGTTCTGGGTGTATCGTCGATTTCGCTCATTCTTAACCTTCCTTCAGTAAAGCGGTCCCTGCCTGCGAACCGCTTGTGGTTGGAATAGCGCCGCTCCTTTGGAATCTGACGCCATTTCGGAAGAAATTCTCCCTGCATGCGGGAGGTTCCCATCTATCGCGAAAATTAAAAAACTCTACGTCCGAGCCAAGGCGAATTCTTTTTCGCGAGCCTTCGGGGGAAAGTACAGAATATCGAAGAAAAACGGGTTCCGCACCAGAAAACCTGCCCTCCTTTGTCAGATGGTTACCCAGCGATACCTGCAAATCAACCCTGTTTTGACAATCTTGTGTCTCACCTGCCGTGACAATCATGGAACTATTCCGTTATAAAGTTCTTTACCGCACTTTTCAGCCGGGTCCGTATCCAGTCCAGTGTCTCCAGCGAATTGCGGGGCCGCCGTTCTGACTCCTGGCGCCAGATGAGAGATTTAGATGGGTTGTATTGGCAGGCGCAAGAGCCCGTCCAGGCATCTTATCTACATGCATAACTGTTTATTCAGCACGTTCTTAGTCAATCCAATGTAAGGGAGAAATTGAAAATTATGTCGACTGTGGTAGCTGGAAAGGGACTGGAAGGAATTGTCGCGGCGAACTCCGGAATTTGCTGGATCGATGGAGAAGCGGGCGTACTGTCCTATCGCGGAATTGATATTCACGAACTGGCCGAACACTCGACATTCGAAGAAACAACTTATCTTCTTTGGAACGGCATATTACCTAATGCGCTTGAATTGCGCGAATTTTCTTCGCAACTGGCATTGGCCCGCTCGCTCGATCAGCGCATTATCGACATGCTGAAGAGCTTTCCTAAAGACGCTACGCCCATGGAGGTCCTGCGGACCGCGGTATCAGCGCTCAGCTTTTACGACGCCGATGAGCCCGATAACTCGCACGACGCGAACGTGCGCAAATCTTATAATCTGACCGCGCAGATCGCCATGATCGTCGCCATTTACGATCGCCTGCGCAAGGGCAAGGAAATTATTCCGCCGGATCGCTCGCTCACCCACGCCGGGAATTTCCTTTGGATGTTGAACGGCGTCAAGCCTTCTGAAACCGCCACTCGAACTTTGGATATCGCCCTGGTTCTTCACGCCGATCACGAACTGAACGCCTCCACCTTTGCAGCCCGCGTCATCGCCGCCACACTCTCCGACATTCATTCAGCCATCACCGGCGCCATTGGCGCACTCAAGGGCCCACTGCACGGCGGAGCCAACGAGGGCGTAATGCGCCTGCTGCTCAAGATCGACAAGGAAGGCGCGGATCCGGTGGAGTATGTGAGGAACATGCTGGCCGCCAAGCAGAAAATTTCCGGCTTCGGCCATCGCGTGTACAAGACTGAAGATCCGCGCGCCACGCACCTGCGCAAAATGAGCGAGCAGCTCGGCAAAGATTCAGGACAGCCGAAATGGTTTGAAATGTCCCGGGCCATTGAGCTCTACATCAACCAGGACAAGCGCCTGAACGCGAACGTGGACTTCTACTCCGCTTCAACGTACGCCACACTGGGTATCGACATCGATCTCTACACGCCGATCTTCGCGGTGAGCCGCGTCTCCGGCTGGGCCGCGCATGTTATCGAGCAGCTGGATGACAATCGCCTGATCCGCCCGCGCGCTGACTACATTGGGCCCGTGTATCCGTCGCCTTACATTCCGATGGAAGAGCGGCCGTAGGCTTTGGCTGAGAGCTGGCAGCTGATTGCTGACGGCTGGCTTTCAGAACGCGTTTCCTTTCGATCGCCACAACTGGTACATACCCCACGCTGAGAGCGTGGTGCCGTCGCGGATGGTGCCGTCGAGCAACATCTGCTCAAACTCGGCAACGGGAATATTGCGAGTGGCCAGGTCGTGTTCTTCGGCGTCGGGTTCTGGCTGCTGCGCGGTAAGTCCGGTGGCGACAAAGATGTGGATTTTCTGGCGCAGGAATCCGTAGGCAATCCACATGAATCCCAGGTTGACCATCTTGGCGGCGCCCAAGCCCAGTTCCTCTTTCAGCTCGCCGCGCGCCAGCTCCTCCGGATCGTCGATCTCCATCTCCCAACCGCCCTGGGGCAGTTCGAGTGCACGCTGCTCGATTGTGTAGCGGTATTGCTCGACAAGCCAGATGCGTCCGTCTTCGATAGGGAGAATCACGCATCCGTCGTGCTTTTCAACCACGCCGTATATGCCCTTTTCCCCATTCGAGCGCAGAATTTCGTCTTCACGCACGCGCATCCATTTGTTGCGATAGACCTCACGGCTCGACAGCGTCGTGATGGACTTGGCGATCTTGTCGTCGCGGTTCATGAAATCTCCTGAAACCCAATTATGGCGGTGAGCAAAGTTGAATTTGGATTAATGTGAAGCAAATTGAGCTGAGTAATTTTCGCGCTTACTTGTCGCGCAGTCGATAGTCGCGGAGCCTGCCCAGCAACGATGCCGGTCCGCTCACCGTGAGCCTTACCAGGTTGCCATCGTACTCGCGCGATTCAATTACCGTTCCAGCTTCAAGCATTGCCAGCACGGAGCCGTCCTGCTGCGGAACGCGCAGCTCCGCGGTAAGTATTGGATCAGAATGGAGAGCGCTATCGATCGCTTCAAGCAGCCGTTCCATACCTCGGCCTTCTCGCGCAGATACGGCCACGACATCGGAACGGCTTTCAAGCCCCTGGCGTTCTTCTGCGTTCAGCAGGTCGATCTTATTCAGTACTTCGATACGCGGCTTGGCGAGCGAATCCAATTCTCCAAGCACCTTTTCAACCTGCGACTTCTGTTCTTCGCCATAAGTTGAAGCCGCGTCGCGGACATGCAGAAGCACCTCGGCCTGCTCGACTTCTTCAAGCGTGGCGCGGAAGCTGGTAACCAGCGTATGCGGCAGGTTGCGGATGAATCCGACCGTATCCGAAAGCAGCACTCTCCGTTTACTCGGCAGTTGAATGGCGCGCAGCTTGGGATCGAGCGTGGCAAACATTTTGGACGATTGCAAAACGCCCGCGCCGGTAAGGCTGTTAAAGAGCGTGCTCTTGCCGGCGTTGGTGTAGCCCACCAGCGCGACCGTCGGCACTGGAACGGACTCGCGTCGCTGGCGCTGCTGACGCCGTACGCGACGCACTGCTTCAAGGTCGCCTTTGAGCTGGTCAATGCGGCGCTGAATGCCGCGACGATCGGTTTCAAGCTGAGTTTCGCCGGGGCCTCGGGTGCCAATGCCGCCGCCCAACTGCGACATGGCTTTTCCACGTCCGGTAAGTCGAGGCAGCATGTACTCAAGCTGTGCCAGCTCCACTTGCAACTGGCCTTCACGCGTGCGCGCATGACGGGCAAAAATGTCGAGGATCAGCTGCGTTCGGTCGAGCACCCGGCAGGGGAGTGCCTTCTCAAGGTTGCGCAGTTGCGTTGGCGTCAAATCGTGGTCGAAGAGCACCAGGTCGGCTGCGGCGGATGCTGCTACTCCGGCGATCTCTTCCACTTTTCCCGAACCGACCAGCGTAGCCGGGTCCGGCTTGGCGCGGCGTTGCATTACCTCTGCGGCAACCTCACCACCGGCGCTCATTACCAGCTCGCGAAATTCTGCCAGCGATTCTTCTGCGTCGAGTTCAGTTGATTTTGGACTCGCTGCTTTGAACCTGGGTTCAGCGGAGTCGTCGAGTGTGGATGCATCCGCCTCTGTGTCCGCTTGGCGCAGAGCCATCTTTCGCGCGCCGGTTACACCGGCACGACTGACCGCTGAGCGGACTCCAAAGTCCACTCCAACCAGAACTGCGCGTTCGGGAGTTACTCCAGGATCGCTTGTTCTGTGCTGCTCACGTGCACTCGTGGTCGCTCCTTGCGAGCCGCCCTTGCGAGCTATCGCTGCTCCGATATCGAAGTAGCAGCGGGCGCGGCTATCGGAGTCGGACCGACACCTGACGAAACCATCGTCGGACGATGTTCGGTATGCATGACGCTCCGGTTGCTGACCACGGTTGAAATGGCGTGTTTAAAAATCAACTGCTCCTGGCTGTTGTTCTCCAGCAGCACCGAATATTTGTCGAAGGACCTAATCTTTCCAGTTAGCTTTACGCCGCTGACCAGGTAGATCGTAATTGGGGTCTTGTCCTTGCGAACGGTGTTCAGAAACGTATCCTGAATATTTTGTGCCGGCTTGTTCTCCATGTGCCGATCTCCTGCTCTCTCTTGAAGGGTTTGTACTTCGTAACGTGCCGTAAAAACAATCGGCGGGCACAGTCCCGGCAATCCCAGGACCGTCGATCCCCGCAATGTGAAAACATTATAGCCGTTTGCGCGTCTTTTCGACTTGCTGCCCCGTCAAACAAAATTATCCGCGGCACGAGCACTGCGGTCGCGGCAGCATCGGATCTCCGCCGCTGCTAAAATAGTTGCGTGCAAGAAGCCGTAATCCCGCCGAAACCTCCCGCTAAAACTCAGCCAGTACCCATGCTCGACTTGAAGCGCCAGTACGAGCCGCTTCAAAAGGAACTACTTGAAGCACTTGGCCATGTGCTTCAGACGCAGCAATTCATTCTAGGAGAGCAAGTAGGCCGTTTTGAGAAATCCGCGGCCGCTCACCTTGGCGTTGCCCATGCCATTGGATGCTCATCTGGCACGGACGCGTTATGGCTGGCGCTTGCCGCAGCCGGCGTGGGGCAGGGCGTTACTGTCGTAACCACACCCTTTAGTTTTTTTGCCTCGGTCAGCTCGATTTTGCGCGCTGGCGGGGCTGCAGTCCTGGCCGACATCGATCCGGCAACTTTCAACCTGTCTCCCCAATCCGTTGAGCAGGTTCTGGAGGGCCCAAATGGGAATTCGGTGCGCGCGATTCTGCCGGTACACCTCTACGGCCAATGCGCAGATTGGACCGCATTTGGGCGGATCGGCCGTGAGCGGGGCCTGAAGCTGATTGAAGATGCGGCGCAGGCCTGGAGTGCGGAGTGGGAAGGTACCAAGGCTGGCGGGCTCGGCGATATTGCCGCATTCAGCTTTTATCCCACTAAAAATATGAGCGCCGCCGGCGACGCCGGCATGGTGACGACGAACTCCGATGAGCTGGCCGAGCGCGTGCGCATGTTACGCCAGCACGGTATGCGCCGCCGCTACTACCACGACGAGATTGGCTGGAACACGCGCATGGATGGATTTCAGGGCGCCATTCTCGATGTCAAAATGCGCTACATCGACGGCTGGAGTCATGCGCGGCGCACCGTTGCCAGGCGTTATCACGCGCTTTTTCATGCCAGCGGATTGGCGGAAGCCGGGCCCTATCCCAGCCATGGAATTGTGCTGCCGCATGAGGTGGCAGGTAGCCGCCACGTATGGCACCAGTACGTTATACGCACGCGCCGGCGCGACGCTCTGCGCGATTTCCTCGCCATCCGGCAGATTGGCTCGGAAATTTATTATCCGTTGCCGCTGCACCTGCAGGATGCTCTGAAGAGTCTCGGTTATAGCGATGGCAGCTTTCCTGAAGCGGAGCGCGCCGCGCACGAAGTGCTGGCGCTGCCAATCTTCCCTGAACTGCGTGAAGACGAGCAGCAGACGGTCGTCAATGCGATTGCGGAGTTTCTGAGCTAAGCGAAAGCCTGATCAGCTTTTCTTGAATCGCGCCGCCATCTGCTCGGCCGTGCGTGCCAATATGCCGACATCGCTCCCGACGGCCACAAAGTTGTAGCCCATGGCAATTAGCGGCTCCACATCATCGGCATTCCCAGTCAAAATACCGGCCGCCTTGCCTGAGGCGCGAATACGCACTGCCGCATCCTTCAGGGCCGCCTGCACATCGAGCTCTTTGGGATTTCCGAGGTGACCATAATCCGCCGCCAGGTCGCTCGGTCCAATAAAAATGCCGTCCACACCTTCCACCTCGGCAATGCTCTCAATCTCTTTCAGCGCCACGCGCGTTTCAATCTGCACGAGCACGCAGGTATCAAGGTGCGCATTCTTGTGGTAGTTCTGCACGCGGCCGTAGTCGTTGGCGCGCGGCGTCACGGAGACTCCGCGAATGCCCAGCGGCGGATAACGCGTGGCGGCCACGGCGCGCAATGCCTCTTCAACGTTCTGCACAAACGGGACAAGCAGCGTGCGCGCGCCTACGTCCATGGCGCGTTTGATGATCACCATGTCGTTCCACGGCACGCGAAATACCGGCTCGGCGGTGCCGCCGCGCATGGCCTGCAATTGCGTCAGCAGCGATGAAATATCGTTCGGCCCGTGCTCGCCATCGATCACGATCCAGTCGAAGCCCGCGCCGGCAATGATCTCCGCGGCGATGGGGCTTGCAAGTCCGCTCCAAAGACCGACTTGGCGCTGCCCGTTTTGAAGCGCTTGCTTGAACGTGTTGCGCGGCATGTTTGCAGGCCATTCCGGCATGAAGTTGCGCTCCTTCGCGGGTTGCGCCCGTCAGCCTATGTTAGTTCAATCAGAGGTTCGCCGTCGTGTTTGCGGGCGTTAGTTCAATGCGCTTGATTTCGCCCACAATTGGCCCGTAGCTCACGATGGCGCAAAATGCGATGGCTGCGACGAAGATAAGCGCGCCGTTGTACGAGTGCGTCTTCTGTACGATGTAGCCGATGATGAGCGGTGTGGTTACGCCGGCCAGGTTGCCGCACAGGTTAAAGAGCGCTCCGTTCATGCCGACCATGCCACGTGGCGAGGTATCGGAAATCACGGTCCATCCGAGCGCGCCAATGCCTTTGCCAAAAAACGAAATCGACATGAACAGCAGCATGATGGTCTGCGAGCTTGCGTAGTTGCAGGCGATGATGGTCATGGAAAGTGCCATGCCCGCCATGATGGGAAGCTTGCGCGAGAAGCTCAGTGAATAGCCGCGACGCAGCAGCCCGTCAGATATGAAGCCGCCAAGGATTCCGCCGAAACCGCCGCACAGGCCAGGGACAGCAGCGGCAAAACCTACCTTCAACACAGACATATGACGCTCTTGCGCCAGGTACAACGGAAACCAGGTAAGAAAGAACCACGTCAGCGTGGTGATGCAGTACTGGCCAATGTAAACACCCACCAGCATGCGATAGCTCAACAGCATTTTCACAGTAACCCAGGTGAGCGTATTTCTCTTTGCGCCGGCGTTGGCATCGGTGTTTACCAGTCCGCCGCCGCGTTCGATCGTTTCCACTTCAGCTTGAGAAATGCGCGGGTGATCTTTGACGCCGTAAATGTTAGTGAACCACAACACCGAGAACAGCGCTCCAATTGCGCCCATGAACCAGAAGCAGCTTTGCCAGCCATAGTGGTGAAGAAGACCGCCAAAGATGGGTGCGAAGATGGGCAACGCGAAGTATTGCGATGAATTGAAGATTGCGGAGGCTCGACCACGCTCTGTCGTAGGAAACCACGCGGCCACGATGCGTCCGTTACCGGGGAAGACTGGCGACTGTGCCAGTCCCGACAGAATTCGCAAAATAAAAATTGTTGTGAACGCCAGGCTCGCAGACACGAATCCGGCGCAGCCGGTGAGGAACGCGAACGTGGACCAGAGAATGATCGCGATGCCGTACACGCGTTTCGACCCGAATCTGTCGAGCAGGCCGCCTGAGGGCAATTGTCCCAGCGCATAGGCCCACCCGAAACCGAACAGCAGATAGCCCATTCGCTGCGGATTCAGGTTCATCTCTTTCGGCATGGCGGCCACTGCCTGCGACAAAGCAGACCGGTCTGCAAAGCTGAAGCAGCTTACCGCAAACAGAATGCCGATGATCAGGTAGCGGATGCGCGTTTCTCTTGCGTCTTGCAAAATTCAGGTCTTCCTTTCGTCCTGGATCGTTGCTTCTGCTGTGAGAATCAGTGTGCCCGGTTCATGCTTGTGAGCGGACAGACTGAATGAGTCCGCGAATATATCCGTAGCAGAAAGCGAACGATTGCAGCGAGTCCGGATCGTTGGCCGCAAGGGGCACATGATCCGGCATCAGCATTCCATCGTAGCCAATCTCCTTGTACGCCCGGATGGCGCGTACAAAATCGATGTCGCCCTCGTCGGGATACACCTCCTCGAAATCGTCGCGGTGACCGCGAATGTTGCGAAAGTGCACATTAAAAATCTTCCTGCGACTGCCGAAGTAGCGGATGACATCGAAGATTTCTTCGCGCGGATTCTGGAGTGCTTCTGAGACCGTTCCCTGGCAGAAGTTGAGTCCGTGATAAGGGCTTTCGCGGATGGAGAGGAACTTTTTCAAGCCGTCGATGGTACCGAGCACGCGGTTAATGCCCTGATAACCTTCTGGCGGAACACCGGGATCCTGCGGGTGGCAGGCCATGCGGACTTTGTATTCATTTGCCACCGGGATGATGCGATCGAGGAAGTAAGTGATGCGCTCCCAGAACGCATCTGCATTCACAACGCCCGCCTTGGTCAGCGGAGTTTCGGGATGCGTTTCTGAGAGCTTCCAGTAGTGGTTCATCGCGTCGCCGCGGCCGGGTTTGCGGCCCGTGCGCAGTACTCCCAGGATGCTCATGTTGTACTTGATCATTGGAATGCCGGCCTGCGCGCAGTTCCTGATGAGCATCTGAAGTTGCTCAATGTCGCGATCGCGCTCCGGGCTCTGGGCCAGCATAATGGCGGGATGCTTTTCGCGGTCAATGTAACTCGACTCAAGAAAAGGCGGCGCAATGCAATCGACGCTGAGCTTGTATCGGGTGGCCAGATCTTTCATCCGTTTCAGTTCGACGACGGTCGCGTAGAGGCGGTCGCCCTCGATGTGCGGATACCCACAGATACCTTCGACTCCGTAGCGGGCCAGGTACTTCACGTGTGTTTCTGTTGTAGGCGCGGTCTGGTCGCCGAGCTTCATCAGGGCCTTCTTCGCGCCGGGTTCAGCTTCCGCTTTTTGGGTAGCGCCGGTGCCTGCGGCAGCAATCCCCGCGGCGCCGCTTGCAACAATGAACTCTCTCCGATTCATATACTCCCTTTCCGGCAGCCAGCAGATCAGAACCACCCACCTACCGTAAATCTGGCCTCGGATGGTCATGGACTTTGTATGTGAACCGGTGCGCTTCTGTAAAGTGATTAGAGAAAAGCAGCGTGCTAGCAGCACGTTTCGATACGATCACATGTGCGACGAAGGCCAACCATGAAAATCCCTGAAAGAATTGTCGAGGTGGACGGTGGGGCGGAGCCGCAGCGCTTTGAGACATGCGGCCGGTCTCCGCGTGTGGTGTCGATGCGCATTGTTCCAGTTGCTGGCGAAGACAGCATGTTGCTGAACCTGAGCGGCGCACATGGGCCTTACTTTACGCGTAACCTGGCAATCCTTACTGACGAGGCGGGCAATACCGGAGTGGGGGAGGTACCGGGCGGAGAAAAAATTCGCCACGTTCTCGAATCCGCGATTCCGCTGGTGGTTGGGCACGAGATCGCTACCTGCAACTCGATTCTGCGCGAAGTCCAAGATTGTTTTGCCGACCATGACGCGCAGGGCAGGGGCCTGCAGACATTCGATCTTCGCGTGGCCATACATGCGGTCACTGCCGTCGAATCGGCACTGCTCGATCTGCTGGGGCAATGGGTTGGGTTGCCGGTCGCGGCGCTTCTTGGCACAGGACAGCAACGCTCCAAAGTGCCGGCGCTTGGCTACCTGTTTTTCATCGGCGACAGCAGAAAAACTAATCTGAATTATCGACGCGCAGACCTGTCTGCTCCAGACTGGTTCCGCATTCGCGATGAGGAAGCGCTGACCGCGAAAGCTATTGTGCGCCTTGCAGAAGCAAGCCATGCGCATTACGGCTTCAACGATTTCAAGCTCAAGGGCGGCGTGATTGCCGGCACCGAAGAGATGGAAGCGATTGAAGCTCTTGCTACGCGATTTCCGCAAGCGCGCATCACACTCGATCCCAATGGCGCGTGGTCGCTCGACGAGGCGATTGAACTTTGTAAAAGCAAACACGATGTGCTGGCCTATGCTGAAGACCCATGCGGCGCGGAGCAGGGATTCAGCGGCCGCGAGATTATGGCGGAGTTTCGCCGCACAACCAACTTGCCCACGGCAACCAACATGGTTGCCACGGACTGGCGGCAGCTACGCCACGCGATTCAATTACACGCTGTTGATATTCCGCTCGCCGATCCGCATTTCTGGACCATGCAGGGTTCAGTGCGCGTGTCGCAGGTATGCAGCGACAACGGCTTGACGTGGGGCTCGCACTCCAACAATCATTTTGATGTTTCGCTGGCTATGGTTACGCATGTTGCCGCTGCGGCCGCCGACCCAATCACAGCCATCGACACGCATTGGATCTGGCAGGACGGTCAGCACCTGACACAGAATCCGCTCAAGATCGTAGACGGAATGCTGACCGTGCCCGACCGCGCCGGGCTTGGTGTCGATCTCGATTTCGACGCTATTGAGCGTGCGTACGCGCTGTACAACAATCAAGGCCTGGGCGCGCGCGATGACGCTCTCGCGATGCAGTTCCTGATTCCCAACTGGAAATTCGATCCAAAACGTCCCAGCCTAGTGCGCTGAAAATGAGTGATACCGAATCCAAACCCGCTACGCAACCGCTCTACATTCGCGTGAACCCGCGCGACAATGTCGCCATCGTCGTTAACCGGGGCGGATTGCCGGCAGGCAGCCGTTTTGGAGACGGAACGATGCTCGTCGAGGCCGTGCCAGAAGCGCACAAAGTCGCGTTGAACGACATTGGCGGTGGAGAGCCGGTCCTTCGTTATGGAGTCGTGATTGGCTACGCAAAGCGCGCCATCGCACGCGGTAGTTGGGTGCATGAGGCATTGCTGGCGGCGCCAGATGCTCCAGCGCTTGACCAGTGCCCGCTGGCCACGTCCGTTCCCGAGCCGCTGCCCAGGCTTAATGGCGACACGTTCATGGGCTATTGCAATGCCGACGGCTCCGTGGGAACGAAAAACATTCTTGGCATCAGCACCACGGTGCAGTGTGTCGCGGCCACAGTGGCTTACGCAGTCAAGCGCATCAAGGCCGAACTGCTTCCGAAGTATCCGAACGTGGACGACGTCGTCGCCGTTACGCATCACTACGGTTGCGGCGTCGCGATCGATGCACCCGGCGCGGTAATTCCAATTCGCACCCTTCGCAATCTTGCGCTCAATCCTAATTTTGGTGGCGAGATTCTGCTGGTGAGTCTTGGCTGCGAAAAACTGCAGCCTGCGCGCATGATTCCTGCCGGCGCGCTGCCGGTCCTTGAGCAGGAACCCTCAGTGAGCGTGCTGCAGGATGCAACCAACGGCTTTGGCGAAATGGTGGCCGACATCATGACCAAAGCTGAGGCGCGACTGCAAATGCTGAACCTGCGTCATCGCGTTCCCTGTCCGGCGGCGGAGTTGATTGTCGGCCTGCAATGTGGCGGATCGGATGCGTTCTCCGGAGTTACGGCGAATCCGGCGGTGGGCTTTGCGGCAGACCTGCTGGTGCGTGCCGGAGCTACCGTGATGTTTTCTGAAGTTACGGAGGTGCGCGATGCAGCGCATCTCATTACAGCGCGGGCAGCAACGCCTGAAATTGCGAAAGATTTTATTCGCGAGATGGCCTGGTACGACAACTATCTTGCCGTGGGTGGAGCAGATAGGCAGGCCAATCCTTCGCCCGGTAACAAGCAAGGCGGCCTCACCAACGTAGTAGAAAAGGCGATGGGCTCGGTGGCAAAATCAGGCACGACCGCACTGATGGGCGTTGTCTCGCCAGGCGAACGCGCAACGCAGAAGGGGTTGCTGTTTGCGGCCACGCCTGCCAGCGACTTCGTTTGCGGCACTCTACAATTGGCCGCTGGCATGAATGTTCATGTGTTCACGACCGGGCGCGGCACGCCGTACGGGTTGTCAATCGTGCCTGTCATCAAGGTAGCTACCAACAGCGGACTGGCAGAGCGCTGGCACGATCTGATTGACGTGGACGCGGGCAGAATTGCCACTGCACAGGCGACGGTTGAGGAAGTGGGATGGGAAATTTTCTCGTTGATTCTGGAAGTAGCCAGCGGTTCAAGGAAAACGTGGGCCGATCAGTGGGGATTGCACAACGAATTTGTACTTTTCAATCCGGGACCGGTGACATAGAAAAGCGGAACCAGCATAGCCGGCTCCGCTTTCCAGGTTTCTTAATTAAATTTCCCTACTTTGCTTTCACCAGCGGTTCACCGGCAATTTTCAGATGTACGCGGAAGATGCCTTCGCTACCGGTGATGTACAGCGTCTTGCGGTCCGCTCCTGCCCAGGCCACATTCGAGGTTCGGCCGGGAACAAGAATCGTGCCGAGCGGCTTGCCTTCAGGCGAGATGATCCAGATGCCGCCCGGCCCGGCGCTGTAGATATTGCCTTCCGAATCCACCTTCATGCCATCAGGTACGCCCGGGCGGTTGTCTTTAGTTGCATCGTAAAGCAACTTTGCATCCGTAACGGTACCGTCGGGCTTCACGGTGTAGCGCATCCAAAGCTTCTTGGGCTGCGAATTGTTTACGTAGAGGTACTTTTCGTCGGGCGAGAACGCGATGCCGTTGGGACGCGTCAGATCGGAAACCAACAATTGCAACTCATCGCGCGCCGGCTCTGAACCGGCCTTTTGTGTAAGCGCGTGCGGAATGCGATAGACGCCGTTTATATCGAGCTGTTTCTCAGGATCCTTGTCGCTTTGCGTGCGCAGTCCATACGGAGGATCGGTAAAGTAAGCCGAGCCGTCAGACTTGTAGACCACATCATTGGGGCTGTTGAGCTTCTTCCCCTTGTATGAATCCGCCAAAACAGTCTGCTGCGCTTTGGGGTCGAGTGTTTCGAGCCGGAAGATGTCACGTTGGGCATGGCCGGCAGCAGTCAGGCGTCCGCGCACGTCAACCGTCATCCCGTTAGATCCAGACTCAGGGCCGCCGTACGGGGCCGAGCCTTTGTAGCCGCTGGGCTGCAGAAAGATTTCCGTTCCCTTGCCGGAGGTCCAGGTACGAATGCTGTTGCTGGGAATCTCCGCAAAATAGAGCCGGTCCTTGATCCATACGGGGCCTTCGGTCCACGTGAATCCTGTGGCGACGCGCTCCAGCTTTGCATCTGCCGGGACAATGCGGTCGATTGAGGCGTCAAGCCGATCGAGTTTCAGAGGTGTCGCCACGATCGCGTCTGCTGGATCGCCTGCGACGGCGGCGCTGACGGCGGCAAGGGTGAACGAACAGAGGACGGCTACCGCGGAAAGAGCAAGCAAGGAACGCAAGGAAATTCGTTTCATCAGTCTTATCCTTTAAGGGAAATGGGGCGGCCGTCCCGGACGCTTGGGCCGCAAGTTGCAAAGAATCTTGAAAATCCGGCGTATTCATCTTTAGCTTTGGCTCAGATGGGTGTCAAGCCACACAGAACTCGAAATTCCCGATCAAAGCGCATACAATTCAGGATTGAAATGGCGAATGAGACAGAAAAAACATTTGAGATAACCTGCCCCGATTGCGCGGCTGTCATCAAAGTAGATGCGGTTTCGGGATTGGTCCTGAGTCACACCCCGGCGCCACGCAAGCGAATGTTCGAGGATCTTGAGACCGCGGCCAAGGCCATGCGCGAGCAGGATGAACGCAAAGAGTCCATCTTCCGCCAGTCCGTTGACGCGGAAAAGAACAAGGCGGAGCTGCTTGAGAAGAAGTTCGCTGAAGCGCTTCGCAAGGCCAAGGATGCCCCTGAGGGTAGGCCACTGCGCGACTTTGACCTGGACTGATGCAGTTTCGACTGATGCAGTTGCCACTAATGCAGTTGCGACTGGCGCGGTATGCACGACAGGGTCAGGCAAATTTTGTTACTCAATCGGTTTCAGGTGAGGTTTTACTCAGGGCCTTCGAACGCCCGGTAAGAGATACTCAAACTAACGTTCCATTGCTCGCGGCTGAACGCGGCATGGGGAACGCAAGGAGAATTGATGGTGGTTCTTCCACTTTCCAAAATGCCCAGAGATTTTAATGTCGATCCAAACGCACCGCGCGGCATGAAACCCGAGTCCGGCGACGTCCCGATCAACTGGCTGAGGGTTACCTCGGCTGCCACACTCGTGACAGGCGGCGCGTTGCTGCTGTCCGGTAAGCAGCGCCTGGGTCTGGTGGTTGCTGCCGCCGGCACTTCCCTGGCCTTGATTGACCAACAGGACACGATGAAGAAGTGGTGGTCGCTTCTGCCCGGCTACATTGCCCAGGCACAGAGTGTATTGAACCAGGTAGAGGAAGCGGTTGAAGAGTTTGCCGAACAGCGAGAAAAAATAGGTAAAGTTCTGGGCCGTTGAGTCTAAATTCCAAGTTGGCGGCGCCCGGCTTCGCTGATCCGGTGCGCTGTCCACTTCGGTTCCCACACAAGATTCACTTCCACTTTGCTGACATCGGGAATGCCAGCAAGGCGGTTGTGTACCTGCTCAAAGATGAGCCCACTGGCAGGGCACTGTGGCGTGGTCAGCGTCATGGTGACTTTGACCCATTGACGCGGCCACGCGGGGGCGGAGTCAGCGTCCGGCCCCGTTTCGACTGCGTAAATCAACCCCAGGTCGACGAGATTCAGCTTGACCTCAGGATCGAAGCAGTCGCGGAGCGCGGTCAGGATTTCGGCTTCTGAAAGCATCGGCTGGTTAGTTGCTCTGCTAATTTGTACGATCTACGAGGAAGCGAGCCACTGCTTTCAAGCCATCGGCCCGGCTGCCATACGGCTCCAGCGCTGCAAAGGCTTCGTCGATCAGGCGCGCGGCATCTTTCCGGCTTTGATCAATTCCGTAAACCGCCGGCCAGGTTGCTTTCTCGGTGGCCACATCTTTGCCCGCAGTCTTACCAAGCTGCGCGGAATCTACCGTCATATCGAGCACGTCATCGACGATCTGAAACGCCAATCCGGCTTTGCATCCGAACAGGGTCAGGCGCGCCACGTCGTCCAGGTTGGCACCGGCATATACGCCGCCGCTCACTACGCTTACGCGGATCAACGCACCGGTCTTGGCGCGATGGATTGATTCAACCAGGTGTGGCGTCGGTTTCTGGTGTTCGCTTTCGATATCCAGCACCTGGCCGCCGATCATTCCGTCTACCGTGCCCACCGCATTGGCGATGAGACCAATGATCTGCACGGTCGCGGCAGGTGGCGCATCGAGTCCGGCCAGAACTTCAAAGGCGCGCGTCTGCAATGCGTCGCCGGCAAGAATCGCAATCGCTTCACCGAATACTTTGTGACAGGTGGGCTTTCCGCGGCGCAGATCGTCGTTGTCCAGCGCGGGCAGGTCGTCGTGGATCAGCGAATACGTGTGCAGCATCTCGATGGCCGCGCCCAGGCGCTCAATACCCTTCGGCAACGAGCCGGCAATGGTAACGCCCGCCTGCATTGCAAGCACGGGGCGCAGGCGCTTTCCTCCCGCGAAGGTCGAGTGACGCATGGCGCCATGGATCGAAGCAGGCACTGTTTCCACGCTGGGAAGCAGCTCTTCCAGAGCCCGGTCAGTCAGCTCCGCGCCTTCCTTCAGAAGAGATTTAACATCGATGGTCATTTCACTCATGATAACCGAGCTTGCTTCAGCTTATTTTCGAACAAGCATAAGCCTGTGAGCGCGAATACACTCAAGGCGCTGAGCCAGCGCGCCAGGACCGTGTCGCGGGTTGTTGTCCAGTCCACAGACAGGTTAAAGGCACCCTGGGGAATAGAGATGACCATGAGTCCATCTTGTCGAGCAGGACCGGGCGCAATGGATTGTCCGTTCAGCGTAACCTGCCAGGCAGGGTAGTTTAACTTCCGCAAGATAAGGAACGCAGGATGCGGTGCTGTGCCACTGATACGCAGATGCTCGGGGCTGCTGTTTTGCGCGGCCGCGAAAGTTGCTTCGCAGGTGTCTTGCGCCGCGTCCCATAGCAGTTCGCCATCGGCATCGTTTTTGCCGAGCAGTCTATTCGGATCACTGACCAGGCAGGCCTGCGGCAGATTCATTGGGATGAGCGAAATGTCGCCGCCGACGGGCTCGTACTCGAATGTGCCGCCGTAGCCTTTGCCGGCTTCGAGCACGCTCAGCATGTCCGGCACTGCATCTTCCGGATGGCAGGCTTGGTACAGATACTTGCCGGCGCCCACAGTGATGCAAATGAATACCGCGGAACTGACGGCAATGGCAATGTTACGAGCACGTCGCGCACTTGTTTCAGGCCACAGCGCGGCCGCGAGAAAAACTCCCATTGGAGCTTCCAGCACGAGCAGCCAGCGCCAGGGAAACTGAAGGAACCGCAGATCGGGCAGCAGATTCCATAGCGCGTTTGACACGGGGAACTGCAGAAACAGAACAGCGATCGGAATCAGCGCCAGTGGAACCCACCAGCTTCGCGAAACCGGCAAACGTCCGCGAAGTTTGCACAAGAGCAATGCGCAAAGCGTGAGCGCAATCATTGCGACCGCAATTGAGGACGCAGTATGTAGAACCTCGTCGTGCAACGACAGCGCTGGGTCCGCATGACGAGCGAAGAGCCAATTATTTTCGAGAGTCTGACCGGGATCTTCGGTTACCTGGTGGATGTCTACCCAGCGCTGCTCCAAGGCCGCGGGCAACAGGTAGATAGCGGACAGCCCAATGCCCAGCAAGGCACCCGCCGACGCTCTTACCGCAGGCCACCACGAGCGCTGCAGCGATGCGGAAACAATTGCGAGCGCGGCAAGCGTGTAGCAAGCCATTACGCCGACTGTGGGATTGGAAAGCCACGCGCATGCGATGGTCACGGCAAGCGGCGCTATTGATCCATTGACAATGCGTCGCCAGTCAGCCGCACCCGCGCTCCGTTCATCGCTGTTCCGCAACGCGTAAAGCAGCACCAGCGGAATCCAGATGCCGCCCGCAAGTTCTGCAAATGCAGAGCGCTCGTACGCCGTAAACAGCGGATAGCCGGAGAAGATGGCAATGCATCCCGCCAGCGAGGCCGCGCCCTCACTGAGCGCTTCACGTGCCAGCGCCCGGGTAGCAAGTCCGGTGCCGGCCAAAAGCACAAACGTAATTGCCAGCGGCACCAGCGTCCACGGAAGCACCGTCGCCAGCGCTGCGCCCAACATCCACGTCAGCGGCGAGTAAAACACAAACCGTGGTTCACCGGCGCCGAAGTTCGCGCTTGGCGTCCAGTGCGGATAGAGAATCCCATGACGCCAGCTGTTCAGCGCGTCGAACCACGAAACCAGATGAAAGTCGAAGTCGTGTCCGCAGGAGTTGCCCCAAATCATTAGCGGAGAAACCGCCAGCGCGGCGGCGACAAGAATCACCAGGGTGCCGGCGGCAGGCACACGCTTCAGGTTCACTCGGCGATAGGCAGTCATGGCAAAAGGCGCAAGGTGTGCCGACTTTGCGCGGCCACCGCAGCGGGCGTAAAAGGAAGCGCAAATGTTGTGCCGCCGTACCAGTCGTTCCACTGGTCGCGGAAATATGGACTGTACGGATTGCTGCTCTCACCTAAAACGATGTTTTCGGTTGAGCCGTCCACGTTGCTCCAATCCATTGTGAAGCGCTGCGAAGGCCCGAACTCACGGCCCACTTGTTTCACTGTAGTAGTGTCGCCGCTCTGCGGCTGCGCGCCAGTTCCGGCAATGCGTCCGATGAGAGGCAGAAATTTTGCCAGCGGGTGTTCAAGGTCCACTACGTGCCAACTCCCGTAGGTCCACTGCGACACATCGGCGGGCGCTTTGCCTTCGTCCATCGCTTTGCGCACGGCAGCCGTCAGCAATGCGTCCCAGTCTTTATAGCCGGGCGGAAGCCAATCGGCCTTGGCGTGCATCACGATTTCTTCTTCAGCAAAGTTCGACTCTTCCCAGCGATAGTCAGCCGCCAACGTGCCCAGCTTGGGCTCCAGAATCAGCGGCCAAAGCACGCGTCGCGATTGCGTCACGAGTGAAGCCGCAGCGGAGTCGGTTGCAAGCCGCCCATCCCAACTGCGCATCAAGTCGGCTGCCTGCCGCAGGCGCGCGTCCACTCCCCCCGTGTGGTCGATCGCATACGCAAGCCGCTGCCCAAATTCCTGATCCATGTCACTGTAAATATCCGTTTGCACGGCGAGCATGTCTTTAGGTACAAGCCCGCTGCGGCCGTCGAGCATTTTATATATGCGCTCAGTGCGGTACGGATCAGTCCACTCCAGAGTGAGTGGATACGGCGAAGCCTCCGTTGTTACGCGCGAGTTGGCCGTGGCCAGAAAACCCGAGGCGGGATCGACCGAATTCGGCAGCGAATCAAAAGGAATGTAACCTTGCCACTCGTGCGCATGATCGGCAATCGGCACGGACATCAATCCTGCAGCGCGAATCGGAATGCGGCCGATGGCGTGATACGCAACGTGTCCCTGGTCATCGGCATACACAATGTTCTGTGTAGGCCAGTTCCAACTTGCAAGTGCAGCAGAAAAATCCGGCCAGTTTGCGGCCGTGTTCAGCTCATACAGCGGAATCGTATTCAGCGAAGTATCGTAGAGCGTCCAGCGCAGCGCGAGCGGTGTACTGTCCTTGGTCAGCAGAGGATTCAGTAGAGGCCCGTGTGCAGTAAAGCTCACGTCGAGCGGAATATCGTGACCGCCGCGCACGTGAATAACTTCGTGGTCCACCTTCAAAGGCTTCCATGCTCCGCCGGCATCCATGTAATTTCCGTTGCTGTCGAGCTCTTCTTCGTACAGATCCTGCACGTCTGCCTGCAGCGCGGTAAATCCCCATGCAACGTGCTCATTATGTCCTGCAACCACAAACGGCAATCCGGGCAGCGTGACCCCTGCGGCATGGAAACCCGGCGCGCTCAAGTCGGCCATGTACCAGATGTTCGGCACCATCAGGCTGAGATGCATATCGTTTGAGAGCAGTGGCTTGCCGCTTGCCGTATGGTTGCCGGCGACTACCCAGTTGTTTGAACCGGCAGCGCATCCTTCGCAGGTTGGCAGGCCAAGCATTTGCAAGAGAGCGTTGGTTCCGACCGTCGCCTCAGGAAAAGCATCATGAGCAGGCACCGCGCTTGCTGACGATGGCTCATCCTCGTCATCATCCTCGTCAGGTGGTACGGCCGGCTCAGCGTGCGGCTGGCTCAGGTCAAGCGTTACGCCGGTGGGCGGATGATCACGCCACGATCCAACCGGATAAAGGTCGGCAACGAGCTTGGGATTCTTCAGCTTCGCCGTGATGCGCGCGCGGGCCAGCTTGGTAGGCCAATGAGTGTCGAGCATCTGCACCATCATCATGCCCACACTGATTGAATCCACTCCGGTCCACGGTTCCGGCCGATAGCCCAGCAGCTTGAACTCCATCGGCAGGTGGCTGGCATCTTCGCTTTGAGCAATAAAGAGGTTGACTCCGCGCGCGTAATCATCCAGACGCGCGCGGTCCGGTGCTGACAAATTTGTATAGATGCGCTGCGCCGTGTTGCGGAATTGCAGAACGCGCTGCGTTTCATCATGCCTCACCAGCGACGCGCCCATAATTTCGGCCAGGTTGCCGTCAGCATTCCGGCGGTACGCGTCCATCTGCCACAAACGGTCTTGCGCAGTCACGTAGCCTTGTGCAACCAATAGGTCGTCCTGCGTGGCCGCCTGTATGTGGGGAACACCGTGAGCGTCGCGCACTACGTTAACGGGCGCAGATAGACCAGCGAGGTGCTGCTCTCCGTCGAGCACGGGCAACGCGGCTTTTGTACCTGCGCGCAGCCACAGAACAATGCCGGCCACAGCAAGAAATATAAGCAAAAACAAGACGCACGCCGTCCGTAGCAGAAAGCGGCTCCTGCGCCCTCTGCGATTGCGGGAACTTCTGTGGGCGCGAGCAGTGAGCAAACTATCAATGGGGAGAGTTTTTGACATCGGTCAACACCAGAATAACGCCCCATGGTCGCGGCGCATTCTGCGGACGAGCGAGCGTACAATTCGGTTGTCATTGGATTTGGTCCTACCATCGCCGAAAAATCTTCCGTCACTTCACCCCGGGAGGGTTCACTCATGAATCGCAGAGACTTCATTGCGACCGTTGCGGCTACCGCTGCCGCGACAGCATTGCCTGTCACTACGCACGGGCAGGAGCAGCAGACGTACCACGGATTTCCGCCATCGGTGCTGGTTCCAGACAGCTACGTTGAGTCGACGCCAATCGCGGAGTATCATCCGGCTTCAGCCGCCGCCTATGAAGCATTCCAG
>Ga0265338_10003852_pt1 | contig 20806 bp, 20 predicted proteins | sample 42126metaG_FD_193579 | JGI IMG/M metagenome (GOLD analysis project Ga0265338, IMG submission 193579) | Rhizosphere microbial communities from Carex aquatilis grown in University of Washington, Seatle, WA, United States - 4-21-26 metaG | ecosystem: Host-associated > Plants > Roots > Rhizosphere...
GAGAGAGAAGGCCGGACTTACGGAGGGCGTTCAGGAAGCGAGTTTCAATTGGTGATCTCAACGGCTGCAGCCTTCGTGACCGCGCGGAACAGGATAAGTCATGGTAACAGCGGAACGCGGATGGGTCGAGCGGGCGCGATGAAGGTCGCCGCGAGATTAAAGATTTTCGGCGACCTGCTGCGTAAACAAATCGCGGCTGTAAGAAATCCGGCGGTCCAACGCAACCGCGGCGAAATAGGAACAGTGCCTGCGTTCCACCTCGGTCCAGGCGGCAATGGTGGGGAAAGCCGCACGGGAGACTCGCCGAAGCACGCCTAGAAGATTGTAGTACGTTCCGACGGCGCGAATTTCCATTCGATCATCGCCGCGCTCTGGGCAAAGCCGCACGAGTTGCAAGATCCGACCAAAATCGCCCGCGCCGACGGTGGCGCTTTCCATCCCCGTCACTTCGCGGACGCGCGCGGACAGTTCCACTTTGCGGGAGGACGCTAATATGGAGCGGCAGTGAAGAACGAAGAACTGGAGAAACGCCGCAACCGAAATCACGCAAATGAGTGCTGGCATCATCGAATTCTCATAGGAGGCGCGTGGGCCTCAGATGCGCGTCTTCGGGAACCCTCACAATCGTGTACGCCCACGCAAGAGGCAGCCAGGTTCCCACCAAAGGAGGCAGCCAGCGAAGGAAGGAAAGCTCCAGAGCTGGAAAGAGGTTCCGCATGGCATAAATTCCTGCGGTGGCGCTGAAATACACTCCCAGCGCCAACACGAGCTGAATCAATCGAGTGCGAGTCTCGCGAAGTTTCAGGATCGCGCCCCACAGCAAGTACATCAGGACGACCCCTACGAAATTCAGGTTTTGTTCGAGTTCAACAACGAATCTGGTCGTTAGATGGTCTTTGTTCTGGTGAACCACGATGTAGGAGAAGAAAGCGGTGGCGGCAAGGACTCCTGCCGCAACGGTCCTGATTTGGCTGCCAACGTTCATTTCCTTGAAGACCTGTTGGTAGAACTGAATGATGACGAAATACATCAGGATGTAGAGCAGGCTGTCGGAGTAATAGTAATAATAAACGTAATTTGAGGACGTGAAGCCGAATCTGTGGATGCAGAAATACAGGCCAGCACCCTGAATTGCAGCGCCAATCATGTAAACGTTTAGCGGTAGATAGCGGATGAACTCTTTGCGGTAGAGCGAACACACCACCACGCAAGCTTCCAAGAGGAAACTAACAAGCCAGATCGCATATTGCGCTAAGCCAAGCATTCGAAAACTAAATTCGGTGGCTTGGCCGCTCTTAACTTCCCGTTATACCGAGGACTTGAACCTTAAGCCCAAGGTGTTGGGGGAACCGGCGCTCCTGTTGAATGCCAGGGCGTCGGTGGTACCGGCGCTCCTGTTGAGTGCCAGGGCGTCGGTGGTACCGGCGCTCCGGTGCTCGCAATCGTCCAGGGCGTTGGCGGAACTGGTGCGCCTGTGCTGGCCAAACCAACGGTCAACACAAACAGAACCAATACAGCCACAACTAGCCGCGTGTTCATGACTCCTCCGAGTAGGGAAACTACGCGGTGGAGTCTATGCGGTTAGCTGCCGTCAAGGGGGGAATTTGCTGGGCGTGTGTCTAAACGGTACACACCCCTACCCCCTCTGGCTCAGCCAGAGCCTTTCCGAATTGTCCACATGAAAGTAGCTTCTGGGAGCGTGTGCGGTCTATAGGCCGAAAGTACTGTTTTTGAGGGAGGTGTTCCAGGAGGCCTGAGCCAATTTGAAACAATTGCTCATGATTATAGCGAGCCTTGGATCAATGGCTTCACGGTTCTTGACACTGTGCGGATGCTACCCTTAGCATCGTTAGCTGCACCTGTGCCGGCGTAGCTCAGTGGAAGAGCGAGGGTCTCATAATCCCTAGGCCGTGGGTTCGATTCCCCCCGCCGGCACCATTTACCTCACTTCTCGCAAAACTTCCCGCTCGCTGTGGATGGCTGACGCCTACTTCTTCACCACTTCAAGAGGAACGGATTGAGTTTGATCCGAGCCTGGGCCGACCATCATGTCGAATGTTCCCGGCTCGACAACAGGGTGCATTTCAGAATCGAGTATGGAGAGCGTGTCTGCCTTGACGGTGAATTTCACGGTAGTTTTCTCGCCGGGCTTAAGCGATATCCTTTCAAAGTCGCGCAATTTCATCACGGGCTGGGTGACAGAAGCAATGCGCTGGTGAATGTAGAACTGAGCGACTTCATCTCCTGCGCGGCTGCCCGTATTCTGCACATCCACCGACACAGTTGCAGTGCCGTCCGGAGCGATGGTTGCAGGCTCAACGCGAAGATTATCGAAATGAAATGATGTGTAGCTGAGGCCGTAGCCGAAAGCGTACAGCGGCTTGTTGTCCACGAATGCGTAGCTGCGATTTCGTGAAGGCTTGTGGTCGTAGTAATCCGGCAGCTGGCCAACGGACCGCGGAAACGTGACTGTGACTTTTCCCCCCGGATTGGTATCTCCGAAAAGTACGTTCGCGGCAGCGGTGCCGCCTTGTTCGCCGAGATACCAGCCTTCGAGAATTGCGGGAACGTGCGCCGCGGCGTAATTAATCGTAAGCGGTCGCCCATTCAAAAGGAACACTACCGTTGGAGTCCCCGTCTCAACGATCGCCTTGATTAAATCGTCCTGCGCGCCGACGAGATCAAGGGAGTCTCGGTCGCCCAGATGATTTTCCGCCCACGCTTCGCGGTTTGTGCCTTCATTCTCTCCCACGACAACAATGGCGACATCGGCCTTTTTAGCCACTTCCACTGCGGCACGAATGCTGGCGGCCTGCGCGGCGGGGTCGGCTAATTTGACGTCGTTCGTGTACCATTCCGACCAACCGTGTTTGCCAGTCGTGATTTGGCAGCCTTCGGAAAAGACAACTTTCACATTTGGGCCCGCGCGCTTGATGATTCCGTCCAGCAAGCTGACGCTGTGCCCGGGGCCTGGATCGCGGCTATACCCGCCTTGGTGAACATCGGACGCATTGGGACCGATGACGGCAAGCGTCTTGATCTTCCCCAGATCGAGCGGCAGAAGATTCTTTTCATTCTTCAGCAGGACGATCACCTCCTGTGCGGCTTTTAAAGCCAGCGCCTGATGTTCGGCACTATTCGTGATTTTGTCGGCGTAATCGGGATCCACATAGGGATGATCGAAAAGGCCGAGACGGAACTTCGCAGCGAGAATCCTGGAGACGGCGAGGTCCAGCTCGCTTTCTGGAACGGTTCCTTGCTTCACCTGATCCGCCAAGGTTCGATAGACAGACCCATCGGAGAGATCGAAGTCCACTCCGGCGGCCAGCGCTTGTCGCGCGGCTCCCGCTTTGTCCGCCGCAATGTGGTGTGTTTCATAAAGCATCTGCAGTCCATTGCCATCCGATGTTATAAAGCCCGGAAATCCCCATTCCTTGCGAAGAACTCCATCGAGGAGCCAGTGGTTGATGTGCACGGGAATGCCGTCAATCTCGTTGTAGGAGGCCATCACGCTGCCCGCGTGAGCTTCCTGAATCGCCGCCTGAAATGGCACGAGGTATGATTCGCGGAGAATGCGTTCGGAAATATTTGACGGGCCCGTGTTTCGGCCGCCTTCCATTTGTCCGTGGACGAAGTGCTTCGCCGTGGCCATCACGTGGTGGCGATCAATCGCGAAATCCATGCCTTGCAACCCTTCGATGGCGGCGACGCCCATGCGCGCGACGAGATAAGGATCTTCGCCGTAGGTTTCCTCGGTGCGTCCCCAGCGAGGATCTCGGGCGAGGTCGAGCACGGGAGTGAAGGCCTGGTTGACTCCGGCAGAAGCCATTTCATCGCCAGCCGCAGTGAACACTTCGTGGACAAGCTTGGGGTCCCAGGTGCTGCCGAGTCCGAGCACTTGCGGAAAACTGGTGCTGTCGTACTCCATGAATCCGTGGAGCGCCTCACCCATATTCAGGGCGGGAATTCCAAGGCGGGTTTTTTCCATCTGATATCGCTGGATGGCGTTGCGAAGAATGGCGCGCTTCTTCGGGCTGAACTTTGTATCGTTGGTGAAAACTTTGAAGATTTCGGCCTCCTTGCTCGCATCGAAGGTGCCAGTGGTGTCAAAAATATGGTTGTGTCGGCTGCCGGCAATTTGCTCGACCTTTTCGTCAAGCGTCATGCGCTTAAGCAGGTCGTCAACCCTTTTTTCAATAGGAAGTCCGGGGTTGCGATAGTCGGGCGCGGGATCTTGTGCTTGCAAGCCGCAGAAAACAAACATGACAACCAAGATAGGGAGGAAGAAACGCATCGTCCGCATGGAATTCTCCTAGGTCCCGCTTATAACACAAAAGGCCCTCGCTGAAATTGGGAACTGCGCTTCCAATAAATCAAAACCTTGAGTTGGGGTAGAATCCACCGCATGAAGAACATACTGACGTTTCTACTCGGCGTTGCGTTTCCTTTTCTGGCCATCGCTTCAAGCGCGCTGGCGCAGGGAGATGGCGCGCAACAGTTCGCCAGCTTTGGCGATTTTCGTTTGCAGAATGGCGGCGTGATTCACGACTTCCACGTGGGCTACCGCACGCTGGGAAAACTGAACACGGAAAAATCGAACGCCATACTTTTTCCCACATGGCTGGGAGGAAAGTCAGATGACCTGCTGCAGTTCGCCGGATCCGGCCCAAGCGCCTACCTCGATACAAAGAAATACTTCGTCGTTCTGATTGATGCGATTGGGGATGGAGTCACCAGCTCGCCTTCCAACAGCAAATTGCAGCCGCTGATGGAATTTCCCGAATTCACGATTCGCGACATGGTGGAAGCCGAGCACCGGCTTGCGACGGAAGTGTTCCACGTGGAACATGCTCGCGCCGTGACGGGAATCTCCATGGGCGGGATGCAGACGTTCGAGTGGGCGGCGGCGTATCCGGATTTCATGGACGAGGCGATTCCGATCGTTGGCTCAACTCAATCCACTTCATACGACAAGCTGCTTTGGACTTCAGAGATTGAAGTGATCGAGCTTGACCCCGCGTGGAATGGGGGCAAACCAACCGGGCCCATCCGCGGATTAGCCGTGGCGGAAGAAATCAGCGACATGAATCTTACTTCTCCACCACAGCATGTGAAGGAGACACCCTCAAAGGACTTCGAAGCGGAGCTTGCCAAAATAAAGAAAAATTCTGCAAGCGACGGAGGCACTGCCGCCAACTACATTCGCCAGCGGCAGGCGATCAACCGCTTGGATATACCGGCTGAATTCGGCGGGACCGCGGAGAGTGCGGCGACGCGAATCCACGCCAAGTTGCTCATCATCGTCTCGCCGGAAGACCACATGGTGAATCCCACGCCGGCGATCAGTTTCGCCGGACTAACAAACGCGCCGCTGATTCTGATGGATTCGTCGTGTGGACACGAGAGCCCCGGCTGTGTGTCGGTAGGCCCCCTGGTGGCGCAATTCCTGGCGGACCCCGCGTCCGTCCACAGCCAGACCGTGCGCGAAGTTCCCACTCCCGGCAAATAGCTGCAGATGAAGCCAGACATACTCGTCATCGTCAACCCCGCTTCGGGAGGTGGACGTGCGCGGCGGACTGAGCCGCAGATCGCCGCGTATCTTGCCTCGCAGGGAGCAAACGCACGATTTGTCCATTCCCAAAGCTCGGAAGATATTCGCGATCAGGCCGCGCGTGGGGCGAACGAAGGCTACCAATACGTGGTTGCACTCGGCGGGGACGGCGCGTTTCATCACGTTGTGGAAGGGCTGCGCGGAACAGATGCGGTCGCGGGATTTTTTCCTGCCGGGAATGGCAACGACATTGCCCGACCGCTCGGTATTCCCGGCGATGCGATGCGCGCCGCGAAAGCGTTCCTTCACTCGAAGCCGCGGCCGGTGGATTTGGTTCGCGTCACCTTTACGGACGGTCGCACAGCACATTTCATCGGAGCCGGCGGCATGGGGCTCGACGCCGAAGCGGCTCATCTGGCCAATACGCGCTTCCGCAAATGGCCGGGTGTAATGCGCTATCTTGCGGGTGCGCTCTGGTCGTTTTCGCATGAGCAACCTATTGAATTGCGCGCGCAGTTCGACGATCAAACTTGGAACGGGCGCGTCCTCTTCGCTGCGATGGCGAATGGGACGAGCTACGGCGCAGGAGTGCGCATCGCGCCCGAAGCAAAAATGGACGACGGCTGGATCGATGCTGTCGTCATCGGCGAGCTTGGCTGGCTGCGGCTTTTGCGTGCGATTCCCATCGTGCTGACGTCTGGCAATTTGCGGAGCTTCAAGGAAGTACACCGGTTTCGTTGCCGCCGCGCCGTGCTTGAAACCGACCGGCCAGCGAAAATCCATGGCGATGGCGAATTGCTCGGAGAATCACCGGCGAAATTCGAAATTCTTCCCGGCGCGATCCAGGTGATGACTCCTTCTGGTGTCGGGAGCGAGCTCTCGGGATAGGAATTACTTGTCGGCCTTTTTGTGCGTCAGGCGGAGAGTCACTTCAATGTCCCGCCGGGAATCAAAGCTCGAGATGGTGCGACTGGATGAAATGAGTTCGTTGTGTTCGGCATGGACCTCATAATCCACATTCGGATCAAGCCCACTGAAACGATAGCTTGCCGTATCGTTCGCAATATAGGTTTTTACAGCCTGCGTTTTCACGTTCATCAAATAAACGACACTCGTCGGGACCGGGTTCTCATCTTTGTCAACCACAGTGCCATGGACCGTGCGTAGCTGCGCGTCTTTCTTGTCTTGTGCAACCCCCGGAAGGACCAGCATGAGCGCCAGCAGGAGAAATAAGACTGTCGAAATTGGGCGGCGAATGTTCACGAAACCTTCTCTGCCCAGGGCGCGGGCGAAAGCAACGCTCTTACTTCACGCCAACGACTGCTTGGTAAGATGGCGTGACGTCCGCAAAAGATGCAGGCGGCGAATCCGAAAATTCGTCATTCCACTTCTTCTTCGTCGTCCTCTTCCTTCTCCTTCACTTTCTCAACGCTGGATTCCTCTTCATCCTCTTCCTCATCATCCTCGTCTTCATCATCGGAGATGGCGATGAGATGCACGGGATGAATCTGCGTCACTTCCAGCTCGGCGTCGCATTCACCGCAACTCACGACTTCGCCTTCCTCGACTTCTTCTTCGTCCAAGTCAATATCAGCGTCGCATTCCGGGCATTTCGTCACGGCGTTGTCTCCTTACCTGGGCGAAAATTCACTGCCGGGCGTATTATATAACGCCGGTGTCAAGCTTTTCGCCAGGGGAACCTGAAAAAGTGCCTCAAAAAGTGACCCCGAAAATTGCAGGCCCGCGCGAATACCCGGAGCGCCCTGTGGTGGGCGTCGGCGGCGTGGTGATCTCGCAGGGGCTTGCGCTACTCGTGCGGCGCGCCAATCCTCCTTTGCAAGGCGAGTGGTCGATTCCCGGTGGAATGCTCGAAGTGGGAGAGACATTAGTGGAAGGAGTGCGGCGCGAGCTGGAGGAGGAAACTGGGATCGAGGCCCGGGTGCACGGCGTGATCGAAGTGTTCGAGAGAATTTCATTCGATGCCGCGGGGAAGGCCGCATATCACTATGTCGTTCTCGACTATTATTGCGAGGTGGTCCGAGGCGAAGCGCGGCCCGGCAGCGACGTGACGGACGTGGCGTGGGTTCCGGAGAGAGATCTCGAAAAGTATTCCCTCACGCCAAGCGCTGAGCAAGTGGTCCGGAAGGCGTTCCAAATCGCGCGCGAGCGTTAGCTTGCCAACCGGAGATAGACCTTCTTGTGCAGGATACTGCCTTCGTCGCCGATCAGAAGACGGCCAATCCATCCAGGATTTGTGGGCGAAGCGACGAGCAGATTCAAGCCTTGAACCCCTGGCGGCAAATCAAATACCAGCGCTGTTGAGTATGATTCGCCGGGTCGCAACGGTTCCGTCAAGGCGACCCATTTCTTACCAAGAGAAGCTTGGAGTGCGGCTTGTCCTTCGACCGAAGTTGAGTATTCGCGACCTTGGTTGTCCACAAGCGTTACCTGACGCGGAGAAGGTGTAAGGGGCGAATCTCCGCGGTTGGGAGAAATCGTTTTTTCGTCGAACCGCGTCCGCACATTTACAACGTAGAAATTTCCGACAGCCGTTCTTTGGGTGGCGCCGACGCCGACCGTTTTTGTCGATTCGACGGACGTGATCGAATAGGCCAGGTGGCAATCGATCTCGCAGAAATATTTCTCCTGCCCGGGCGCAAGCTCCCATTGATGGCTCACCGTGGAAGCGCCGACAAGCGTCGCGCCGTATCCCGCCAGAAGAATGGCGCCGACCAATGAGATTTTTTGCGCAAGACCGCGGCCCCCGAATAGCCATCCCGACGTGGCCCCCACCCATCGCGAAAGCCTCTCGTCGCCCAGCGCCTTTACAACAATGAGCGCGGCGCCAGTGGCGACGACCAGGAGAAAAGTCCCCATGAATGCCAGCGCTCCAAAGATTGCAATCATCTGCTTTGCTGCCATCTCGCGCTCCTTGTCGAACCAGATTAACTTGCAGCGGCGGCAGGCAGCCTTCCAAAGCGCCTTTCGCGTCCCTGAAAATCTTCCACTGCGGCAGCCAAATCGGCCGCACTGAATTCGGGCCACATCCGTGGCGTGAACAGCAATTCCGCGTACGCGCATTCCCACAGCATGAAATCGCTCAGCCGCCTTTCGCCTCCAGTGCGGATGAGCAAGTCCACGTCGGGCGCGGGGCCATCCCCGTTGGTGACTTCACCCAACCGGCGGGCAAATTCGCGTTCGGACACTTCCAGACTCGAAAGCATCCAGCAGGCGGCGCGGAGGATCGCCTCGCGAGACGAATAGTCGAGCGCGATGCGAACCTCGAGCTTGTTTCCCGAGTCGGTGATTCGCTCGGCTGTCTTGATCGCGTCTACGAGCGTGGGAGGGATGCGGTCGCGCCGCCCGATGACGCGCAGTCGGACGCCTGCTTTGGCGCAAGCTGGCGCTTCGGCGCGGAGATATTCCTCGAGCAAATTCAAGAGAGAAATCACTTCGTTCGCCGGGCGCTCCCAATTGTTGGAGGAAAAAGCATAGAGCGTGAGCGTGCCGATGCCGAGTGCGGGTGCGGCACGCACCACGCCCCTCACAGCTTCGACTCCTGCGCGGTGGCCTTCCGATCGCGGAAGAGCGCGGGCAGCGGCCCATCGTCCATTGCCATCGAGCAGGATGGCGACGTGTAATTTGGGGTTGGGGATTATGGTCAAAGTACTTTTATTCATAAAGTTAATAGGCAAAAAAATTTTCCTCTCTAGCCTTCTCGTGTGGCGCGAATCAGGGCTTCCATGTGGTCCAAATACTTCTCGAGCGCTCGGCGTCCGGCCGCTGTGAGGCGGTATTCCGTCTTCGGCAAGCGCCCTGCGAACGATTTGGTGCAGGCGATATAACCCGCGTCTTCGAGCTTTCGCGCGTGAACGCTCAGATTTCCATCCGTGGCGCGCAGAAGCTGCTTGAGCTCATTGAATGTGAGCGACGCGTTCACGGCCAGCGCGCTGACGATGGCCAGGCGCGTGCGCTCGTGAATCAGGCGGTCCAGGCTTACAGCGGAAGCTTCGGCTGGCCGTGGACTCGCGATGCTTCGTTTTGTCTTTTCCTCCCGCGTGGCGCGGAAGGCTCCCGTCTTAGCCGCCATATTTCCTCGCAATCACTGCACCAAAAATTACGTGCAATCCACCGAACCCCGCCGCCAGGAATGCATTCTCCCAACCAGGCGAACAAAACAGCGCTACCGCCCCCAACACCATGAAGCAAAGCCCCATCAACGGAACGATGCGAATTGAAAACGCGCCGCCTGTCACCACTCCCGTTCCGTACAGCAGCAGCCACATCCCCGGAACCGCGGCGATGAATCCACTGCGAACCAGGACCAACGTCAACAATGCGCCTACGAAAAGAGGCGGGGCAAAACTATAAGCGAATCTGCGTCCCGGACCAGAAAAAAGTGGCGTCCCCGCGTCGCGCGCCTTGGAAAAAGTTGTCCACGAAGCAATCGCGATCGCCACAATGGCTTCGCCGATCCACGTCAGCAGCCATCCAAGCTGCGCGGTTTGGCGCGAAGCGATCGCTGCGGCACCCAGCGCCGTGATTCCCATCGCAACTCCGCCCCAGCCGGGCACTGCCGTAAAGGATCCGGCGCGCTCCATGGTTTCGCGAATGAACCGGAGGTTGTCGCGGGCTCGATCATCAAGCGCGACCGGCTCCGGCGGCCGCCGGGGAAGTGGTCCAGGATTCACCATAATCAAAGCTTACCATTCCGTGGCGCTTTGTCAAGTACTTTGTTATGCAAAGTACACTCACCACTTGTTGCCCGCGCGTTGCAGGACTATCCTCATTTTCGCAATTCACCGAAAAGGAGAAACGAATATGAAGCGCATGATGCTGACTTTTCTTGTAGTAGCCCTTTCCCCGCTGGTCTTGCCCGCGCAACAGACTGCGCCGCCGGAAACGAATCCCATCTCCAACTACACGCGAAAAATCCTCGACTCGGAATCGAAAAACCTGCTCGCCGCGGCGGATGAAATGCCCGCGGACAAATACAGCTACCAACCGACGCCCGCGCAAATGACCTTTGGGCACATGATTATGCACATCGCGAACACCAATAATTTCCTGTGCGCAAAAATTTCCGGAATGCCTGCACCAACGGGGGAAAAACTCGCCGACACCGACGCAAAAGGCAAGCTGGTGGCCGGTCTGAAGGCATCTTTCGATTTCTGCACTTCCGCGCTCGCCAAAGTGGACGATTCGAACCTGGGGGAAGTGCTGCCGCTCTTCGGCACTCGCACTGCCTCGCGCGGCGGGACGATGATTATGTTGACGGATGATTTTTACGATCACTACAGCATGGCGGCAATTTATTTGCGTTTGAACGGCCTGGTGCCACCGACGGCGCAAAAGGAAAAGTAAAACCGAATCGCCCGGTCAGTGCTTGACGGCTTGTCTTGGATAGCGTCCCAGCAGCCAGTTCCAGCGAAGGTAAATCAGGTCGCCGAACATTCGCATGCTGTCATAGATAACGTGAACTTTCGACGCGGGATCGTGGGCCCAGCGGACGGGCACTTCTGCCGCCCGCAAGCCATGCCGCTGCGCGAGGAAGAGAATCTCGGGATCGAATCCGAAACCCTCAATCCGCTGCTGCTCAAACACGATCCGGGAAGGCTCGCGCACGAAGGCTTTGAATCCGCACTGCGTATCGTGAAAAGGCAGGCCGGTAAAAAGCCGAACGAATCCGTTGAAAATGATTCCCGCGAGCTCGCGCAGGCGCGCCTGGCGCACGGAGATTAAAGAGCGATCAAGCGCCCGCGAACCAATGGCCACATCGTTTCCCTCGCGAATGGCCGCGAGTAACTTTTCCGATTCCTCGATCGACGATGAAAGATCGGCGTCCGTAAAGAGCGCGATGCGCCCGCGCGCTTCCAGCATCCCGTGCTTGACGCTATACCCTTTGCCGCGGTTCGTTCCGTTGGAAACGAGCCGAATGGAAGGCATCTGCCGCGCCCATTCTTCGGTGATGCGGGCCGTCCCGTCCGTGGATCCATCGTCCACCACTAGAATTTCGAGTTCGCCCGCATTCATTTTTGCAGAAGCGAAATAATCGCGCAGCAACCCCAGCGCGCGAGGCAGGCGCTTCTCTTCGTTGAATGCGGGAATAATAATCGAGAGGTCTGGCGCGAGATCGTTCATCTGCTGGCGACTTCCTGTTTATTCTTTCCCCAACCAAACTCTCCGAGGAGCGGAACAAAGCGGCAAGAATACAGCGACTCCCTGGTTGTTCGCGCGCCATTTTTCACGACGCGAATGAGTTCCTGGTTTTCCGGCGTCCCTACGGGAATCACCAGGCGGCCTCCCTCGGTCAATTGGTCCACAAGCGGCTTAGGAATGCCAGGTGCCGCAGCCGCCACCAGGATCGCGTCATATGGCGCGCCTGAGGGCCATCCGAGAGATCCATCGCCCTCGATGATTTGGACGTTTGCAAAGCCGAGGCGTGCCAGACGTTCCCGAGCGGACGCCGCGAGTGCCGGTTGCGATTCGATTCCAATCACTTCGCGCGCCAGCAACGAGAGAATTGCTGATTGGTATCCCGAGCCCGCGCCAACGTCCAGTACGCGCTCGTGACCCTCCAGCGACAGCGCTTCAGACATCGCCGCCACCATAAAAGGCTGCGAAATTGTTTGGCCTTCGCCGATGGGCAATGGTTCGTCCGCGTAGGCCAAGGCTATATTCTCGAGCGGGACGAAGAGATGGCGCGGTGCTGCTTGCATCGCAACCAGCACGCGAGGCGAGCGGATGCCGCGGTCCCGAATCTGCCTGGCAACCATATTGCTGCGCGCATCCTCGAAGTTGACGCGGGCGGCGTCCGTTTCCGCCCAACTGAGTTGCCTTGAATCATCCGTCATTCTCAGCCGAAACTACCACAGCCGCGCACGGCGCCGCCATGAAAACGCGTTCGACTGCAAATTGCATCTCCCGCCACCCTTCTGTACGATTGGTAGATTCGCCTGTCAGGGCAGCAAAGAAGCCCGGACCGAAGAAAGAGAGTGCCATGAAAGTTAGAACTGCCCTGATGCTCGCGCTTTGTTTTGCCGCCATGCCTGCAATGGCGCAAACCACGTCCACCGCTCCGCCCGCAAAACCTGTCGCCAGGACTCCGCCACCTTCGCGTCTGGAGCCTGTCGTCACGCCGCTTCCCGAAAGGGTTGACCCGGCGAAGGACACCGCCATACGTCACCTGATGGATCTGACCCAGGAATCCAAGCTGGGCGACAACATTTCCGGCGGATTGTCTATTCAAGTACGCAACTTGATGAAGCCGAATTTGCCAGATGAGCGCCTTCAAAAATTCATGGTTGAGTTTGACCAGAAGTTCCGCGATGGAATACCGTCTGCCAAGGTGATCGACGCTGTCGTGCCGGTTTACGCGAAAACTTTTTCAACGGAGGAAATCCAGGGGCTCATTCAATTCTATGAATCCCCGCTCGGCAAGCACGTTGTCGAAGCGATGGGCCAGGTTTCGCGCGATTCGCAGGAAGCTGCGTTGAACCTGGAAAGGGAAGCTGCTATCAAGTCGCTGCGGACCATGACGGGAGAATATCCGGAACTCGTCAAAATGCTTCCTCCGGAAAATGGGGCCGCTCCTGCGACTGCGCCACCGGCAAAGCCTGCATCGACTCCTGCACCAGCTCCTGCTCCTGCGGCACCATCATTGAAACCGGCCACGCCGCAACCGTAGGCGGTCGTAAATATTAAACAGTGAGTCGCCGGATTCTTGTATCTCCGGAAAAGCCTGCCGGAAAGGGCTGATCCGGCTACAATCCTCTGCCGATGCCTGTGCTCGACTGGTCTCCGATCTGGATTTCGCTGGCGACAAGCGTGGTGGCTACACTATTCACGCTCGTTGCTGGCCTCGCTGCTGCAGCTTGGCGCGAGCGCCGTTCCGGTCCCGCGATGGCGCTCGTGGATGGCCTGTTCTTGCTTCCGCTGGTATTGCCGCCAACTGTCGTCGGCTTTTTCCTTCTGTTGTTATTCGGGCGGAATGGCCCACTCGGAAAACTGCTCCTTCACTTCGGCGCCACCGTGGTCTTTTCGTGGCCCGCCACAGTGATTGCTGCGGCAGTCGTTTCATTTCCGTTGATGTACTTGACTGCCCGCGCCGCTCTCGAACAGGTTGATCCTCATTTTCTGCAAGCCGCGCGAACTCTTGGCGCATCGGAATGGCGCGTCTTCCGCGAAGTGGCGTTGCCGCTCGCGTGGCCGGGCGTGCTGGCGGGAACGATTCTTTCCTTCGCGCGCGCCCTGGGCGAATTCGGCGCCACGCTAATGCTCGCTGGGAATATTCCGGGCAAGACGGCGACTATTCCCATCGCTATCTATTTTGCGGTTGAAGCGGATGACGTTCGGAGCGCCTTGGCATGGTGCTTCATCGACGTAATGATTTCGCTCGTCCTGCTCGCAGGCCTTTATTACTGGACGCACAAGCAGGGCCCGGCTCGGGCGCGATGGGCGCGGTCCTGACGTGGCGCTCGAAGTCCAAATCGAGAAAAAACTTCCCGGCTTCGCTTTGCAAGCTGCATTCACCGCCGGAAATGCCCCGCTCAGCATCCTGGGCCCCTCCGGTGCGGGCAAGACGATGCTGCTGCGCTGCATCGCCGGAATTATTCGGCCCGATAGTGGCCGCATCGCACTCGATGGCCAGGTTTTCTTCGATAGCACGCGCGGAATCCGGATGCCTGCGCGTGAACGTGGATTGGGTTTGCTGTTCCAGCATTACGCGCTATTCCCGCATCGCACTGTCGCTGAAAATATAGCTTTTGGTCTGCGCCATTTGGCGCCTGCGGAGCGCGCCGCGCGTGTAGAAGACCTCGTTCAGCGAACGCATGTCTCCGGACTGGAGCAACGACTTCCTCACGAGCTATCCGGCGGCGAACAGCAGCGAGTCGCGCTTGCACGAGCACTGGCCATCGAGCCGAAGGCGTTGTTGCTCGACGAACCGCTTTCCGCTCTCGATACCCACTTGCGAAGCCAGGTGGAAGCGCTTCTTCAGGAGACGTTTGCTTCTTACCAGCGACCAACGCTGCTCGTCACCCACAACATTGAAGAAGCCTATCGGCTGGGCGAACAATTGCTCGTTCTTTCGCACGGCTGCATCGCGGCATTCGGAAGCAAAGAAGAGATTTTTTGCCACCCTCCAACCCGGGAAGTAGCTCAGCTCACGGGCTGTAAGAATTTCTCGCGAGTCCGGATGATTTCGGGAAATGCCATCGAGGCTCTTGACTGGAGTTGCCGCCTGCAAGTGTCGCATTCCATCTCGCGCCCGCCCGCCTGCGTGGGCATTCGCGCGCATCACATCGGTTTCGTAGGATCCTCAGGCGCGGCTCCCCCGCAGGAAAACATTTTTCCATGCTGGCTCGTGCGCTCTTCGGAAACGCCTTTTCGTATGACCCTCTACCTGCGCCTCAATCAATCGTCCACAGATTCCTCGGAATTTCATCTCCAGGCGGAAGTGTTCAAGGAAAAATGGAACACATTCCGCGATCGCCCGCAGCCGTGGCATGTGCATCTCACTCCCGATTCGCTGTTTCTAATGCCGGAATAACCGAACGGAAGGAACCACTTTAGGAATGGCCAGTCTATTTGAAATGCTTCACGAATTTGATGTCGAACCCGTATGTCCCGTTTATGTCGCGCAGGAAGACAATCGAAAGATCGCGCTTCACGGCGTATTCCACCTGAATCAGCTGATATTGGTTGGTTGTGGCCGCGTTCGTCGAATAGGTGACGGAAAGATCCCGCGTGACCTGCTTCTGGATGGTCACGCGCGCCGCAGCGTTCGATTCCGTTGTGGTGCCCGCGAGAAACGGGTCCACGCGAAAATTGCTGATGCCAAATAAATGCTCGATTCGCCCGCCCAGCCCGCTCGAGATTGCTTCCGAAAGCAGTGCCGTCGCTCCGTAGTTTGTGGAGCCGGCGCCCTGCGAACGCAGCGCGCTTTCTTCCCCCGTATTCCCCAGCGCGAGCAAAGCGATGATGTCGCTATCGGGCAGCGGCGGATCGGAACGGTAATTGAGCGCAAGCCTGCTGGCGGGTCCTGAAAAATCAATAGTCACTTGATACTGGCTGATGGTCGAAGTCGCTTCGACGTTGAGGAGCGGATCAAGCCGGAACGGGTTTGCAAAGTTGATATCGCCGCGCGTCAACTGAAACGTGTTTCCGCGGAATGCCATTTCCCCGCCAAGCAGATGAACGTGCCCCAGCAGCACGGGATTATCCCAGCTCCCGCGTAACCGGACGTCGCCTTCCATCTCCACATGCGCGCTAGCCCATTCAATGCGCGCGCCCGGGCTTGTCTGCCCTTCAACATCGAACGACAGATTTCGCAGGAAGGGCGAAGTGGAAGGTATATCCGGCGCCGCCTCCGAAGAAGTGGCGAAGAGGGACGCGATGTCCACCCCTTCGGCGAACAGCACTCGCTGCACCTGAACGTGTCCGCTGAGCAGAGCCGCGTCGCTCGTTCCGGAAAGCTCGATTGTCCCACCCGCCAGCCAGCTCATACCCACGGGATACCGGATACGCACCAGCGGTGTCGTGGCCGTCACTTCATAATGGAACGGCCCGTCAGCATAGCTGACGTTTCCGTTCATTGTGAGCAGTCCTCCGCCGGACTCCGCGGTCACGTGATCGAATAGCAGGCGGCTGGAATCAAAAACGATATTCCCGTTCAAATGGCTTAGCCCTACGGGAAAATCCGCGTAGTGTGCCGAAGCATCCTTCACGCTCGCGCGCCCCGTGATCCGCGGCCGCGACATTGTGCCCTCGACGTCCACATTCAAATCTGCCGCGCCCTGCGTTTCAAAATCCGGCAGCATCCCCGCAAGAATGCGCAGGTTTACGGCGCCCACAAGCGAGAAATGCATCGGGCGGTCGCGATCGAATCGCGCGGAGCCGCTCATGTTGAGGTCTGTGTTCGCCCCATGCAGCCGCGCCTGATCAATCCTTACTTCGTTCCGTTTGTAGGAAAAACGGATCGGCCCATCATTCTGAAGTTGCACAAGATCATAGTTGAAAGAAATTTGCGAAATGTCGGCGTTGATTTGAATCGTATCCGGTTGGCGCAGCACCCCGGAAATGGTGAACACGCCGTCCACACTGCTGTGTCCGGTCAATTGCTTTAAATGCAAGCCCGCAATAATGAACGTATCCATATCAATTTGCTCGGCCGTCAATTTTCCGGTGATCGGTTCGTCGCCGCCGAGCCCGATCTCAACCTCTCCGTTTAGCTTTCCGTGCGGCAGATTCGAACTCAGAGAAACATGCAATGTCTTCCCATCCGAATTCAGCACTCCGCTGAGATCTCCCTGCAAATCGGATCCAGTCTTTAGCCCAGTCAACTCTGCGTTCCCTTGGACGACGGGCGTCATCAACGGGCCGCTGCCTCTAACGCTGAAATTGAGTTGGCCCGAAACCGGCAGCGCGCCATTCTGCAGCGCCTTGATTTTGCCGATTTCCAGCCCCGTGCCCTTGAGATCGAAAATGGCCGCTTGCTCCACCGGCCGGTAAAAAATATTTCCTGTCACAACTCCATCGCCGCGCCGCAGTTCTGCGTTCGACAGTTTGAATTCGTCGTGCTCCAGGTGAAGTTGCCCGCTCAGCCGATCGAGCTGAATTCCTCTGGTCTCAATCGTATCCAGAACAAAATTTGCGTCGAAAGCAGGCGCCTCACGTGTGCCGCTGCCGTGAAAATCTCCGCTCAGGAATCCCGTAGCCGGATAGTTCGTCCCGAAAATGGCCTGCAGGTCGTCCGTTGGCGCGTGCTCGGAGTGCGCATCGAGCGTCCACGGGCTGGAAGGAATAAAACTCCACGCTCCATCGAGCCGCAGCAAAAGCGAAAGCTCCGCCGACGTCTTGCCGCGCTTCACAACCGTCTTGCTTAGCCGGAAATCGTCAGGGGAATAGTCGAGATCGCCGTCAATTTCATCCCACTTGAGTGTGTCGTACGTTGCCTGAGTTGCGTGCAGGTGGCCCACAAATGTCGGCCCACTAATCGGGCCAAGTATGCGGCCCTTCCAGGCAATTATCCCTGTCGTTCGGGTGGGCACCTCGTCCGCGCCGCGCAAAATATTGATGAAGTCGTCCCAATCCTCCAGGTTCTCCGCGTTCAACTTCAGCTCCACCGCGGAATCAAGTGCGCCGATCGATCCTGAAAACTCCAGCTTCGAATTCGGCAGGGTGATCTCGCTCGGCTGCAAAGCTACGCCCAGTTTGTCCTGAGAATAATCGTATTCGATGTTTGCGGCCGCAGGGATCATGCCTTCTTCAGGGGCCTGGGCAGGCGTCCACCAGCAAAGCCCCACGGAACGGAAATGCTTGAACGCCTTTTCCCACGTGTTCACCGAATCCACGTTTACATCGCCCACCCAGTGTAGCGTGGTGACGGGAAAATCCTTATTATCCAGAGCGGAAAGTATGTCGGAAAGGTCAGTGCCTCGAGTCCTTGTCTCCGTCCGAAACGCAAGGGTTCGGAAATCCATCTCCAGCTTGCCTTCCACCGTGCCGCCCAGGGCGTGCACGCTCAGGTTTGGCACTTCCAATTTTTCCTTTGCGATTACGTAGTCGCCTCCAGTTTCAATCGCGCCCGCGTGAAACCATTCATATGGTAAACGAATCTCGTGTCCCGCATAGTGCCCGCTGCCGGTCCATCCGCCGGACGCGTACCTCGCCTGTCCGGAAAATTCTGCAATGCCGAAGGGTGTTGTAGGCGCCCGGTAAATTGTCCTTACGTCAGTAAGCGAGAGATGAATCCGGTAATGAAGATTCCATTCCGGTTTTGCAAAACTCGCCAGTTCCGCGCGCAGATCCAATTCCGAGTGCGGCAGCTTTAGGATTAGCTCGTCCAGTTCAAATGCGTCGCGGTGGAGTGTGAACTTCGTCGAAATATCGAAGCGGAACGGCATGTCATGCGCCTGCGCCAGTTCCACTTGCTTCCATGTCAAGTTTCCGACGTACGCGTCGGGTCCGCCCTTCGGCGCGTCGTAGTGCAACGTGAACTCGAGGTCTTTGCCCGCGACGGCTAGCGGCGCGCGCTTGTCGTTGTAGGTCACGCTGCCGTCGCGCAGTTCCAACCGCCCAATTTGCAGTGTAAACAATGTCTCCCGCCAGGGACGATCGCTCGACTGCGGCTTCGGGGAGGGCACATTGCTTCGGCCGTCCTTCTCCACCCGGACGGCCACCTGTGGGCTCACCACAACCAATTCATCCAGCATAATCTTTCGCCCGAAAAACGAAATAATCCGAATCCCCACATCCAGCCGGTCCGCATGAAAGAGCGGAGGCGCGTTTTTGTCTTCCAGGCCGTGCAGCGTCAAGTCATCCATCTCCGCGCGCAACGCCCAAACATGAAAATGAAACGCCTTCAGCTCGACGCGCGTACCCGTCGTGCGCTCGATCTCGCTCACCACGGCGTTTCGCATCCACCCGATGCCGAATCCCAACCACAAAACAACCGTGGCAATCACTGCCGCCGCGACCGTGAGTAGAAACCCCCGCAACGTCCAGCGCTTCCAACGCCCGCTCACTTCGCGCCCCCCGCGGACACAATGTCAATTTTCAAAGTTGGCCGCGTGTCCTCAAGCCACTTGTTCGCCCGCTCCGTGATCGCGCGCTGGATCAGAACTTCGCGAATCGTATCGTCCACGTCTTCCAGCGCGGGCACGGTCTCCCCGCGTCCCTTCAATTGCGCTGCAAATTCGTCGTTGTAATAATCTGCGATTTGTTTTTGATCCACCTGCGCGGCCGGCCGGAACCGGTAATCAATAAACCGCGCCAGAAAAAGCTGCTGCTCCACCATCCGCCGGATCGCGGACTCGGTGATGCCTGCTGCCGCGCACCGCTTCTCAAATTCGCCAGGTTCCGTAAATTGCTCTTCGAATTGCGCGGTGGCCCGATCCACATCTTCCTTCGAAGGTGGCGGAAATTTCGCCGTGTTCGCTTCGCCGCGCACCACCCATTGATCCGCGAGTTCCTGAATTATTTCTAGGCGCGGCTTCGCATGCCCGTCCACCAGTATCTGAAACGCCGTTAGCTCGCGCACCTGGCTTTCGGTAATGATGTCATCCTCAATCCGGACGGCGATGGCATCAACCTCCTGAGCGCCGGTTGCACCCGCCGCGGAACCAGCCGGAAGGGCCGTGTACGAAGGTGCCTTTTCCTGCGTCTGCGCTTCTGCATTCCTCGCGCTCGACGTGCAAGAACAGGCAATGATGATGACAAGCAGGATTGCGCGCCGCATCAGAACACCGGCCCAATGTTGAAAAAGAATTGAAAGCGTTGAACGCGAAACGTTTGCGGCGTGGTGGCGGGTGCGATGGTCGCCTGGTATTCCCCGGGATTCAGCTGATAACCGAAGTCCACACGCACTGGTCCAACCGGCGTGGGATACCTGACGCCGAAGCCGACCGTGTGCGAAAAATAATTCAAATTCGTCAGCGATGGCGCCTTCCAGGAAACCGTAATGTGATTCAAGTCTGTATAGACGTTTCCTCCATCGTAGAAAAGCGTCCCGCCCAATTTATTCCCGATGATCGGGAGCTTCATCGGAAAGCGCAGTTCCTGGTTGAATTCAAGCAGCGCCAGCCCTCCGATTGGGAAGCCCGTGCAGGGATCGCGCGGTCCGGCCTGGTTCAAGCCAAATCCGCGCAGCGACGTGCCGCCGCCCGCGAAGAATCTCTCGGGCAGCGGAATGATTTCCCCCGTTTCCGGCGTCGTCGTCGAGCATTCGGTGGAAACCCCCTCCGTCGTTCTTCCGAGCGGCTGTTCGAATCCAAATCGCACCGAACGCGCGAACACAAACGCGCGGCCCAAAGTGTGAAATGACGAATTCTGGTAATAACCGCGAAAGAAATTCGCGCTCGATCCCAGCGCATCCGCCGCCACGCTTAAGTCAATCGTATTAAACGTTCCGCGGGTCGCGTCCCCGGGATTGTCGCGCCGGTCACGCGCATAGTTCACTCCCACTCCGGAGACAAGCGTCGGCAGGCTGAATAGTGGAATCTGCTCCACGTTAATCGTCTCGTTGATGTTGGAAGCTTTTACGCGGCGGTAAAAATATCTCGCCGAAATCGAACTTCCGTGCGAGAGCGCTTCTGTCACCTGGAACGATCCTTCAAACCGCGTCGAAGTAAATGTATTCACGTCCTGCGATTTATCGGCAAATCCCGTAAGCTGGAGGCTCAAGTTCTTGTTTGCAAACAAATGATCGGCTGTGTACGCAAGCACCGAGCGGTATTCCAGTGTGCTCGCGAACAT
>Ga0265338_10003854_pt1 | contig 20795 bp, 20 predicted proteins | sample 42126metaG_FD_193579 | JGI IMG/M metagenome (GOLD analysis project Ga0265338, IMG submission 193579) | Rhizosphere microbial communities from Carex aquatilis grown in University of Washington, Seatle, WA, United States - 4-21-26 metaG | ecosystem: Host-associated > Plants > Roots > Rhizosphere...
CAAACTATAGCTTTGGTGCGGGCGGAAACACTTTTACTGGGAAATCAGGCGCATATCTCGATATCGCGAGTGTTGGAACAGGCGCAACATTAAACTGCAAAATCCTTGAAATTACTCCGGGATATAACGCAGCTTTAGGGTTAACTAATTTTAATCCAGAAAATGCTTTGTCGCAGAACTACAACAATGTCAACGTTATGTTTAATAACCATAAATATAAAGGTGGCACAGGAACGCTCGGGAACTAATTTAAAGGGAGATTTATTATGGCCATTGTACGCGCCGCGATACGAAACTTACTTATACCAACTGCTAACGCAGTTTTTTGGGACTACAAAACTTTTAACGCTCAGTATAAAGAAATTTATACAACCATTCGTTCCAATATGGCGCAAGAGCTTGACGTTGAAATGAGACCATTTGGCTTAGGGCAGATGCAGAATGAATCATCTCCTGTCGCCTTTGATAACGGTTTTGGTCAACGGAACTTAACGACTTATGTTCATAAGAAAATCAGCTTGGCATTCGGTATTTCCGAAGAAGCTTTGACTGACAATCTTTACCGCAATAAGTTCGGTGGCATGGTTAACATGTTGAAGCAATCGATGCATGTTACTAAAGATATTTTGGGTGCTGCTCCTTTAAATGGTGCGTTCTCTACTTATCGAACTGGTGACGGTCAATTCTTATGTTCTGCTACCCACCCTACGGATGGCGGTACTTATTCAAACCTAGGTACACCTGCTGATTTAGCAGAAACCTCTATCGAAAGCATGATTACAGGTATCAGACGTTTCACGGACTTGGCTGGTAAACCAGTGCATATTAATCCTGTGAAATTGGTTGTTCCGCCAGAGTTAGAATGGGCTGCTGCTCGTTTAACGTATTCTCCAAACAGAATTGGTACGAACAATAACGATATCTCAGCTATTCATCGTTTATCGGCTATTCCTAAAGGTTATATCGTAAATCAATATCTAACGAACCCAAGCGCATACTTCATTGTCACAGACGCAATTGATGGCTTTAAGCACTTTGTTAAACAAGACATCAAAGTTGACGTTGATACTGATTTTGCAACTTCTAACGTATTGACGAAGATTTGGGAACGTTATTGCTTCGGTGTAACGAATCCTCGTGCAGTTATGGGAAATGCTGGCGTTTAATAAGGAGATTTTAAATGGCTAACAATTATATTCCTGGAACCACGAACGCAACCTTGATTGCGGATGGCGGAATCATATCGACTCCGGCTCCAACTAAGGTTGCTGGAGATAAAGTTAATGCGGTTCTAGAGCTGCAAACAACGACTCGCGCGCCTGTTTTCATGAAACCCATGACGACTGCGCAGATTGCGGCTATTCCTAACCCAACGAATGGTATGGAAGCTTTTGACGGTGATTTAGGTAGATTTGTTCAGTATTACGGAGGCGCTTGGAATCAAGTTAATCCTTTGAACAGAACAAATTACACTTCTGGGACTTTGGCTACCGCTGACGTTCAAGGTATGTATGCAGCCCCGGTCGCTGTCGCATCGTTGCCGGCTCTTGCTGCTGGGTTAACTTATGTTGTTCATGGATTAAGACTCGTTCTTGATTCAGTAACAGCAGCGTTTACGGGTGGTGGCGCAATTCAGCTTCAATACGGAAATACGGTTAATGCTGGCGGAGTAGCTGCGGCCAATACGGTTGCAGCAACATTCTTGACAGCGGCGGTTGCTGGAACAGATAGAACTATTTATACGACGGGCCTGGATGGCTCGGCTCAGACCGCGGCTGCATCACTAACATTAGGAATGTACTTTTCAAATGCAACAGCAGCTTTTGCAGCAGGTGGAACATCAAGTATTGCTTACCAAATCTGGTATTCGGTTGTCTAAGGTGTTTAATTTTAAATAAATGGAGTTAGTTATGAATATGGAAATCATAAATAAAATTGAAACGCAAATTTCTGAGCTTGAAAACAGGCTTAAGAAGAACCGCGAATCGATTCGAGACATAGAAGACAGTAAAAAAGCACTTAAAAGTGAATCTAATGCCATTGCTGGCGCTTTACAAGCTTTTAAGGGTGTTTTGGGAGAATTTAATGCGGCTAAATTAGCAGAAGAAGCTTCTAAAGCCAAAAAATCTCCTGAAGCTTCTGAAAAAAAGAAGGATAAATAATGTCTAAACCCGTTAAAATTTTATGGCCAGTTACAAATACGCAGGCGGTTTGCCTTAATCAAACGCTTGGTGCGGCCGGTTATTTAGATATTAACGGGTCACTTGCATCTGACATTAACAATCCACCAAGATTTGTGAAATTTGACAACATAGCAAGACAAATTACGCTTACTTCAACCGCAAATTTATCAGGAATACAATTTACGATAATTGGTCTTGATGAATATGGAAATAGCGATGTCGTTCAAATAAATGGACCAAATAACAATACTGTTAATACAGGCGCAAGCTTGTTTTCTGTTGTTCAATCCGTTTTTGCAAATGCGGCTGTCGGAACAAACGTAAGTGTTGGAACAGGTACTGTTGGCGCAACTGTCTGGATAAGAAGCGACTATCAAAGGTCTGTTAATAATTTTGTCGTTAGCGTAGATGTGACCGGCACAATTAATTATTCTTTTGAAACAGTCCTTTATGACCCAAATTTATTGGAGGGAGATGCAATAATTCACCCTATTGATGGTGTAACTATCCCAACAATACCAACAGCAACCCCAATGACTAACTGCACTGTAGATTGTACAGCAAGTTATAACTTCCCAACCCACAGCTCAAGAATTTACGTTAATTCTTCAGATGGCACAGGAAGTTTAAAAATATATTTCATACAGCAAGGAATAACCTAATGAGCCGCACAACGAAGGATAACTCTGATTCAAGATGGATTCAGCGCGCCATTAAAAGAAAAGGTTCATTACACGAAGCTTTGCATGTTCCTATGTCAAAGAAAATTCCCGATGCTTTACTTCAAAAGGCATCTCACTCAAGAAGCCCCTTAATGAGAGAAAGGGCCAATTTAGCAAAAAACCTAAAAAGGTTTAATCGTTCGGGATAACCAAAGGATGGAAAAATGTCGACATCAGGAACATACGAATTTGGTTCTACCACGAACGAGAAAATCATAAGGGAAGCTTATGAAAGAGTTGGCGTTGTAGGAAATTTAATAGTTGGGCAGAAAGTAGAATCCGCCTTAATGTCATTAAATTTTATCTGCGTTTCTTGGATAAACAAAAGACTAAATCTATTCACAATAAAACAAGGCATGTTAGGTCTCGTCCCAGGACAGGGAACCTACATAATGCCAGGCTATGTAGTTGACATCTTAAAATGTAGCCTTAGAAACTCTACGCGAAACTTAGGAGGTACGGCTGTCGCATCTGAAGGTGCTGCAATTAATGCTTTCGACGGAAATCCTGATACTGCCTGTACGCAAACGACCCCTAATGGAAATATTAGCTATTCGTGGGGAGGTGGCCTCAGAGCTATTTCAATGATAGGCGTCATGTCCTTTGTTGATAGAAATTATACATTGAAGGCCCAATACTCTTATGACGGTGCAACCTGGGTTGATGCTCTTGTTACAGAGCAAACTTCTTACAGAAAAAACATTATCGAGTGGTTTACGATACCAACACCCATATCAGCAGGATATTTTAGAATACTAGAAACCGGTGGCTCCGTTTTAAATATTTCCGAACTCTATTTCAACAACAACACAATTGATTCTCCTTTATCTAAATCATCTTGGAGTGATTACAACGTTTATGCTAATAAAGACCAGATTGGCACACCATGCTCTTTCTGGTTTGACAGACAAATAACGCCAGTTCTTAACATATATCAAGTTCCAGGTAATATTTATAACAACATTTTTTATACGTTTAAAAGACAAATACAAGATATTGGAGATATGGTTGATACTGCTGAAATACCAACAAGATTTTTTGACGCTTTAACATCCGAGCTTGCTTACAGGCTTTGTATAAAAGAGAAAAAACTTGAATTGCTTGATGCATTAAAGCAGGAAGCATATGAGGCATTTAAATACGTTGCTTTTGAAGACGAAGAAAGCGTTCCCGTGAAAATAACCCCTAAAGCTGCCACTCGATGGAGTGCAAGATAATGGCAATACGTAAAGGGCGATATTACAGAACAGGGACGAGAAACCCAGAAGCGAAAGGCATCTGTGACCGCTCTAGCTTCGCTTTTAATCACAGCGACCTTGTTAAGCAAATGGAATGGCGCGGAAATTCCCTTGAATGGACAGGCTTAATGGTTGGAAGACCATTTCTTGACGAGCCAAACGAACAATTGAGAAACCCTGAAGTCGGTCCCGATTCTATTCCAGTTCCCGACCCAAAATTGCCTGTTTACACGCCAGTGGTTTTTTCAAATCAAATGATACCTTTTTCTCAACTTCCAATATTAAATTTTGCTTCATGGGGCGGTATTCAGCAGGGTGTATTAGCAGCACCCGAAGACGAAAGGCTTGAAGCATTAGAAGAGCAAATTCCTGCACCCGTTGAAAATATTTCTAGTTCATCTCAATCATTTGTACAGGAGTTAACACAGGCACAAATTTTAAATAATCTCGAAAACTATGATTGGAGCCAAACACAATGGCAGATTTAACGTTATTAGCTCCACAATCAGCATATCCTTCGATATTGACAACTACGTCTCCGAATGGCCTGTCAAATGTTTTACAAGTTATTACGGACGGATTAAACCATCCTTCGCCCCTGTCTCTTTCTACTAATGCAATTAATATCAATACACAAATGGGTGGAGCCGGTGCTGGGTTTTTTATTGATGGCATTAAAATAGATTTAATACCAGCTAACCTAAATTCTGTTTTAAGAGGCGATTTTTCTTATTTATTTACTGCTTTAAGAATTCCTAATGGCACTACTGAACAAAGGCCAGACCCTGCTAGCAATGGGGATTTTAGATATAACACAACAACAGATAGGATTGAAGCTGTTGAGAATGGTTCGTGGATAGAAATAACTTCAGCCGGTGGCGGCTATGGTCCAGGCGATCCAACCTTTATATCAGATACCTACGGGGCTGATACTTTTAACGTTTTCCTTGGAACTCCTGAGCCTGATTTTACGAATAGAGTTGAGTGTACTCTTTTCGGAGACAAAGTTTTACAGGCTGTTTCTTCGGGTTCCCGTCTCTCTGCATTTGGTTACCAAAGTTTAACCGCAAATACAACTGGATTTAATAATTCCGCCTTTGGTCATTTGAGTGGTTCATCTTTAACGATTGGATTTAATAATAGTTTATTCGGAAAATCTTGCGGTCAAAATCTTGTTTCAGGGGACAATAACTGCATCTTTGGTTTTGAATCTGGTCTTGGTTTAACCGGAAATAGCAACTCAGTATTTGGAGTAGGCGCCGGAAGAAGTAATAGTAACGGCGATAATAATTGCTTCTTTGGATTTGAATCCTCCAGAAATTCTGATGTGGTTTCAAACTGTTCTTCATATGGCTTTAATTCTCTCAGAAACAATGAATCAAATTTATGCTGCGCATTTGGCTCTCTTGCAGCTTACAATAATATTTCGGGAACCCTTATAAATGCCTTCGGATACTCTGCGTTGTATTCAAATTCATTCGGAAATGAAAACAGTGCATTTGCTGATGAGGCCTTATTTAATAACCAAGACGGCGATTATAACTGTGCATTTGGTTCACAATCCGCATACTCTAGCCTTAGCGCAAATTCGGTGTCTGCTTACGGCCATCATTCTTTAAAAGCCAATTTAACATCTTCAAATTCTGCGTTTGGTAAAGATTCAGCACTATCTAATACAACCGGAACTGTAGACGCATTCGGGTTTGAATCATTAAAAACAAATACAACTGGAACTTCTAATTGCTCGTTTGGACGCGCTTCTCTTCGCGCAAATACTGTTGCTGGTAGCCTAAGTGCGTTTGGTTATCAGGCTGCTACTGCTTTTAATGGCGGAGCGGCAAATAATATCATAAGCGCTTTTGGTTATCAGGCTGCTTATAATACTAATCCAGCTCCCGCTACAGATTTATATTATGTAGATGTGTTTGGTGTTCAGGCTGCTTTTTTAAACACGACCGGAAATTATAATACTGGCTTTGGCGCTTATACAATTTATTGCAACCAGACGGGAGATAATAATAGTGCCTTTGGAAGCTGGGCATGCGGCGGAAATAATGGTACCCCTTCTAGCTGTTCAGATAATAGCGCATTTGGCGCGTTTTCCCTAGGGAGCGTCACGACGGGCTCAAGCAATACCTCGATAGGAGCGCTTTGTTTTCAAGATATAAGCACGGGCAGTAACAACGTTGGCGTTGGATATAATGTTAGCTCAAACCGTAACACCATATCAAAATGTACGCTTATTGGAAATGCTGTTAATACATCTTCTGACGGATTAACTTATGCAACTGCAATAGGCGCTGATGCAGTCGTTGGCGCAAGTCACTCCCTTGTCTTAGGAAGGCTTGACAACACTAACCCTACAAAAGTCGGTATAGGCACTATAGCACCAGCTTCCCCATTGCATATTGTTGGTGATTTTAGACAAAAAGGAATTGTTACAGATTTTACAGGAACTGACTTATTAACAAGGCAGCATGGATTTATAGTTGTTTCTTCAGCAACCTCTACGTTAGATTTTCCACTCCAGGTAAACTCGGCTAATGCAGTATTTGTAAAAATAAGAATACTTGTTATGAACAGTGGGACACTATTTGCTTTTGCAGAATCTACCGCCTGCGCATCCTCTAATACGGTAAGTGCTACGGCTATTGGGTCTCTACCAACTATCACGTACACCGCATCTTCTGGTTCTTTCACGCCAACATCTGCATGGTCAGTTTCGGGTAATAACTTAAGACTTTCGTTAACTGGTGATGCAGATGACGTAAATATATTTGTTGTTACATCAGAATTATTTGCAGTTAATGGAAGTTGAGGTAAGTTAAATGGCAATGACATACACAAGCTTAATACAAATGGTTGAAGACTATATAAATAGACTTGACACGGATACTATTAATAGAATTCCTACATTTATAGAGCTTGCTCAACATCAATTGTCTGATGCCTGTAAAACTGTTGGCCAAGAAGATTATATTGTTTCTCAATTTATACCGGGTGTTTCTGTTTATCAAAAACCTGTTGGCTGGAGGAGAAGTGTTTCTATTAATTTTGGTACTGGCGCTGATTTTAACACTAGAAAAATATTAGAGTTACAAGTATACGAATACCTTAGACTTTATACAAAAAACCCTGATGACAATACAAAATGGGGTGAACCACTTTTTTATTCTGACTATGGCTTTACAAACTTTTTAGTAGCACCGACTCCACTTTTGGCTTATCCATTTGAGTTTTGCTATATAAAAATTCCAGACCTTTTATCTGTAACAAATCAAACTAATTTCTGGACAAATTTTTCGCCATCCCTTTTGTTTAATTCAACGATGTTTCAGGCGCATTTTTTCTTGCAAAACTATGACCAGGCATCCGCGTATCAAGTTGAGGTTGAAAAAGGCACAACAAGAATCAATGACCAAGATACCTTAAGAAAGGTAGACAGAAACAGCGAACGGGAGGTTGACTAATGGCAACTGCTGAAAACATTTTCCCATCCGTTTCTGCCCCTGGTGTTCAAAGAGATGGTACTCAATTTGATTCAGATAGATACATAGATGGTCAATGGTGTCGATTTTCGGGCGAAAAGGCTCGCCCTCAGAAGATGGGCGGCTATGAAAAGATGTTTGAATTCGAAGGAAACGTTCCACGTGGAGCTTTTGTTGTCTCAACGACACCTCTTGCAACTGTGTATGTCGGAGATTCCGACATACTGAACGCCTATTCTGTTGATAAAAATACAGGTATGCAAAATGGTGTAGTGGTTGACAGGACGCCAATTTTATTTACTACCAATCCATATAATCAATGGAGCTTTGACATAATGACGCAAGGTCAAGGCGGCCCTAGCATTATATTAGCAATGGCAACCAGAAACCTGTACTCCGTAGACCAAGATACTGAAACTCCTATTTATTACGGAAGGATAGACTCTAATGACCCATTAATTGAAACCGGTATTTATGTTAGCGGCGGATTCTTCGTTCTACAAAATATCCTGTTTTTTTACGGCAGCAATGGAGAGGTTGGCTATACGCAAGTAAACGACCCAACAACTGTTGTTAATAGAGCACCAATCACGGGAACAAAAATAATTGCCGGCAGGATAGCGCGCGGTGGTTCAAATTCTCCTTCAGGATTGCTTTGGACGCTGGATAGCTTAATAAGAGTTTATAACTCTGGCGGGGACGCAATCGAATTCGGTTTCGATACTATTACTTCTGGTACTTCAATTCTATCTGCAAATTCGGTTACTCAGTATAACTCTGTTTTTTATTGGGTTGGGACTGACAATTTTTATATGTATAACGGTGTTTGCCAAGACTGGCCAAATACTATGTCAAAACAATACTTTTTTAGAAACTTAAACTTTTCACAAAGAGCAAAAGTTTGGATGTCCAGAAATAAAATGTATGGGGAAATTTACATACATTATCCATCCTTAAATAGTAATGAGTGCGACAGCATGCTGGTATATAACGATACCTATAAAGTTTGGTATGACTCGAAGATAGCCAGAAGTTGTGGTTTCTACAGTCAGATATTCGGTAAGCCAATCTGGATAGGTAATGGAGCTGGTCCTAATCCTGACCCTTACATCGCTTGGAGACATGAAGTTGGTACAGACAAAGTTATTGATGATGTGCATACCTCCATAGAATCTTATTTTGAAACCAGTGTTATGTCGTGGGCATCAAGAGGGCCAGGCGGCCAAAATATTGCTAAGAACGTAACTATTTTTCTTTATGAGTTAGACCCTGATTTTGTTCAGTCTGGCGACATGAGTTTAATTGTTAATGGAAAGAGATTTCCTAACTCTAATACGGAGAATTCAACGCCTTATGTTTTCAACAATAATCCTCTTTCTCCAAATTATAAAGAAAAAATAGATATTAGAGAGAAAAGACGTTTAATGACTTTAAGGTTTGAAAGCAATATTAATGGCGGTTATTACGAAATGGGAAATTGTTTATTGATTCCAAGAGAGGGGGATATAAGACCGTGATTATCCCAACCAAGGAAACTTCTTTTGCTGATTTTGTTGCATCTTTAATTGTGGATTTTCCACAAGACAATATTCCTTCTTTTTCAAACGAAAAGGATTGGAAATTATTTGGCGATTTTCTTGTTCAAGAAAATTCTTTTTCAAAAAATGGAGCACCTTCTCCTAAAGGGTTCAAAAGTAGGACGCAATGGGAACAGGCAGTTTATCAATCAATGTCATCGTACATTTAGGGGATATTTATGAGTTTATTTGATTATTTAATGAGGGATACATCCAAGCCGATGGCGCAATCAAATTATGTACCTGTGGTGCCAGTGAACAGCCCTGAGGCAAATTACAGGCGTCAACAATTGGCCGCGAGAGACCAGGCACTTAATCCGTATAATGTCCTACGGAATTCGTTCACGGCAGCTAATGCGCCTGCTGCACCTGGCGCACCTGTAACACCTGGTTTACCTAATGCTCCTATGGGCGCGCAACCCCCTTCTGGCCTACCTTCTACTCTCCCTCCCGGTATGCAGGAACCGCAAAAGTTCGCATTCGGAGGTCCCGTTTCAAGCATGTTAGGAGGACTTGGAAAGAGTTTATTAGGCGGAATATTAGGCGGCGGTGGTGGCGGCCTTAGCAACATGTTTAGTAACTCTAATAGCGGCGGAAACGGCTTGAGTAACGGAAGCTATTGGAGCAGTGGTAACAACGGCAACTCAGGTGATGGTGGCGGCCTTTCGGGTGTTCTGGGCGGCTTATTTAATGGAATTAAACCTATGTTGCCGCAACTTGCAGGCATGGCAGGCGGTGCGCTAGGAACTTTCTTTGGCGGACCTGCTGGCGGAATGATAGGCGGCAGCCTTGGCGGCTCTTTAGGCGATGCACTATTTGGCGGCAATAATCAACAACAGCAACAAGGTCAAATGCAGCCAGGACAGTCTTTTGGTGGACAAGCCGGAGGCGCACTTGGAAATTACATGAACCAAGGTTTAAATCAATACCTGCCGAGCAATTTCCAAAATCAAAACTTTGGAAATATTGGAAGTGCTGCTGGTGAATACTTTGGGGGACAATTTGGGCATCCTAACGTTGGCAGAATGCTTGGTGGCCTAGCCGACCAATATATGGCTCCAAGAATGCCACAAGATTTAAGAAATACACGTATGGGAGACTTCGGTACTTACGCGGGTAATCGTTTTGGTAACGAAATAGATAGCCGCATGCAAGGTGCTGGCATAAATCCATATTATGGCGGAGTCCCTATGGCGCCAGATGCAGGCGATTTATATTCGCGCGCACCAGGTGGTTCTATGGGTGGATACGGTGGCGCAGGCGGAGGGTATTCAATACCTCAAGCCCCTAATGCTGGGGATATCTTTAATCGTGCCCCTGGCGGCTTTTCTGGCGGTTATAGCAGAGGCGGTAACTCGCAGCCTTCTGAGATTCCTATGGCGCCTACCTTTAATGCGGGAACCCCAGGTGGACCAAGCTCTCGCTCGTTCCCAATGCAAGAGCAATCTGGCCGAGGTGCTTTATTAAGCGATATCAGAAATTACAGACGTCCATCTTATTCGGCGCCTGCTAATGACGGATATTCGGGATACTCTTCGCCACAAGCTCCAGATTCTGGCGATTTATTTAATCGTGCCCCGGGTGCTGCCATGCGCTCCTCGATGCACCCTAGCGCCGGAAATAGCATCTTTAATGAATTCCAGCAAAGAGCTAGCCAGCCTGGTATGGGCTTAAGACCAACAGAAACAAGAGCGACCGCTAATTATCCAGCAAATAACGGTAATAGCATGATGGATATGCTGCGGAATAGCTTAAGCGCTAGAAGAGGTGCTTTAGAGCCTGAAGACCCATATGCATCTAGAGGCTACACCGTAAGAGGAGGCTATTAATGCCAAAGTTTCTTAAAAGGATAATTTCCACGCCTTCCCGGATCATAAGGGAGGTTACTAAACCTGTTGTTAAGGTTTTACCAGAAGGGGTTCGGAATGCGTTACCGACAATTGGTTCGGTTATTGGGGGTTCAGTAGGTGGCCCGTTTGGCGCAGTTATTGGCGGCCAAATTGGTGGTTCCATGCGCGGTGGAAAACACCATTTCGACCATTCCATGGGAGGCGCTCTCCAGGGGCTTGGTCACGCAGTATTTTCGCCCATGCTAGGAAGCTCTCTAGGGCTTAATCCAGATTCATTTTTAGCTAAAGCAATGATGATGAATTCTCCTTCATTATTAGGTCAAATGGGGATTCCAGGATTTAGCGAAGCTGGGCTTAATGGCCAACGAATGGCCCAAATGGCGGCTGCTGAAAGCGGAGGAGCCGGAGGACTTGGAGGTGGAATATTAGGGAATGGTCTCTCTGGTGTAAGCGGCGGTGCAGGCTCAGGCCTTCTTGGAGGCGGCGGTTTTCTTGGAGGTGGCAACCTATTAAAAGCAGCATTGTTAGCAACCTCATTAGGTGGTTCATTAAGAGCTAAGAAAAAGAATAGTCATCGTGAACGCGAAAGCGAAACGCTTGATGATGCGATTAAAAGAGCGCGTCACTCTGATGATTCATCTAAATATTTCAGGGAATTACCTCCGAGAAATTCTGCTCAATTTCCGCCGGAAGGCTATCGTGGTCTTGATTGGAATTATTTCCCAAGTATGGAGCAGCAAGCTGAGCAATTAATAAGAGCTAACGATAAAATAGATAGGACTAGAAGTTATAAAAAAGGTGGCAATGTAAAAGGTTATTATAAAGGCGGCAACAGCGGGCAATCTGATAAAGTATTAACCCGAGTTCCTCCCAACACACATATAGTTGACGCTACAACCGTAAGTCTTTCTGGCGACGGCAATTCTGATAATGGCGCTCGAGTTGTTAAAGACTGGGTAAATAGCTTTCAAAATGGTCACTTTGAACAACAAGACCAAAGCGGAAAAACAGTTCCTATTTACGTTTCCGATGGTGAATTCGAAATATTACCTGATGAAGTTTTAGCCATTGGCGGTGGAGATATGGAAAAAGGCCATAGAATCATAAATAGTATGAAAAAAGGAATCAGGAAGCACAAGGGTGTTAAAAAGTTTTTACCACCTAAATCTAAACCATTAGATAAATACGCAGGTATTAAGAGGTAATTTATGCCATTTTTATCAAGTGCCCAATATACAGATTTACCAGAAGCAGAAAAGAAAATTTATGCAGAATTGATGCAGAGAGTTTCTCAATATGCTAATGAGCCATATTCTGCGGGCTATAATCCTGCATATCCAGGACAGAGAATTGCAGAAATTCATCCATCCATGAGGGAATCTCATGCAAGAATTGGCCGAGGAATTGACGCTGAGGCTCCATTATTTGATAGGTCGCAAGAAAGTATTCAACAAGGCATGAAGCCATTTCATGAAAACTATCAACAATATATGAATCCTTATCAGCAAGATGTTTTAAGGCAATTATCTGAAGAAGGCGCTCGAAATTTTAAAGAAAACGTAATGCCAGCGTTAGACGCTAGATTTTTTAAATTAGGGCAATTTGGAAGTACACGTCATGCTGATTTAGCAGGAAGAGCTGCAAGAGATTTCCAAAAAGAGCTTTTGAACAATCAGCAGAAAGTATTAATGTCTGGATTTGAACAAGCTGGCAATATGTATAACGCTAATCAAAATAGACGAATGGAGGGTGCTTCACAGCTTTCTAGTATGGCTCCCTTAAGACAAGGAGCAAGAATGTCTGACATAGCAGCCTTAGAAGGCATTGGACGATATGAGCAGCAGCAAAAACAATCAATATTAGATGCTCAGTATCAAGAATATTTACGTCAACTTGAAGAGCCAATCAGAAGATTAGGGGTTCAATCTTCGATATTGCACGGGATACCAAGTACTGGAGGTAGTATTACTTCATTTAGAGAAACACCACCAACAGCACCAACAGCTACACAAAGTAATCTGAGCAATATTGCAGGCACTTTATTATCATCTGGATTATTGGGAGGCAGAAGGTAATGGGCATATTAGAGGATTTTGAAAAAATGATTTTCCTGCAACAAATGCAAGGACAGGGCGGAAATCAAGGTGCACAAATGCAACCTGTTAACTACGATATGCAATCTATGCAACAGCCTCAGCCTCAACAGATGGGTCAAAGAAGCCCTATAGAAAGTGGTTCTGATGCTGCCGTTGAATCAGCTAGGCGCTCTTTAGCGCTTAAAAAAAGAATGCTAGCGATGGATGATGATGAAAGCCAGAGAGCGCTTGGGAAAGCTTTTCTTATGATGCAAAACTCTATGAGAAACAATCCGACTTACGGTGACAGTACCTCGGGAAATATTAACGCTATTCTTGGTGGAATTAATGATGGTCTTTTGAATTATGACCAAGAAAGAGAACGCATAGCTAATGCAAATGATGTTTTACTGAGACAAGAAAAAGAAGAGCAGGCGCTATACAGAAAAGAAGACCGTGAAATGAAGCGTATGAATCACGAAATGGAGATGGCTCGTAAGAATCTTTCAATAAATCAAGGTTACTTTAATTTGAAAAAATCTGAATTAGAGCAAGAAAAACAACTCGAAGAAGAAATGACTAAAGCAGGCGTTGATATACCTTTAGGCAGATTGTCTAACCATCCCTCAATGTACAACAATGCAATGGCTGACATAAAATCTCTACTAGAAAAAAGAGATACTTCAATTCCTGCTTTACAAGCCATTGATACGATTGAGAATGTGTTGACTCGTGATCCAGATGTGACAAAACACTGGGGCGTCATCGCCTTAGCAGCGCAAAGAAAAGACCCTGGCTACGTCAATCAGCAACTTGCTAATCAGGTAGATGAAAAAACAAGGTACCATGCGGAATTATTAGCAAAAAGTCTTGCAACGCTTCCAGTTTCTAAATTTAAAGGAATTCCTGCAAAAGGATTAACGGTTTTTGCTGAGAAGTTGATATCCGGTATGAGCCCCAGTATGGACATGAGTGCGAAATCGATACTAAAAATGATAAAACCAGATAAAAAATTCTATACCCATAATATTGAGTCTGGAGACATTGTATATGAAAAATTACAGCAAGGGATACGCCATATTCCAAAACCAATGGCTTTAGAGCTGGATAAATGGGATGAGGATGAAGCTCAAAATCCGTATTTAGGTTTGCCGGATGCAGAGTTAGCGGCTAAGGAAGCGGAGCTTATGAAACAGCTTGGAGGCTCGTAAGAGATAATATGATTGACAGAACGAAATTAGAAAGGGAATTAGCGCAAATAGCGGAAGCGAGAAGATTGTCTGCGCAATCAAGAACACAATTATCGCCCGTAGCCGCACCTTCACGCGAATCTTTAGAAGCAGAACTTGCAAAAATACAGGCTGCAAGAGCTGCACAGAGCGCACCGAAAAAAGAGGGATTTATGCATCGTGCAGGACAGTATGCGAGAGGAATATTGCAAGGCATAGGCTCAGAAAGCGATATTAATCCTCCTGGAAACCCTTTATATGCATACCATTCTGATTACGCAGATATAGGCGCAAAGGCTAATCCTGGCGCACCTATGTCAGAAGAATTGCCGCGTATATTAGGCCTGGGTAAAGAATATGAACCAGAAGAAGGTGACACTTTAGGGAAGGTTATTAATTTTGGCGGAAATATGACAGCGCCTTCTTCAATGATGCCACTTGGTGGTTACGCTGGACTTTTAAATTCGGTTGGTAAAGGAACTAAGGGTTTAGCTAAGGCCGCCGCTAAAGAAGCGGGAATGATTGGGGCACAATCTGCCGTTATTAAAGGGACTCCAAGACTAACGAAAGAAGGTACACCGCTTGGGATGGCAGAAGACCTTGCGAAGGGCTATTTAACTGGAAAGCTGCCCGGGTGGGGTAAAAAAATAATCAGCCCTAAAGCGCCAAAGTTAAACCGTAATGAAAAAGCGGTGCACAATTATATTTCAGGTATCGTAGGTGAAGAAAACATTCCTGGAATCGTTGAAAGACTTCGGGCGTATAAATCTGAAATTGGTTATGAACCTCTAACGGCAGAAGTTGCCGGAAATCCAGCTTTTGCACAATTGCAAAGAGCTATGAAAGGCGTTGCTGGTTCCGGTATTGCAGAAAAAGAGGCAGCTGGTGCAAAAGCAATTGCGGATGCGTTAAAAAATTCAAAGCTTTCCGATTCTGATATGTTGGATGTTCAAAATTACTTCATAAATAGGTTGGGGCAACTCGAAGACCAGGTTCATACTGCTACACAAACTTTAAATCCCAAGTTAAATGAAACAGAGGCCGGACGCAGTCTTCAAGGCGCAGTTAGTGATGAATTGACGGAAAGAAAGGTCAATCGAAGAGCTGCCACTGAACCACTTTATGAACAAGTAGAGCAGATGACAGACCCTCTTGCCCCGAGAAATACTTTAAATTTTCTAGATAGCCAAGTTGTTAGAGGAGATTTAGAAAATGATGTTAATTGGGTAAGGAGAATGATTGACCGCCCTACGCGAGAAGAGACCGCACAACGGAGAGCTGCTGAAACAATGGTGGCACAGATGAGAGAGCAGGGCTATGGCGATAGAGCTATACAGGCTGTAATAGATGATACACCTGCTACGGCCCCAAGTATTGCTGAACTGTCCGCAACAAGAAAAGCTATTAATGCAAGAATTCAAGAATACGGAAAATCTGGAAAAGATAATCAGGCTAGATTGCTAAGGGAAATTAGAAACCATCTTGATTTGGATTTAGAAAATATTGATTTACAAAGACAGGCAAATCAGCAATATCGTGAACTTTCTGAACCTGTATCAGCAATCACTAAAAATAAAGCTTTAAACTCTGTCTCTAAAAGATTAAATGGGCAGTTTTTAATGTCAGAGTCTAGGGTTCCTGGGGTATTCATCAATAATACGGCAGGTTCAATTGATGATTCAAGAGCTTTGTTAAGGGAGTTACAAAATAAACCAGGAGCTCTTCAGGATGTTAGAAGCTACCTAAATAATTTAGCATCTCTGGAAATCATGGACCAGAATACAGGCCTTGTTAATCAAAAGAAATTAGACGCTTTTAGGAAGAAATATCCGGGCGCCCAAGTTTTATACCCAGATTTATATGATACAAAGCTTAGGGAAATTGGAAGCTCTCAAAGAATGGTAGATAGATTCCTTAAAAATATTGAAAGCTTTTCGAATTTACTTTACAGAGATTCTTTAGGGGATTACGTTGGGGGAGACCCTTCTAAAGCAATAAAAAAAATATTTAGTGGGGATTCTGCCGACAATATGAGACGCCTACTAAGTGAATTACCAGAAGGTGACGAATCATTAAGAAATGCCGTCAGAAATGAAACTATTACACATTTTGAAAAATCAATCACTAATGCTGGCTCGGCTGGCGAGCACAATAATTTATCTTACCCAAAAACTCAAAAATTCTTAACTGAACATAAGAGTGCTTTAGAACAAGTTCTAACAGATAATCAGATGACTGTCGCCAAAGAAGTAGGAAAAATAACGGCTGGTAAAAATTATGCATCTACAGAAGGGATGTCGGATAATTCTCATACGCACGCAAATATTCGTAATGCCCTGGATTTTTCTAAAAAAGGAGGGTATTCGATGCCCGCAATTAAAGCTTTACTAACAAAAATAGGGGTGGGTACTCCACTTGCAAAAGAGTTCTTTAAAGATATGAGAGATTTACAGATACAGAAAAACGAACAAATTCTTTCAAGAGTTTTAAGAGATACAGGATATGCAGACTATTTATTATCAACGCCTTTAAAAAGCAAAGAAGATTTTATGAAGTTTCTTAAAGACTCAGAATTTTATTCTAAAGGCAGGTACATTCCGCCAGAAGTTCGCGATCTAATAAATAAAAGAAATGAAGAGAAGGAGGAATAACGATGCCAGCATTATATACAACAACTTACACCGCTGTTTTTTCAGGAGAAAACGTATATCCAGCGTTTCCCCAATATACTGCTTTTCCTTTAACTAGAGATATTATTCTTTCATGGCCAGGTGGTTTTCAAAATCTGAATATGATTACCTCTCCAAATATGGACATCACGCCAGATGTGGGTGGCTGGACTGTAACAATGCCAGATGCAACAGGTGCAGGGGTTGGTTTTGCTTGTGAAATAAATAATCCTGGGAATTTTAGCTTTGACCTCTTAGATAACGACGGTAATTTAATAATTGCTATTCCAGCAGGCAACGCAAAAAAAATATGGCTTATTAATAATTCAACGAATGCTGGTTTATGGCGAACTTTTCCAGGTGGTGGTGGAGGCGGTGGTGCTGTTACTTCAGTTAATGCGGCTTCTGCTTCGGATAATCTTCTCATTACAGGAACGCCCGGCTTGCCTATCATAGGCGCAGGTACTATTAATTTTGCATTAGCTAAAGATTTATTAGAATTATCGTCATTTGCTGCATCTACCGGATTTGCTGTACGAACAGCCGCCGATACATGGGCGCTTCGAGACATCAATGGCACAGCGGGACAAATAACCGTTACCAATCCTGATGGCGTCGCAGGAAATATTACAATTGGCCTCTCTTTAACTCTGGCTGGATTAACCTCTATTGGAGTTGGCAATCTTTCTTTATCGGGAAATACGATTGCTTCTACCAATAATAATGGGGAAATTTTATTAAACCCTCAAGGAACCGGGGTAATTGGATTAGGTAAGGATACAGAGCTACGCACTGGCTCAAAATTGAAATTTTTTAATGATGCTGGCACTCACTATATCTCGTTCAAAGCGGCCGCTGCATTTCCTGCAGATTTAGACCTTACATGGCCTGTAGCAGTCCCGGTTGTTGGACAGCTTTTATCCTACACGGCTCCCAATACCCTTGGATGGGCATCTGTCCCTATTATACCAGGCGGTCCAACTACCTTAAATGCTGTCGCAAGATATGCAAATACTGGAGGAGGGCTTGCTAATTCTGTTTTAATTTTGGATGACCCAGGTAACGCCAGCGGCCTTTTATCATGTCAAATTGGGGATATTCTAATAGGGGGGGTTTCATCTCTGGCTACTTTAGTAACCCTTGTACCTAATCAAGATTTTACACTTAGCCCAAATGGTGCCGGCACTGTACTGATAACATCCGATGCTCTTTTAAAGAAAAGCACAACGCAATCGAGGCTTCGGCTTTATGACAATACTGACACCCGTTTTGCTGGATTAATGGCAAATCCGGCTATGACCAATAATTTTACATGGACTCTACCGGCAACAGGGAATACAGCTGGCTATTTCTTTACAGACGCCGCGAATAGCCTTTCAGTACAGAACCCAACAGTGGGTGCCGTCGGTGCAATTGGAGATATCCCGGTATTTAATGATACAACTGGTAATCTTTTCAAAGACTCGGGCATTAATATTAGTACGGGTGGTGATATTTCTAGGGCTGGTGCAATGTCTTTGTCTGCCACGGGCGCTAATCTTACTCTTGGCGCAGGAACGACTGCGCAGGTATTAGTGGGCGGTGCTTCGACAACCTTAATAACACTTAATAATTCTCAAGCAAATACTACTACTGTTAGGTCCTATGGAGTCTTGAATGTGCTTTCTACTTCTGGTCCAACCATAAGTACATTAAAGCTTTTTAATCTTGCAAATACGTTTGGAATAAATCTTCAGGCACCCTCTGCCTTAGGAGCTAATGCAACTTTTGTTTTACCGTCTGCGGCATCCGCAGGTGCTTTATTAAGTGATGTGAGTGGTAATTTTTCAATAACTAATACAAATTCTAATATTACGACATTTTCTAATACAACTGATTCATCATCGACTGTAACTGGTGCATTAATTTGCTCAGGCGGTCTTGGTATTGCAAAGAAAGGTTTTTTTGGAGATAGAATAACGTCGCCTAGTATTGCTTTCTCATCAACTGATGGAATTATTGGAACAACAACAAACAATAGCGCAACAGCAGGAAGTGTCGGTGAATATGTATCAGGAAACGCAACAGCTGTTTCATTCACTTCGGGCGTTCCTAAAAATTTTACTTCTATTTCATTAACAGCGGGAGACTGGGAGGTAAGTGGCGCTGTTCAGTATACTGCCAGCGGAACCATGACTGTTATCATTGGCAGCATAAGCACAACAAGTGCTACTATCAACAGTACCACAACAGCATTTACCCAATTTAACTTGAGCGGATGGACGGCAGGAGGTCTTCAAGCGGCACCCGTTGCATCAACGCGTATTTCATTAGCAAGTACAACAACTGTCTATTTAGTTGGTCAGTCTAATTTTTCATCCGGGGTTGTAAACGGTAATGGATATATGCAAGCATGGAGGATTCGTTAGATATAATATATCCTGAAACAGGTCGGCCTAGGCCTCTTCAATGGCTTTCCTAACATCATATTCTGTTAAAGCAGAGTGAATAGGAAAGTCCATTATCGAAAGTTTTTGTAGCTTATTTTGCTTGCCTTTTCCCCATTCTATTACAAAGCAATCAAAAAATACTTTTTCTTTCTGAACATCAACGGGATTCATGGTCCCTGCGCAAAGCGTTTCAGTGAATGTAATTTGTTTTCTCTTCATTAGAAAAGCAAAGTCTTTTTCCATTCCCAGAATAAATATGTTTTCATTTTTGTCACATTCATTAACAATAACTTCCCCAATATCTACTTTTTTCGGCTTCGCATTCTTGACCATTATTTTGCTTCCCTTCTTAGTTTGATAACATCTTTATTAAATTTAGACAAATAATCTATAAATTTATCCTTATCTTTAGCAATAACCCCAAAACTTTCTTCAATTTTCAGAACCTTCGGCATCATTTTTTTTAATAATTTAGCGCCTTCCTCTGTAAGCGCCGGATAAACAGCTCTTCTATCAGCCGGGTCTTTGTGAAACTGTATGTACTGAGGCATCTGCTGTATACAAAGTTTTAACGAATGCTGATACATGACTAATTTTTTGGCTATATAATCCATATGATAGCCCCTGTATTCAGAAATGGCGTACATTATATGAATCTGACTCATACTTACGCCGTATCGCTTCAAAGATTTATTGAAAATCGTATTTATAGCGCGAGCACACATAGAAATACTAAGCCCTATTAACTCAACATTATTACTTTTTAATGGAATATCATTACTCATCTAAATCAATACCTAAAATACTTTTTGAAAACCAATAAATCGAGCTAAGCAAGGTAAAAAAACCTATAAAACCCATACATAAAAACGATAACGCATCGTAAGCCTCATTATAAACCATATAGACTCCTAAAAGAATTTAACGCTCATCAGAATAACTTTTAATATTAAACAATACACAAACACACAAAAGAAGAAAAAATCAAAATCTCTCATAAAGAAGTCCTTAATTTTTTCAACTTTGTCATCAATCCATCTAAAATAGGTATGCTTTTTTAGAAATCCATTTATTTTAAAAATAAGCCAAAAAAAGGCGTTTATAAAAATAAATATATTTATTAATTCAACTATTTTTTGTGAAAAAATCATAATATCAATCCTTTGTTAGTAGCTATCATTATTTTTTGACCACACCATTCTGGTATTTGCCGAATGTCGCCGCCCAAGAAACCTATTTCGCAATGCTGACCTGTCTTTAATTTAACGAGTAAAACATAATCATACTCACACCCCGTTCTAATAACGAAGCTATCAAAGTTTTTCCCTCTTGTAA
>Ga0265338_10003855_pt1 | contig 20794 bp, 23 predicted proteins | sample 42126metaG_FD_193579 | JGI IMG/M metagenome (GOLD analysis project Ga0265338, IMG submission 193579) | Rhizosphere microbial communities from Carex aquatilis grown in University of Washington, Seatle, WA, United States - 4-21-26 metaG | ecosystem: Host-associated > Plants > Roots > Rhizosphere...
CGGTGGGCTTGGCCCGGAAGCAGCCACTGGCCCTTCATGAAGGGAATGTCATGATTTCGACGGATTAAAATTTGTTCCTTTTGAATTTTCACGACGGGTTCCCAGAGCCAGATCTCGCGGGCGCGCTTCGGCTTACTGCCCGGGCGCGTCTCGACCCGGCTTTGCTTGAGGCTCACGCAAGAGGCGCGCAAGGGACACAGGAGGCACGACGGCGACTTCGGCGTGCATATTGTACGTCCAAGTTCCATCAGCGCTTGATTCATCTCGTAGCTCGGAACGCCTTCGACCCACGCATCCGCGCGCGCCTGAATCTGCGCCCGCACTTTGCCCTGCCACCACTCCCAGTCATGGCCTTCCGCGCGCGACAGGACGCGAATCGTATTGCCGTCAACAACGCCTACTTGCGCATCGAATGCGAGGCTCGCGACCGAGCGCGAAGTGTAGGGCCCGAAGCCCGGCAGTTCGAGGAGCTCCTCGTGAGTGCGGGGAAAGGCGCCCAGCTGGTGCAGTAATTGCGCGGCCTTGTGGAGGTTGCGCGCGCGGCTGTAGTAGCCGAGTCCCGCCCAAGCTTCGAGGACGCTTTCAATCTTGGCCGTAGCCAGCGATTTCAGGGACGGAAAGCGCTCGACGAATTTTTCAAAGTAAGGAATCACGGCCGTCGTGGTCGTCTGCTGCAGCATCGTCTCCGAGATCCAAATGCGGTACGGATCGCGGTTTTGGCGCCAGGGCAGGTCCCGGCGGTTTTGGCGGTACCATTCCAGTAGATTTTGCTGTTGCTGCGGCGTTGGCATTGAGCATTTAGGGTTAACACGGGCGGGCCTGTGGGTCTAGACTGGGGGGATGAAGTTTTTGGCCCTTTTGCTTGTATTCAGTCAGGCTCTTTTCGCGGCACCTAGCGCGAAAGAAAAGCCGGAGGAGCTGCGCCGCAGGCGCGAGGCTCACCGGCTGTCCTGCACGGCCAAGGAACTCGCGCGTTTTGACTGCCGGCTGATGTCGGGAAATTACAATATCCGCATCTTGCCGCAAACCATCGCATGGAACGACGGCACTTGGCACACGATTGACGATATGCCTTTGAAAGGCGAAGCCGTGGCCTGGGAAAAAATCGAATTCAAATTTTTAAACGGCTGGCCGATCCTGCAACTTTGGTTGTGGGAAAAAGGCTTTAGCGAAACCGAAGTACAGTCTTTGCACTGGTATGTCGCCGATGCCGAAAAGCGCAAGTTCACGGTTTTAAGTGAAGGCGTTGTGCGCAAGAGGCGCCTGAAACCGGTCGAACCGCCTCCTGAGCCGAAAGAAGGCGAGAAGCCGGTGCCGGCGAAGAAACCGACGTATTTATACGACACCTGGGAACCCTACAGCCTGAAGCCGTTGAAAAATGGCTCTCTGGAATGGCGGCTCGGCGACCAGGAAAAATTGATCAGCAAAGTTCCGGTGAGTGAGGGGAAGCATGAGTAAAACCTATGAGGCCAACTTCGACGGATTGGTCGGGCCCACGCACTGTTACGCCGGATTGTCGTATGGAAACGTCGCCTCGATGGGCAACCGCAAGTCGGTCAGCAATCCACGCGAGGCGGTGACTCAGGGTTTGATCAAAGCCAAAGCCCTGCATGATATGGGTTTTAAGCAGGGCGTGTTGGCGCCGCAGGAGCGGCCCGATATCCGCTCGCTGCGCCGCTTGGGATTTTCCGGCCGCTCGGAGGCTGAGATATTAGCGAAGGCGTTGAAGGCCGCACCTGAGTTGCTCGCGGCCTGCGCGTCCGCCTCAAGCATGTGGACCGCGAATGCGGCGACGGTGTCGCCATCGGCCGATTCCGCTGACGGCCGCGTGCATTTTACGGCGGCAAATTTGAATCAGAAATTGCATCGGGCGATCGAGCACCGGACAACGACAGCTCTCTTGCGCGCGATGTTTCCCTCGAAGGAACATTTCGGCCACCATGTAGCGTTACCTTTGAGTGATACCATGGGCGACGAGGGTGCCGCCAATCACACGCGCTTCTGCGGCGACTATGGCGCGCAGGGCGTTCAGTTTTTCGTGTATGGCCGCGAGGCGCTGCGCGATGGCGCGGAAGCCGTGAAGCCCAAGACGTTCCCGGCGCGCCACACGCGCGAGGCTTCGGAGTCGATTGCACGTCTGCATCAATTGAAGGCCTCGACCGTCGTGTATGGGCAACAGGATCCACGTTGCATCGATACGGGCGCGTTTCACAACGACGTCGTCTCCGTCGGCAATCAGAATATGCTGTTCTACCATGAAAATGCGTTCTTGAATTCCACAGCACTCGTGAAAGAGCTGCGCTCGGTGGTTGAAAAAACCTGCGGCGTCGAGTTTGTGCCGCTGATGGTTCCTGATAAAGAAGTTCCGCTCGTCGACGCGGTCAAATCGTATTTATTTAATTCGCAACTAGTCACTGTGAAGCCAGGCCATATGATGTTAATCGCGCCCGGCGAGTGCGAAGAGACGCCGTCGGTCGCGCGGTACTTGAAGAGACTGTTAAGCGAAGACAAAACGCCGTTAAAAGAAGTGCGCTACTTCGATCTTCGCCAGAGCATGCGCAATGGCGGAGGACCGGCGTGCTTGCGCTTGCGCGTGGTTTTAAATGACAAACAGCTCGAGGCGATGAATTCCCATGTGCTGTTGACCGACAAGAACTACGAAATTCTGCGCAAGTGGGCGGACAAACACTATCGCGACCGCTTAATGCCCGATGATCTGGCTGACCCGTCGCTGCTCACCGAGAGCCGTGCGGCGCTCGATGACCTCACTCAGATTTTACATTTGGGCTCGGTGTACCCGTTCCAACAGGGCTAGGAGCTTCGCTACGGATTTCACTGTGGCGGATCAAACCGCCGAGGTACGCGACCCGCATGTAGACTGAAGTACCCCAAATCGCTGTGAGCAAAAGCACCCACTGGAGGGCTTTCGTCCATTTCGGTTTATAACGGCGAGCCACTTCGGAGACGATCGCGAGACCCGCGATGATATAACCTGCGTAGAGCGCATAGTCGGCGGCTTCGTCGTGTTCGTCGATCATGTCTTCGACGACGCCGGGCAAGTCCTTAACGATGTCATACGCTTTGTGCCCGGTTTCGTGTGCGATCCAGCCGAACGCGCCGGCAATCACGAACAGAACGACCGCGAGAGTGCGCAGATCCGTGGACTTGCGGTACATCGAGACGATGAGCGCCGCCGTTCCGATGATCAGGGCGAATAAAGACACATGGTTTACAAGCAAATGGTAGTGTGCGCCGTTCATAAGGTCTCCTCGAGCCCTATGATGGCATACTAGCGCGAGGTCGTCGAGTAGCAGCTATTCGAGAAGAAGCAGTCGGAACGCATGCCGGTGCCTCCGCCGCCGCCGTTAGAATAAGAGGCAGCCTGATGCGAATTGTAATTTGAGATCCGCTGCGCTTCTTTTGAGGCGCATTCGCTGAAGATCAATCCACGGTAAGTGCCATTGAACATGTTCTTGATGGCCTCAACGTCGATGACGATTTCGCCGCCGGGGTAGGTTCCAAAGGAGCGGAGGTCTGCCGTGCGCCGGCACTGGTCCATAAAGCCGCCTTCGATAGCGCTCACATTATCTTTGCCGAGAGTGACATAGCATTGGAATCCGCTGCGGGCTTCATCGTGCTTGAGGTCTGCCTTCATTTCCTCGTAAGCGCGATGGCACTTTTTCTCGAGTGTTCCGGGATCGATGGGAACATGCAACTTGAACGGCGACAACAGCGTGGCGTGCGCGCTCACCGAGACGAACAGCAATAGTGTTGCTAAAGGAAAACTCATGCATAAGTGCATGTGCAGCACCCGCACCAGCTGGGAAGCGTTATATGGCTCAAAAACGTCTAAAAATGAGACATTGCCGTTTTAGGGTCGACACTAGTTACTGTAGGGCGTTTCGTTGACCCAGTGGAATCCCCGGGTCATCAACGGAAATTTCACGTCGCCGGGCTCTTTGGCCAGGGTGAGTTCGACCGGCTCGCCTTTAATGTCGCCGGTGATCTTGAGATGTGTGGCATCGACGGTTTCAAATTTTATAGTAGAGGGTTTGTCGACGCCGTACTGAATATCGTAAGTGCCCTTGGGCTCCTTTGGCGTAACAAGAAAGCGGTCGAGGCCTCCGTTCTTGTTTTGCAACATCATGATGGCCTTTCGGTAGAATACCATGCGCTGCCAGTGGCCCGGTGTTTCGACGTCCCAGGTTCCTTGATAGGGAGTGTCGTTTTTTATATCGCCGTAGCGGAAGTAATTGGTCACGATGACGGTGGCCATTAATGCGGTGGCGGCGAGCTGCGCTTTAAACCAAGGCCTTTCCATCTTAAGGGCTGCGACAGCATGACCTTTGACGAAATTGACGACACGCTCGCCGTCAGTCGCGAGAGTCCAGAGAGCGAAGAGAACGAGTTGGAATGAAAAGAGTTTAACCGGCACGTCGTAACACATATTGAGCAAGAAGACGTTGCCCATCACTCCCAACGTCAGTGCGGCGCCTAGCGTTTGTACCCGTGGAATAAGGAGCAAAACTCCCGCGCTGACTTCCATCACGCCCGCAAAAAAAGTGTAAGCGCGCGAGGCGCCCATAAAAGTCCACAGTAAACCCATCGGCGAAGTTTGTCCGACGGGCTCGTAGAGTCTAAGAATGTGCGGGGAGGGGAATTGGTTGAGCTTCGAGAAGCCGTAGCTGAAAAGCATGAAGGCCAGGAACCATTTGATAATCGCATCGACCCACGGTTTGGCCCTGTCGAAATTCTTCCACGCGAGAGCGATCGGAATCGCGAGAAGCGCGAGCGCCGCGAAGGTGAAATAATTGTCTAGCGCATCGCCGCTCCCCGTAACCTCGGCGCGGGACGTGAAGTGCCACAAACGGTCGTTGAGGGCGTGGAAGATCGAGATCCAGAGGTCGCTATAGTGTTCGTCGAGATAATTGCCGATGTACGGAATCAATGTGAGCGGGAAAGGAAAGCAAAGTAATAGGAAGTAGGTGCCAACATACCTTTTGAGCATGAGGCTATGCTCGCACCAAAGTGATCAAAGTAAAACCGCGGCGCCGCGGGACCTCCCGCGTCAATCGGTTATTTTAAAACAGCTGATTGAACGTAATCCAGCAGTGGAAACTTCGCCTTGAGATAAGTATTGCCCTGGGCCGTGATCGTATCTTGATCGGGGCCGTTTCCGTCCGGCGCGCCTTCGCCATAGCCGGCGTACAATTTTTTAGCGACGGCGAGTCCCTCGGCATTCGTGATCTTGCAAACCGGCGAGAAGCCATCGGCGTCGAGCCGTGTGTTGTCGACGAGGTTTATAAACAGCTGAGTCGTGCGCGTGTTCGGTCCGGCGGTCGCGAAGGTCAAAGTTCCCGCGATATTGCTTGCCACCACGGGGTCGTCGTTGATCGTGGCGTTCTCCCACTTAGCGGCAGTAGCCGGGTCGCCGGAAATTCCGAACTGCGCGACGAAGCCGGTGAGCACGCGGAAGAAGGCGATGTCTTTAAAAAATCCATCAGTGACAAGTTCGTAAAGGCGCTGTTCACCGTTTGGCGACCAGCCTTGCGGGCATTCGAATTGAATTTCGCCTTGGGTGGTTTCAAACGCGAAGGAGAAGTGGTCAGGAGCGTCGGCGGCGAACGCCGTCGCAGAGATTAAAAGTGTGCTGAGAATAAATGCTTTCATAAAGTTTCCCCCCTCATTCGCGATGACGCATCATTTTAGGTGCCGGTGGGAAAGTCAATGGGCGGCTTAGATTATCTGAGAGGAGTTCCCGAATAAGGACCGTACAGCGGCCTACATTCCACTGTCTTTGTGGCAATTGTGCCAACTAAGGTGAAGCCGGCGCCGCATTTCATATCGACTTGTTGCACGCAGCCCCCTGGATTCGATTCGTCGCACGCCGAAGAGGCTACGTCGTTGCCCTGGTTGGCCGCCGCTATATTGTCTGATTGCGCGGATTGGGCGGACGCGAGATTTCCGTTAATATTGTCTATACAACTCTGTTGGAGCTGGGTCGCAGTTTCCTGTAGTTCCGCAGGAAGGCCATTGCACTTATCAGTGAAGCATCCGGTGTGGTCGTCTTGTGTGCCTTTTGCATCTGAACAAGTGGTATTCACCTTGGCCCATTTTCCGGCATCCTCGTTGGTGGCTTTAGTGAGATCGTTGCCGGCGCCGGTCATGCGGTATTTTCCCGCACCATAGGACTGCGCTTGAGCGCTCCGTTCCGTGCTGATCGAGGACTGGGTCGAGTCAAAGGAGTCCTGACATGTCTGAATGGCATGGGCCAACGTGTTCTTGCACTCGCTGAATCCAGCAAAAGCAGGAGTACACATCATGATGGCTGCGGTCGCAGTCGCAAATTGGAACGTGAGTTTGAGATTCATAGCCCCCCCGGCCTGATAGATTAGGTAAGGAGCAATCCCTATTCCGCAGCTCTCGCGGCTGATTGGTTTTGAATGGCAACGCTCACGACGTTGAAAATTAGTTCTACATGATCTCTGTATGAGAATAGGGCGAATTGAGACGTTTTATGTTGGTGCGGGACGGGTCTCCTCCTCGAAGATTAGCGATGGCGGCGAGTTTGAACCGGTGCCGGGTGGCCATCGGCCTTTGCCATTGCGGCTTTAATTTTCGCAGCACTGGGGGCGTATTGCGGAGCTGGGTTGCCGGCCGCATCCACGCAGCCAATGCCGAATTCGGTATATCCGCAGACGATTTGACCGCCATTGATCCAATATTCGCCGGGGCCGTAACCGCCGCGAGTGGCAACGAAAGTTCCACCGATCGCTTCGGCGATGGCTTGGTGTTCGCGGTCGTACATGGCCTGCTCATTGGCTTGCATCTGCTGTTCGAGCTGTTGATCGCGCATTTCGTTACGGCGTTCAAATTCACCGCCGGATTGGGCGAGCGCGGGGACCGAGGACAACACGCAAAGTGAGAGAACGAGATATTTCATCGTGGAACTCCTTATAGTATGTGAATTCGCTCATCAAATTATCGGCGTTCAACACCTAAATAAACCGAAGAAATTACATTCGTTTGAGCGAACCAACCCGGCACGCCCATTGCTCACTCGTCTATCAAATTTGCATGTAGGAGATTTATGAAGACCTTCATGGTAACGATTGCAGTGCTGTTCACAACCTTGTCAGCTTACGCGGCCGACACTTGCGATCCGATTTGCTTCGACGAACAAGCCATCCAACAGATGGAACAGCGATCGCAGGCCAATCAAAACCGCCGCGAGCAGTACCTCGTCAGCATCATTCAGCAGACCTATGGCGGCGAAGTGCAATGGAACGATTATCAATTGGCCTATGTCGTCTGCGCGGGAGGGACCTTAAATCCGTGTGCGCTCGGGACCCCCATCGACTATTGCCCGAAAGCCTGCGCCAGCGGAACCTTACATATGTGCACAACATCGACTCAGATCACCAAAAGAGGGATTGTCGACACGATCCGCTGCTCGGGCGGTAAGGCTGTGCGTTTGACGGAGCCCACGGGAATTGTTCAATAGGGCGCCGCGCCGGCGCGGGTGCCAACATCGCCCCTGCACGCACTGTCGTGGAATGACGAAATGTCACGCGAGCCCACAGCTCATTCGCTCCAATAGGCAATTTATTCGGCGGGAACAAAGATTTCGCGAAATCACGACAGTCGTTGAAGGGTGCTCCGCACGCCCGCGGCCTCACTCCGGAAAATGCGTCCGCTTTACGTACTGCGCGACGATGATCAGCAGAATAAGCATACCTAGTACCAAGAACGCCGCTTGCTTATTGGATTTCGGAATCCAGCGCTTCTTACTTTCCTCATTAAGGACGAGATTCGGATTGAGCTCGCGGCAGTTCGCGCAGAATTTTTCAAGCTGCTGAGTTTCCGAGAACACCATCAAATCGATATCGGCGAAGAGCAGGGCGAGACCGTAACGGCTCACCCAGCGTAACTCGCGGAGATTTGAAATTGGAAATTTATGATCGGGCGCAAAGTCGCCGTGTCTTTTAACAAAAGTTTCGATCTCGGTCGGCCACAGCACGACCTTGAGGATGTAACCCCTGGCATTGTAGATCAGTTCTTGAATCGGTAACGCGGCCATAACTGACTCCCTCTACGCGAGCAGCGACTGCACTTTCTTTTGGGCTTCACCGAGAGCCGTACGCGACGGCACCGCGCCTTGTGCGAAATCGGGGCGTCCGCCGCCTTTTCCGCCGAGGGTTTGCGCCACTTCGCCGAGGATCTTGCCGGCATTGAGTTTGCCGGCCAACGATTTGCTCACGCTCACGATCAGCGGGTGCGAGCCATCGCCCTGGCCGACGATGACAACTACGCCGCCTTGCAAGCGGTCTTGCAAGCGGTCGGAGAGTTCGCTGAGGACCTTGCGGTCATCCACCGGAATGTCGGCGAAGATGTATTGGCCGCTCACGCCGTTGTGCGAGAACTTTTGCGCGGACTTGATGATCGATTCGACATCGACGCCTTTGCCTTTGAGCGATTGGATCTCGCGCTGGAAATCCTTTTTCTCGTGCTGGGCTTGGGCCACCCATTGGGCCAACGTGTTGGTGCCGCTCACGGGCGGGGCCAGCGGCAGTCCGGCCTGATGGCGCGCCTGCAGCGCTTCGCGGGTGAAGTTCAGCACGTACTCGGTCGCGCGGTCGCCGGTGATGGCTTCAACCCGGCGCACGCCGGCGCTGACGCCGCTCTCGCTCAGAATTTTGAACAGGCGGATCTGCGAAGTATTGCCGACATGAATGCCGCCGCACAATTCCATCGAGAACTCGCCAATCTGGATCACGCGGACACTGTCGCCGTACTTTTCACCGAAGAGCGCCATCGCGCCGCGGTCCATTGCGGCTTTGTGGCTCATGTTCTCCGAGTGCACCGGCACCGACTTGGCGATCTCGCCGTTTACCAAAGCTTCGACCTGTTCGATTTCCATTTGGGTCATCGGCTGATTGTGGGTGAAGTCGAAACGCAAACGCTCGGCATCGACCAGCGAGCCGGCCTGCTGCACGTGTTTGCCCAGCACCTTGCGGAGAGCGGCATGCATCAAGTGCGTGGCCGAGTGATTGTTCGCGATCGAGCGGCGCTCGAGCGACTGCACGATCAATTGCACGGGATCGTTTACTTTCAACACACCGTCGGTGACCTTCACTTGGTGAAGGAAAATGCCATTCTGTTTTTGCGTGTCGACAATTTCGGCCTCGCCGGTCGGCGTGCGCACGATTCCACGGTCGCCGATCGGGCCGCCGCCTTCGGCGTAAAACGGAGTTTTGTCGAAGGCGAGGACTCCCGTTTGGTCAGTGCCGAGTTCTTGAACAGCTGTCGAGCCATTTGAAATGGCGAGCAACTTAGCTGCCGGTTCCTGCGTATTTTCGTAACCGGTGAATACCGTGTCGCCGGCTTGTTTTTGCAAGCGCTGGGTGAACTGCACGAGGTGGGCCTGGTCGCCGGTCATGGCTTTGCCCTTCCACGAGGCGCGGGCCTTTTCTTTGGCGGCTTCGAGATGTTTTTCAAAACCGGCTTCGTCGATCTTAAAGCCTTTCTCGTGCGCCATAATACGGGTCAAATCCACGGGGAAGCCGAACGTGTCGTATAATTTAAACAAGATTTCGCCGCCCAGAGTGCCGCCGCTTTTGAGCGACCCCAATTCTTGCGTAAGCACATGCGTGCCCTGATCCAGCGTCTGGAGGAAGCGGCGCTCTTCGTCGACCACTGTGCGGTCGAGCAGAGTCTTTTGCTGATTCAGTTCATTATAAAAGCCACCCATTTTCTTGATCACCGCATCGACAACCGCAGGCAAAAGCGATTGCTCTTCCGAGAGCTGACGGCCGTAACGGATCGCCCGGCGCATAATCCGGCGCAAGACGTAACCGCGGCCTTCGTTCGACGGCAGCACGCCGTCGGCAATCAAAAACGCCGAAGCGCGCGCGTGGTCGGCGATCACGCGCAGGGCGACGTTGATGTCTTCTTGCTTTGCGGCCGCCGGGCCTTTTAACGAAGCGGTCGATTTCATATACTCGTGTCCTGAGATTTTGCCCGCGACGGCGATCAAATCCTGGAACAAGTCCGTGTCGTAATTGCTGATCTGGCCTTGCATGATGTTGGTCATGCGCTCGAGGCCCATGCCCGTATCGACAGACGGTTTCGGTAAATTGGTGCGTCCGCCTTTGCCGTCTTCTTGAAATTGCATGAACACGAGATTCCAGAATTCCATGTAGCGGTCGCCATTGCCGCCCATCACATTGTCTTTGGGATCGCCGGGAACGGACGGACCGAGATCGTAGAAAATCTCCGAGCAAGGACCGCACGGACCCGAGTCTCCCATGCGCCAAAAGTTGTCTTGATCAAAGCGGTAGATGCGGTCTTTCGGAACGCCTTCTTGCTTGTGCCAAATGTCCGCGGCTTCCTCATCATCTTTGTAGACGCTGACGTACAAACGGTTTTTGTCGATGGCGAATTCTTTGGTGATCAATTCCCAAGCGAAATGAATCGCGTCTTTCTTGAAATAGTCGCCGAACGAAAAGTTGCCGAGCATTTCGAAAAACGTGTGATGGCGGGCGGTATGGCCCACATTCTCCAAGTCGTTGTGCTTGCCGCCGGCGCGCACGCACTTCTGTGAGCTCACCGCGCGCTTGTAGTCGCGCTGCTCAAGTCCCAGAAACACATTCTTGAATTGATTCATGCCCGCATTGGTGAAGAGCAAAGTCGGATCGCCCTCGGGAATCAAACGCGACGAGGCGACCGGCGTGTGTCCGTTCTTGGCGAAGTAATCGATGTATTTTTGGCGAACTTCATTACTCTTCAACATTCAGCACCTTCTTGATCGTGCGGTCATCAAATCCGCGATTCAGCAAATAGCGTTGGGCCTTCACGCGCCCTTCAGCATCCAATTCAGATAAATTACCGAACTTTTTAACGATTAGCCCGCGGGCCGTCTGCGCATCATCCTCTGCGGCGGGAGGAATGGGCAAGCCGCGTTTTTTCAACTGCTCCTCAATATACGCGCGGCTCTTTAATTTGCGTTGCCACATGAGGGCGGCCCGCGCGGCGATCTCTTCTTCGCTCGCCAGCCATCCGCGTGCGGTCGCGTCTTCCAACGCGTGCTCAATCAGTTCTGCGGAAAATTTGCTGGCAAGTTTTTGGCGGAGTTCCAGGCGGGAGTGGTCGCGGACAGCTAAGTAACGAGCGAGAGCCTCAAGTGTTTGAGTATACTCTGTACTAGTCGTCGTCCTCGTTGGCTGCACGTTTTGAACCTTTTTTGGGCGCCTTCACGCCGATTTCCGTGGGCATCATGATTTCCACTTCGGTTACATTTGCCCATTTATCGTTCACTTTTTTATCATACAAACCGGTTTGCGACCATTTTTTTCCGTCCATCGCCGTCACACCCTCAACGCGGATGCGGAAGTCTTCGGGCCGCGCGCTGTGCAGCAGCGCTTCCTCAAAGGAGATTTTGTCGGCGTTGAGGAGCTCCATCAAACTTTGGTCAAACGACTGCATGCCGTAGTGGGCTTGGCCCTCTTCGATGGCCTGTTGAATCTCAGTCGTTTTGTCGGGATCTTCGATCAATTCGCGGATGCGCGGGCTCGTGATCATCACTTCGACGGCGGGAATGACACCTGAACCGTCTTTTTTGCGCGCCAAACGTTGTGAGACGACGGCTTTGAGCGTTGCCGCCAACTGAAGGCGAATCTGGCTCTGTGCGGCGGAGTCAAAGGAGGCGAGAATACGGTTGATCGTCTCGGTTGCGTCGAGCGTGTGCAGAGTCGAGAGCACCAAGTGACCGGTTTCAGCCGCGAGCATGGCGATTTCGATCGTCTCGCGGTCGCGCATTTCGCCGATGAGAATCACGTCGGGATCTTGTCTAAGGCCTGAGCGCAGGGCGCGGGCGAAGCTATTCGTGTCGATACCGATTTCGCGCTGGGTGATCAGGCTTTTGCGGTCGCGGATCAGATATTCGATCGGATCCTCGATCGTAAGAATATGTTTACTCTCGCGCTTGTTGATGTCGTCGATAATCGCGGCGAGCGTCGAGGATTTTCCCGAGCCGGCGACCCCTGTGAGCAAAACCAGGCCGCGTTCAAATTGGGAGACTTTCTCAATGACTTTGGGAAGACAGAGCTCTTGAAACGTCGGCACTTTGTACGGAATATTGCGGATCACCATTCGCATCGTTCCGCGCTGCTTGAAAATGCTGATCCGGAAGCGGCCGAGGCCCGAGATGCCGTAGCCGAGGTCCAGTTCTTTGTTCTCGTCGAAGTGCGCGCGCTGTTTATCGTCCATGATGCCAGTGGCGATAAACTCAATTTGTTCACCTGTCAGGACAGGCGAGTTGACGTCGATGGGGCGCAAAACTCCATGACGGCGGATCACGGGCATCACACCGGCTTTCAGGTGAACGTCGGTTGCACCTTTTTGGAGGGCTAACCGCAGAATTTCCTCGAGATTCATGATGATAGTTTATGTGTTTCTCGTGCGCCGGTCGCGGCCAGGCTTTGCAATCAGGACTCTTGTAGGGTACTTTCTCCACATGTCATTTGTGGAAATTTTCGCTACTTGGTTTGGCTGTGGGAAGTCGCCTAAGGCTCCTGGAACGGCCGGCACCGTCGGTGCTATCCCTCTGGTTTGGGCGTTTACTCTCGCTGGACCGATCAATTATCTGGTTCTGACCATGATTTTCACCCTTGTGGCGATTTGGGTGGCGCATCTTCAGGAATTGGCGAGCGGCCGTCACGACGACAAGAGTGTGGTGATCGACGAAGTTGCCGGTTTTTTGGTCACGATGGCGTGGGTGCCGTTCTCCTGGACTTACGTCATTCTGGGCTTCGCGCTGTTTCGCCTGTTTGACGTGTGGAAGCCCTTTCCTATCTCGTACGTTGACCAAAAAGTCGGCGGCGGCATCGGCTGCGTCGGCGACGACTTACTTGCTGGAATTTTAGGCAACATAATTCTTCAGGTGATTTTGAAGCAGGGGTGGATCGGATGATTCCTGCAGACAAGATTCAGCAGATGGAGTCGCTTTGCAAACAGCGGCGCTGGACGGTGGGCTTGGCGGAGAGTTGCACCGGCGGGCTTTTGAGCAGTTGGATCACCGCGCATGCGGGCGTTTCCGGATTTTTTAACGGCGGTGTGGTGTCGTATGCGCGTTTGGTCAAAGCGAAGATCCTCAATGTTCCTAAGCCTTTGATGCAAACCCACGGCGAAGTGAGCCTTGCGGTGGCCAAAGCCATGGCGGAAGGCGCGCGGGAAGCGCTTGGGTGCACGTGGTCGGTGAGCATCACGGGAGTTGCCGGTCCGACCGGCGGAACGGCGGACAAGCCGGTGGGCTTTGTATGCTTTGCGGCAGTTGGCCCGGGCTTTGAAAAGGCCGTCAGCAAACAATTTGAGGCCCGCGGGGGCCGACAAGACATTCAGCGACAAGCCGCAATTTTTGCTTTCGATTTTCTGTTAAATGCGATGAGATGAGGGCGCAATATCAGAACGGGTGAAGGTTGGGTCTGGTGTTGCTGGGTACATAGTTAGGAGTAAGTAAATGGCAATAGGCAACATCGGTCTGAATTCGTCGAAAGCACACGGCGACAAGGGCAACACCGCGGGCGGCGATAAGAACAAAGCTCTCGAGTTAGCTATTCAAACCATTGAGAAACAATTCGGTAAGGGCTCGATCATGAAGCTCGGAGGCGAGAGAAGCCTCTATGAAAACGTTCCTGTGTTCAGCACGGGCGCGCTCAGCCTTGATATCGGTCTTGGCATCGGTGGATTGCCGAAGGGCCGCATCGTTGAAATCTATGGTCCGGAAAGTTCCGGTAAAACGACTCTCGCTCTGAGCACGGTCGCACAAGCTCAAAAAGCCGGCGGCAGCGTCGCTTATGTGGATGCCGAGCATGCGCTCGACGTTTCGTATGCGCGCAAACTCGGCGTGAGTGTCGAAGACATGTTGATCTCGCAACCCGACACCGGTGAACAAGCTCTCGAAATCGTCGAGACTCTTGTGCGCTCGGGTGCCGTGGACGTATTGGTCGTCGACTCGGTCGCGGCCCTCACTCCGCGCGCGGAAATCGAAGGCGAGATGGGCGACAGCCACATGGGTCTCCAGGCCCGTTTGATGTCGCAGGCTTTGCGCAAATTGACCGCCGCGATCAGCCGCAGTCAGACGCTCGTGATCTTCATCAATCAGATCCGTATGAAAATCGGCGTGATGTTCGGTAACCCCGAAACCACGACCGGTGGTAACGCTCTGAAATTCTACGCGTCGGTGCGTTTGGATGTTCGCCGTATCGGTGCGATCCAAGCGGGTGAGGAAGTCGTCGGTAACCGCACGGCTGTGAAAGTCGTGAAGAACAAGATGGCGCCTCCGTTCGCGAAAGTGGAATTCGATCTTCTTTACGGAGAAGGCATTTCGGCCGAAGGCGATGTGCTTGATCTCGGCGTGAAGAAAGAGCTGATCGAAAAGTCGGGTGCTTGGTACTCATATAAAGGTGAGCGCATGGGCCAGGGCCGCGATCAGGCCAAGCAATTCTTGAAAGACAATCAGAAGCTGATGGTCGATCTGCGCTCGCAAATTTTGCAGGCGTACAATATCGGTCAGAAGGGCGCGGCACCTAAAGCGCAAGCTGTGGGTGCTCTCCTCGAGAAAGCTCAGGAAGTGAACGCGAAGCCGGCGGCTGATAAAATGGCTGTTGCGACCGCGAAAACTCCCGAAAAGAAAGCTCCGGCTAAAAAGTAAGAAATATTAAGACGACAGTGAGTTAAACCTCGCTAATAATAAGCCTCTGTTTACACAGAGGCTTATTTATTTTGGGGAGAACGTATGAAACTCATCTTGCTCGCACTCGCTCTTGTTTCCACTTCTGCTTTTGCCTGGCCTTCGCAAAGTCTCTCGTGCTCCGGTGAAGAGGGCACTTGGGAAGGAAAGCCGATTTATATGAAACTCGATTTTCAAATGCTGTCGCCGACCAGAGCTTCGGGCACGATGTCGGACTCGGAAGCTGCCAATGGTCCGTGGACTCAAGGCTGCACGACACAAAGTTCTTTGCAGATTACTCCGGTGAACGGCCTCTTTGAGGTGGCCGGCAGTTACGTGTGCGTCGACAACAGTGGCGGACAAGCCGTCATGATGTTCGATGCCAATGCGATGACATTAAGTACGAATCAAAACGGGTCCACAACGACTTACGCCTGCCAATGGCAGTAAGAGGAGTATCCATGAAAGCGCTGATTCTCGCATTCGCCTTTCTTTCGACTGCGGCTTTTGCCGCGCCGACCGCGCATCTGAACTGCAAAGCGAGTGAAGATATGATGGGCGGGACGATGTACCTGCAAATGGATTTTAATTTGTTATCGGCGACGACTACGGATTTGATGGCGACGGGATCGCAAAGTCCGAATGGACCGTGGACAAAAATGTGCTCAGCACCCCAGCCGCTGAGCGTGGACGTGAGACAGAACCAAACGGTATTCTCGGGACTGATCACCTGTACGGACGGCTCCTCAGCTTCGGAGGTGATGGTGTTCGACAATGGGACGAACAAGCTTTCGACCGACTTCGGCTCGGGCAAAGATCAAACACTGTGGGATTGCAGTTGGCTCTAGCCGTCTCAAATTGGCGCGAATGAGTTCACAGGTTTAAACTTTTTCGCGCTAAATTTTCCGCGTTTATTTTACCTATCTATTTGAATTAACATTAATTCTTTGATTCACATGGTTTTCCTGGCTTCACAAATTCAGCCAGGCCCAGGCGAAAATCTCCAGAAATCATGGCATCCTCTCATGTATATAGAGAGGGCTTCCGGGGCGTGACGACCGTTAAACCAGACATTTACACTTACCATGACTACCGTCTTTTCCTAAAAGACTGGTTCGCCCATCTCAAGGCGACGGAGCGGGATTTCTCGATGCGCGCGCTTGCCCGCACGAGCGGTCTGTCCGAGAGCTATCTTTCGATGACTCTGTCAGGTTCGCGCACGATCACTTTGGTTAAACTTGAAAAGCTGAGCCGCTTTATCGGCCTCGATGTCGCTGCGCAATCGTATTTGGGCTGGTTGCACACGATCGTCGAATCGACCGATGAGGAAGAGCGGCTCGGCGCACTCAAGAAATTGCAACGCTTTCGCAAGTACCAGGCGGCGAACTCCAACGAGATTGAAACTTATGAGTATTTGACCAACTGGCATTACGTTGCGATTCGCGAAATGGCGGCGCTTCCCGAATTTAATCTTGATCCAAAGTGGATCCGTTCGCGCCTAAAAGAAAAAATTCCTCTGCAGGAAATTCGTGCTGCGATTGATTTTCTGGTCGAACATAAATTTATCGAGCTCGATGAAAAAGGCCATTGCAAACGCCCGAGCAAATCGGTGCACGGCAAGACCGGCGTTTTGAAACCCGCGCTGACTCAATTTCACCGCAAGATGCTGACGCAAGCTTGTGATTCGATCGATTCGACACCCACCGAGGAACGCAACATCAGCGCGCACACGGCCGCCATTCCCAAGAGTAAGGTTGACCGCGCAAAAAAGATTCTGGAAGAGGCGCGCAGCCAAATCATAGCGCTGACTGAAGGCGCCGGTCCCGACGCCAATGAGGTTTATCACTTTGCGTTTCTCGCATTTCCGCTGACCAAAAATAATCCGGGGGAGACATGAGCCGTAAGACATTGGTGTTGTTGTACATAACCGGACTGACGATGGCGATGGCGTTCCAGAACTGCAGCCGGTTGCAATCCACGCAAACAGCCTCGCAGAACCGCAATGGCCAGAACTCGGCGGAGGCCGCGAACAACGGTGGGACAACGACCGATAATCCGTTCACGGCTCAGGTGCAAGTGCAACTGTCTCCGTTCCAGGCGCAGTCCGATTTGAACTTGTGTGTGACGGGCATCGACGTGGTCGCCGCAGACGGTGCGAGTGTGCCTGCGACCGGCTTAAACTTCCCGCTGGTAATTCCGGTGTTGGCGGACGGTTCGACTTTGGGCACGCTGCATATTCCGCACGGCACGTATCAGCAGTTGATTATGCATGTTGGACCCGGTTGTGCCGGAAGTCCTGCGAGTTTGAGTTTACAGAACTCGTACACGACGCTGAACTCGAGCAGCACGTACAATTTGGTTTTCAATGGAAGCATTGAGGCGACCGGTGGCGCGACGGCGACGGCGAACCTGACGATCCAAAACCAAATGTCAGCGTTCGATCAGGCGCAAAGTCTGAACGATATTCTTTTGGCGACACAGCAGCCGGGTAGTCTGTCTTACATGATGCAGATGATGCTCGAAACCTTGCCGCACACGCAACGCGTACTGTATTCCGCGGCCAATTGCCAAGGCGCCTTGGTCGGAACCGATGTCACGGCCCCGGCGCAATTCGCGATCGGAAACACGTGGTACATGGTGGAAGCAATCCAAACGCCGCTGCAAAAACCGTTTGCAAGCGTTTTACAGCCTGACGGCACATGTGTGAACGAGAGTGGGACCGTGCCGGAGTACCCGGTGATGGTGATGCCGAGCTATTAGCTTGCGGTAGGAAAAATCTACTTCGCCGTTGAGAACTTCCGGAAGATCATTTCCGCGTGCTGGAGATCAAAGGTCACGCGGAATTGCCTTAGGAAATAGACTCCAATCAATCCGTCGTAAATAATTTTTTGGAACATGACTTCCGGGTTATCCATCTTCATATCGCGGGCGCGAGGCAGGTGAATGTCGCCTTTGAGTTTGGTGAAGTACCGCTTGTACTCGTGACCCGTCTCGTCTTTGCCACCGACTACGCGGACTTTCTTTTTCTTGATGCCTAGAACATCCAAAAAGTGCTCGTCGAGAATCAGCGATTGGCTGCCGGTATCGACTTCCATGACGGCTGGCTCGGCGTTCGGGAGGACAAGCGGCAAGTGAATACTGAGTGCTTCACCCTGCGGATCGAGTTCGATGGGCACAACCGCGCCTTCCGTGCGAATTTGGGCAAGAGAGGCGGAGTCTTCGAACACAATCATATGACGTTCGAAATCGATCGTGAACGGCCGGGTTTTAAAATATTGCAGAGATAGAATGCCGACAATGTCCGTGCCCGGCATGAGTTTGTCCATATCGAATAGACCGAGCGGCATGTCCCTTTGCTCATGGCCGCCGACTGCGACGGATTTCATGGTCGTGAGCGGGATGCTCAGCTCTTGACCGGACATGCGCTTGCCTTTTTGCTCGCCGTGCTGGGCGCACCCGAGCTCGGGACACAGCGAATGGCTAACAACCGAAATACCCGCGCCGGTATCGAGCACAAAAGTGCGCGTGGTCTTGTCGTTCAAGCGGACGGGGAGCGTAATATAGTTCTGATTGACGAGTTGAAAGGGGACTTCGCGATCGACGTTGACAGGTTCCCTCGGCGTAGTCGCACATCCCGCTAAAAAAACCGTAAGAATGAGCCAGCGCATCTTACACCAAGGTGTGCAGCGCTTTGACGGCAGTATCGCGCTCGTTGACGTTGACGAAGAGGTTCACCGAGTGGGGTGTCATCGTGTATTTATCGACGATAATCTTTTGATCGTGAAGGAGCTTCATCGCGCGATAAGGCAAATCGCTGGCGACGCCCCCGTAGCACGTGATGCTGACCGAGCTTAGGGTTTCACGTTGTTTACGGAGATCCTTGGACTTCTCAAGCGACCGCAGAAGCGCGTCGAGATGTTCGTTGTCGGAGGTTAACATGATGCGCGCCTTGCCCGCGGTAAATGCCGAGGCGAGAAGTTGCGGCCATGCGAGCGTACTTTGCTTGAGGTGAGCATTGAATTTTTCAAAGGCCGTGTTGAGATCGGAGGCGTCGATCTCAACATGCTCGATGCGCGCATGCGAATTCACCGCCAGAACTTTTCCGGTTTCCATATCTTTCACCTCTTTGAGTATCTGCGTGCTGTGCTCAGCGCCGCCCCATTTTTTGATCACCAAGGGAACATTTTGGCTTTGCGCGAGCTCCACGCTGCGGAAGTGGAGAACCTTCGCGCCCCAGAAGCACATTTCCGCGAGCGCACTGAAGTCGAGAACTCTTAGCGGATGCGCATCTTTTGTAAGGCGAGGGTCGGCAGAGCATATGCCATCGACCTCTTTAATGATTTCACAGCGGTCAGCTTTCAGCACGGCCGCCATCGCGACGGCGGTAGTATCGCTGCCCCCGCGGCCGAGGGTCGTGATTTCTTTGTTGACGGCATTCACGCCCTGAAATCCCGCAAGAACGACCACGCGGTTACGCTCCAGCTCCTCGCGCACGCGCATCGGTCGCACATCAAGAATGCGCGCGCTCGAATGCGAATCGTCAGTGAGCACGCCGGCCTGCGAGCCCGTAAAGCTGATCGCAGGCACACCCAAGTCCGCGAGGGCCATGCTCATCAGCGACATGCTCACGCGCTCACCGGTCGTGAGAAGCATGTCGAGTTCGCGGCGGTTCGGGTGCGGACTGACTTCGTAGGCGGTCTTGATGAGTTGGTCCGTGGTTTTGCCCATCGCTGAAACCACAACGACAACTTTGTTTCCGCGCTGATGTAAATCGGCCACGGCGCTTGCTGCTTCACGGATGCGCGCCGGTGTCTCGAGGCATGCGCCGCCATATTTTTGCACGATCGTTGGCATTGTTTTTAATTACTCCCGAATGAGGCGGGTGGCAAGCGTGCGCCCGGTCGTGAAGCGCCTGGTGGTGCGTCCGGCAAAGCGTCGTAAGATAATTCGGTTTTCTGTGGCGGTTTGCCGTAACCAGTAATCTGGTTCAGATAGCTGTTTTGGTTTCAGGAACAGAACCGTTACCGAAACTGAAACGGTTACCCGTACAGAAAGCTGATTACGGGCAACGGCCACTGTAAACTGAGGATTTGGCCAAGGCCCTTACATCGACGCTCTTACAAACTGAGAAACCCGAGGCTGCAACCCCTTAGGAATACGAATCCTGTGCGAACGCACAAAGGTAGGAACAAACCCTTTTACCAACTCAGGGTTCAACTTAGACAACTCACCGCCAGAAACCCCAATATACCGCGCCAAGTTCACTAAGTCCGTCCCACCAGGCACAGTAAAATAATCGTAGCGAGGCGGCGGCAAGGGCGTCAGATCATAAAACCCATAGAGCTTAGGCGCCTTAGCAATTAACATCGCGGCCAGCAGCTTCGGAATGTATTGCTTAGTCTCGTCAGGAAACTCCGGCCGCTTCGACAAAATCCAGTAGTTCTTCGTGTGATAGCGGTTGACGAGCTTCTCCATGCGGCCTTCGCCCATGTTGTACGCGGCCGCCGTCAAATACCACGAGCCGAACTGCTTGAACAAATCGCCGAGATAGTGCGAAGCCGCCGTCGTCGACTTAGTGAAGTCGCGGCGCTCGTCTAACCACCATGTCGTTTTCAGGCCATAGCGATTCGCCGTCGGCGCAATGAACTGCCAGTAGCCAACGGCTTCCGCCGTCGAAGTCGCCTGCGGGGAGAAGCCGCTCTCGATCATCGCTACATACGCGAGGTCCTGAGGCATTCCCCGCTCACTCAAAACCCTTTGCATTTGCGGAAGATACGCGTGCGAGCGCTCAAGCCAAGTTTTGAAATAGTGGCGTCCCGCCGTTTGATAATAATTGATCCACCATTTGACCTTGGTGTTATACGTGACGGGAATATCGAAGTACGGAGACGCATCGACCGGCGTGAACGAGTTTCCTTGCTTACTATCGGCGGGAACCGCAGCCACAGCCACTGAGAACAGTAGGCCGGCAATCCATGTGAAACTCTTCAGAACGTCCTTGTTCATGTTCTTTCAGTATCCCTCGGTAAAATCGAAAGGTCGAGTCCTACTACCATTAAAATTCTG
>Ga0265338_10003857_pt1 | contig 20792 bp, 18 predicted proteins | sample 42126metaG_FD_193579 | JGI IMG/M metagenome (GOLD analysis project Ga0265338, IMG submission 193579) | Rhizosphere microbial communities from Carex aquatilis grown in University of Washington, Seatle, WA, United States - 4-21-26 metaG | ecosystem: Host-associated > Plants > Roots > Rhizosphere...
GCGATTCATGGCTCCGGCGGACGCCTTCCTGTTCAATCTCGTCACGCGCTTCACGGAGACCCGCGGTGTCAATGAACACGACCGGCATACCGCGGATGTTCGCCGTCTCCTCAATCGTGTCGCGGGTCGTGCCCGGCACTGGCGAGACAATGGCGCGGGCGTGGCCGAGCAATTGGTTGAGCAGGCTCGATTTGCCGGCATTGGGCCGGCCCACAATCGCCACCCGGATGCCGCGGCGCAGAATCTGACCTTCATTCGCCGTGCGCAGCAACTCGTCCATGAACGTCACGCCGCGCTCCAGGCGTTTCAGCAATTGCTCCTTGGTGTCAGGTGAAATGTCCTCGTCGGGAAAATCAATGTGCGCCTCGACGTGCGCGAGCGTCTTGAGCATTTCATCGCGCAATTCATTGATCCGTTGCGACAATTTGCCGGCCAGTTGTTCATTGGCAGCCGCCAGCGCCAGCTCGGTGCGCGAATGAATCAGATCCGCCACCGCCTCTGCCTGGGTCAGGTCGATGCGTCCGTTGAGAAAGGCCCGCCGGGTAAATTCGCCGGGTGCGGCCGCGCGCGCGCCGTTGGCGAGAAATGTGTCGAGCACGAGCTTGGCGGGCAAAAGACCGCCGTGACAGGTGATTTCCACCGTGTCCTCGCGCGTGAACGTGCGCGGCGCGCGCAGGACCGCCAGCAGCACCTCGTCGATGGTTTTATAGCCTCGGACAATTTTCCCGAACTGGATCGTGTGGGTCGCCGCCGCGGACGGTTTCAGCGAGTTTTTTCCAACCGGCTGAAAACTTTTGTCGGCTATGGTGAATGCCTGGGGGCCGGAAAGGCGGACGACGGCCAGCCCTCCTTCGCCGAGCGGCGTGGCAATCGCGGCAATGGTGTCGTCAGGCGTCATTGGTGGAGAGTTTCATACAAAGTGAAGTTAACGAGTCCACCGGGGTACTTCACTGTGTCTATCCGTCCATTGAAATTCAATAAATCCATTTGAAGCGGATAGACTGTATAATGTTTCTATCGGGCAGGGTATTGATTCAACAAGATTGGTAAGGAAACGAATGTCATCTTCAGTTTGCACATGACCCACCACTGAAAAGCAACCACCACCTCCAGTGTATCCTCCGAATTTCACCTGCTGGAACCTAGCATCATCTTTGAGCTTGTCTCGGAGTATCTTCGCCAGTCTTTCGACGAGTTTCAGATTATGAAGTTGGTGGCCCCATGGTGAAATCGGCCAATAGACAAAAAGGTAAAGCAGAGTGACGATGACAATTGCAACGACAACCTTTATCAGGTTTTTTGGCGTTGTCTTAATCATCTACTTTCAAACATGGCGGCAATTGCCGGCCTGGTTTTCGGCGTCGCGGCCCTGTAAATACAGCCGCGCCTTCTCATAACTCTTCTTGTGCAGATAATGCAACAGCGCCGGGTCGGCATCCGCCGGCAGTTGTTTTGCCAGTTCGTCAATGCGGGCGAACAGCGGGAGCAAATTGGGTTTGGGATTGGCCGCGGGCATGGCCTTGACGGCAGCGTCCAACCCGTCCAAGGCAGCCAGCAGATTTTTTTCGAGCGGGACGGGCATGGCTTAGAGCGATAGTTTCGCCACGACGCAGGCGACGGCGGTTCCCATTGGGCGAATATGTCCGCTCAAATACCAGTAAGTCATGAACCGTTCCAGGCCGGTGACCGCCACCAGCATCAGGGCGCTCATGAAAAACAAACCGATGGCGTTGGGCGGGTCAGGCTCCATGACACGCGGCAACCCCTGATAAATCACCTCCAGGCAGAGCATCATGCCGATGGCCCAGGTGATGCACGGATTAATTCCCGGCGCCGCATCCACCAGCCGCAATAGGAATATCGGGCTCAAACCAAAAATGACCAAGGTGAACGTTTGCCGCCAGGTGTGGCGCCGGCGGAAGGTTTCCCCGAACATTTTAATGAGCAGGGCGCAGATCACCACCACCACCACCAGCACCAGCGAGCGCACCGCTTCATAGGTCACGGCTTCGTTCATGGTGAACTTGTGGATGCGATGCATGCCGGCCTGCTTCTGGCCCCACACAATCAGCCCAAAAACTTCGGCTCCGGCGGCCAGCGCCATCATCGGCAACAGGTATCGGATCAACAGGTACACCACGCTCCGCTGGTCTTGGAGAATACGTTCCCATGTTTCCAGGGGCTTGAATATCAGGAATAAGGCCTTGATCACGCTACCCACTGATAACGATAAAACCGTGATCTGACAATAAAATCCGTGCGGTTGATAATAATTTGGATTCAAGCGGAGCGTGGCGATTGCGTTCGCGCGGGACCGATGTAATTTGAGGCATGAACATGGCGTTATTCGCGACACGTGACCTCGTGAAGTGCCTGGCAGGGGCATTAGTGGCACTCGCGCTCGCCGGTTGCGTCACCGGGCCGAAAATTGACTGGCAATCGCGCGTGGGAAATTACACCTATGACCAGGCCGTCATGGAATCGGGTCCGCCTGACAAATACGCGAAATTGAGCGAGGGCACCGTCGTGGCCGAATGGCTCACGCAGCACGCGCAGATTGTCAGCGCACCGGAGCCCTATTTCTTGCCGCCCGGCTGCTATTTCGGGCCGCTCACGCCGATGTATTCCCAAACCTACCTGCCGGCCAGCTATTTGCGTTTGATCTTCGGCCCGGACGGCAAATTGAAGTCATGGCAGCAGACGGCAAGGTAAAATCCGCTTTCACCGGCGCGCCCCGCATGTTTAACTCGCAGGGATGAATGTTGATCTCGGCATCTGGAGCAAACTGACGAAAGTCGTCGTCGGTCTGGTCGTGCTTGCCGTCCTGCTGCTGATCGGGATGTGCTATCTGCCCTTGATTCACCAAAACGAGCGGATGCGCACACAAATTCTGAAGCTGGACGATCAATTGCAACAGGAGGAGGCCAAGTCCAAGGAGCTTCAGGGCCAAATCGATGCGTTGCGGAACGATCCGAAAACCATCGAACGGTTGACCCGGGAAAAACTCGGGTACGCGCGGCCGGACGAAATGGTGGTCCTGTTCACCAATACTCCGCCCCGCTGATGCCAGCCCCGGTATTCCTCACCGCCGAATGGCGCTGGCTGGCCATGCTCAATTATGAAATCGACCCCGGTCACGTCGCGCCTTTCGTCCCCGCCGGCACGGAATTAGATTTCTGGAACGGCAAAACCTTCGTGAGCATGGTGGGATTTTGGTTTCAGCACACGCGGGTGCGGGGCATCCCCATCCCGTTCCACCGGAATTTTGAGGAGGTCAACCTGCGATTTTATGTCCGGAGAAAAACCAATGACGAATGGCGGCGGGCCGTGGTCTTCATCCGGGAGCTGGTTCCCCGCCGGGCAATCGCCTGGGTGGCACGGACATTTTACAACGAACCATACGTCGCCCTGCCGATGTCGCACCGGATTGAAAAAGATGGGAGCGAAATCAAGTCGGTCCGGTATTCCTGGAAATTCAACGGACGTGAAAATTCCTTACAGATGGTCACCCGCGGTGAAGCGCAACCGTTGCGTGAAGGCTCGGAACCGGAATTCATCACCGAACATTACTGGGGTTACACAGCCCAACGCGATGGTTCAACCCTGGAATACCAGGTGGAACATCCGCGCTGGCGCATCTGGGAGGCGCAGAAAGCGAAACTGGATTGTGATGCCGCCAATCTTTACGGCAAACAATTTGCGGAAATTTTGAGCGGACAACCGGTATCGGCTTTTCTGGCCGAAGGTTCCGCCGTAACAGTGCGGAAAGGGGTCCGAATTTAGTCGATATGCGCTGCCCGGCAACTTCAACACGACCGTGATTGGATTGGAACGCGTCAATCTCCATTCGTAAACCGTAAATCGTAAGTCGTCACACGGTCATGATTTCTTTTTCCTTGTGGGCCAGGTGCTGGTCGATCTTGGCGCTGTATTGGTCGGTCAGCTTCTGCAAATCCTTTTCGGCCTGCTTTGCCTGATCCTCGGTGATGCCGCTGTCATGTCCGTGTTTTTTCAGCAGTTCCATCGCGTCGCGACGCACGTGACGCAGGGCCACGCGCCCGTCCTCCGCCATTTTCTTGGTCATCTTCACAAATTCCTGGCGCCGTTCCGTGCTCAATTCCGGAAAGGCCAGGCGGATGACCCGGCCCTGCACGGCGGGGTTCATGCCGAGGTTCGCCTTTTGGATCGCCTTCTCGATGGGCTGCAGCGAGGCCGCATCCCACGGCTGGATCACCAGCATGCGCGGCTCCGGCGAGGTGATGCCCGCCAGTTCGCGAATGCGCATCTGCGAACCGTAAACCTCCACCATGATGTTTTCCACCAGCGACGCTGATGCCTTGCCGGTACGCACCCCGGCGAATTCGTTCACAACCACCTGCTCGGTCTTTTCCATCTTCTCTTCCGCCTCCAGTAAAATATCGTCCGGTGTCATAGTGTGTGCAGATTAACAAGGTGACGGCACGGGGTCGAATCAAAATTCGACTGTAGCGTCGGCTGTCTCAGCCGACTGTGCGTTGGGACAACGCACGCTACAATAGATCGAGCCACAGGCTCGACTCTACACCGGCGGCATTGCTAAACTGTTGAGCGTGGCGGACATCGTTTTAACCACGCTCAACGCGAAGTACATCCACGCCGCGTTCGGCCTGCGCTACCTGCTGGCCAACCTCGGCCCGCTCCAGCCGCGCGCCTGCCTCATCGAATTTGACATCAACCAGCGCCCGCTCGACATCGCGGAAGTCCTCCTCGCGCAAAATCCCAAAATTATCGGCTTCGGCGTTTATATCTGGAACGTCGAACCCACCGCCGAGGTCATTGCCACCATCAAGCGCGTCCAGCCGGACATCAAAATCATTCTTGGCGGACCGGAGGTCAGCTATGAGACCGAGGGGCAACCCATCGTCCAGCTCGCCGACCACGTCATCACTGGCGAAGCCGATTTGAAATTCGCCGAGGTGTGCCAGGTGTTGATAAATCAATCCGTAGGAGACGAGGTGACGAGTCTCACTTCTAATTCGGAATTAAAGAATGAGACTCCTCACGTCGTCACCTACTCGAAAATCATCCCTGCCGAGCTGCCCGACTTCTCACAGATGGCGCTGCCCTACGACCTGTACACCGACGACGATATTGCGCACCGGATTATCTACGTTGAAGCCTCGCGCGGCTGTCCGTTCACGTGCGAATTTTGCCTGTCATCACTCGATATCCCGGTGCGGCAGGTTCCGTTGCCTGCGCTGCTGGAACAGTTGCAGCGCCTGCTTGACCGCGGTGTGAAGCAGTTCAAATTCGTTGACCGCACCTTCAATCTCAATGTCGCCGTCAGCAAGGCGATCCTCGAATTCTTTCTCGCCCGCTTCCGGCCCGGCCATTTCTTCCACTTCGAAATGATTCCCGACCGGCTGCCGGAAGCGTTGCGCGAAATCATCGCCCGATTTCCGCCCGGCGCGCTGCAATTCGAGGTGGGCGTCCAGACCTTCAACGAGCAGGTCAGCCAGTTCATCAGCCGCCGACAGGACAACGCAAAGCTCGCCGACAATTTCCATTTCCTGCGCCAGGAATCCGGCGTCCATATCCACGCGGATTTGATTGTCGGTTTGCCGGGTGAAACGCTGGAAAGTTTTGCGGCCGGGTTTGACCGGCTGATTGCGCTCGGGCCGCAGGAAATCCAGGTGGGCATTCTGAAACGGCTGCGCGGCACGCCGATCATCCGGCACGACGCCGACTGGCAGATGATTTACAATCCGCATCCGCCCTACGAAATCCTGGGCAACAAGCTGATCGATTTTGCGACGATGCAACGCTTGCGCCGGTTTGCGCGTTACTGGGACCTGGTCGGCAACAGCGGCAATTTTGTGGAGAGCGCGCCGTTGATATGGTCCGGCGGAGCGCGGCTGTCCCCAGCCTCAGCGGTCACGAACACTGAACCGGCGGTGAGTGAGTGCTCTCCTCCGGCGGGGCAATCGTCCTCGCGAGCCGATGTAGTGTCGGCGCTGTGCGCCGAACCGGTCGAGACGCAAGCTCGATACTACCGTGGGCCTTTCGCCGCCTTCCTGCGTTTCAGCGACTGGTTGCACGCGCGCACGGGCCGCACCGACAGGATTGCACTGGTGCGGTTGATGGAATTGCTCTTTGAATTTCTCACCATCGAACTGAAACTGGAGGCCAAAATGGCAGCCGAAGCGATGTGGCGCGATTACCAACGAGGCGGTCGCCACGACAAACCGGGTTTCCTGAAAGATTATCTGACGGATGAAAAAGCGATTATCCGCCGGCGGACCAAGACCGTCCTCCCCAAACGCCAGGCCCGGCATCTGGTTTGAGATAAATTCCCGTCAACCGCTGACGGCAAAAATTCCGCCGGGGAACCGGTTCTCGAAAGTCAAAGCTTCGCCAGCTGTTGCTCGGCCTCCTCATTGGTCAATTCATACTTCGCGCGCAGGACCGCCAGGCCCACCACCGGCGGACAGGTTTGGTCCGATTTCATCCGCGGTTCGACGTATTCGAGCACCTCGAACAGCAGGCCGTTCGCCGCCTCGTAGGACAGGCCGGTGAGCTGCGCAATGTACCGCGTGGCCCGGTCGATCAGCTTGAGGTTTGAGGGCACGACCCAGACCATGAAGTTGCCCATCACCCGCCCCAGTCGGACCATGGTGCAGGTCGAAAGCGCGTTCATCACCAGCTTCACCGCCACCCGCGTCACCCCATCGAGAAGCAAATCCGTTTCCGGCAGCGTCACGAAAAGCGAGGCACAATCCGGATCATGCGTGGCCACGAATGCACGGATACCGGCCAGCGATTTCTCGCGCCCCAAACAGATGAACCCGCGCCGCGCCCCGGCCTTGTGCGCCACATCGAGTTGATGGAATTGAAATTTCATCCAGGAATCCTTCTCCTGTCCGGAAACGACGGCAATGGCGCCATCACCCCTGCCCGACGGGCGTTCCGCCAGACCGTCCAGCCCGATCTTAAACCGCAGCAACTCGGCCCGGCTGATTTTGCGGATGGTTTCCTGGATCCGGCCGGAACGGTCTTCGCCGGCGCCACCCGGCGCGATGGCCGCGGCGGTGCGCGCGTCGTTTTCGTTCCATTCGACACAACGCGGTTCGCGTTTGAGCAGATACTGCCAGGCAGCGGGCGTTTCCGGCTGGCGCAGGAACAGAAACGCCCATGATTCCGCCGCCGCCGGGTCGCCCGACTTGCGGAACGACGGTGTGTTGTAGGTTGGCGAACGCTCCGTTGTGTCCGTCAGGACATCAATGCCGAACCGGTCGGCAAAATAATTAATTTTGCGGGCGCGGCGATAAACGGATCCTTCGAGCGCGACGAGTCCGGCCAGTTGCGCCAGCAACGCGGGCGATTTGAGCCCCGCCAGCATTTCCGCCAGCTTCTCAAAAAATTGCCGAGGCACCTCCGCCGAAGCCAGGCCCAGCAGATCGCGGACAGCCATCTCCAGGACCGTAAGCAGGACACAAAGCCCGATGGACGTGGCCTGCATCCGGGTGGAACCGGCGATGGCCATCGGGCCGGTGGTCAGGTTGAGCTTGTCGATGCGCGGGTCCTCGATGATCTCCCGGCTGCGTTCGACATGTTGGCGGAGGATTTCATCGGGATTATTGTAAACAAAATAAACCCTGGCGCCGGCATCCACGCCTTCCCAGGCCGTGCCGATGACAAAGGACGTCTCGCCGCCTTCCGTGATGGCAAACACCACATCGCTCGCGCGCACACCAAAATCGCGAAGCTGTTTGCGCCCGAACGCGGTAAAATCCTCGAATCCCTCCACGGATTTGATGAGCGCATAATCGCCGCCCGCCATCACGCTGAACGTGCGGTCCTGGAAATCTTTCAAGGCCGGTTCCTGTTGACAGAAATCGCGCCAGACGGAATCGAGCAGGATGCTCAACCGGCCGGTGGCGCCGCAACCGGTGAAAAAAATCCGACCGCCATTGCGCAGCGAGCGCACCACCGATTCCTTGATTTCCCCTGCCCGCCCTGACTCAACCAACTCGTGGTATTTGCGGACCACATCGTCATCCACGTCCAAAAGCAATTTCAGCGCGGCGGCGACATCCTGGCGGGCCACGTCGCTCAGATGGGCGGTAACGGGATGGGACGCTTCCGTGACCAGCGCGCCGAGTTTGAACTGGCCGCAGATTTTCAGGAATTCTTCCGAACGTTGCTGCGAAATGATGCTCACACCCCTGAGTTAATGACATTGTCAACGCGCTGTCACGCCGATAGCTTTGGGTCAGGCCATCTATGACACCCAATCAACAACTGGCCACGCTGAATGCGGCGGTTTGCGAGCTCGCTTTTGACAATTTGACGCGCCAACTCTACGCCACCGATGCGTCCGTGTACCAAATTGAACCGTTGGCCGTGGCGTTCCCCTCCAACGCACGCGAGGCCAGCGCCATCATCCAGGCGGCGGCGCAGGCGGGTGTGTCGGTCATCCCGCGCGGCGCGGGGACGAGTCTTTCGGGCGGAGCCATCGGCGAAGGGCTGGTGGTGGATTTCGCGCGCTACAACCGGCTCATCTATGACCTGAACGTGGAACGCAAGACCGTACGCGTGGGTGCGGGCGTGGTGCTGGACCAGTTGAACGATTTTCTCCGGCCGCACAAGCTGTGTTTCGGGCCGGACGTGGCGACCAGTTCGCGCGCGACGCTGGGCGGCATGATTGCCAACGATTCATCCGGCGCGCACACCCCGGTTTATGGCACCACGGCGGATCACCTCAGCACGCTGGAAATTTTAACCAGCGATGGGCGCGTCGTGCGGGTCGGTTCCGGCCAGGATTCACTGCCGAAACAGCGCGACCTGCTGGAAAGCCTGACTTCGTTGAACGAGCTGCAAATTACCGAGCGCTTTCCGCCGGGCCTCCTGAAACGCTGGCCGGGATACGCCCTGGCCCGGGCGATGCGCGAGCCGGGCAATCTGGCGCAGATCATCGCCGGCAGCGAAGGCACCCTGGCGGGAATCATTTCCGCCGAACTGAAGCTCGTCCCCCTGCCCGAGCAACGCGGAATGGGCCTGCTCTTTTTCGCCTCCGTGGCCGAGGCGATGCAGGCCACCGTCGAACTGCTGGATTTGAACCCGGCGGCGATCGAACACATTGACCGGCTGCTGTTTGACCAGACCCGCGGCCAGCTTGAGTTTCAGGCCGCGCGCGATTTGCTTGAACTCGACACCCGGCCGTGCGAGTCGATTTTAATCGTCGAATTTTTCGAGGATGTGGACGAGCGGCTGGCGCTGCTGCAAAAACGCAAGCTGGGTCTGCGTCGGCGCATTTTGGAAACCCCGGACGAGGCCGCGCTCGTGTGGTCGTTGCGCAAGGCGGGACTGTCGCTTTTGACCGGTTGCAAGGGCTCCGCCAAGCCGGTGGCGTTCATCGAAGACGCGGCGGTGCGTCCGCGGGACCTGCCGGCGTATTACCACAGCCTGCAACAATTGATGAAACGCCTGACCCTGGACGCTTCTTTTTACGGCCATGCCGCGTCGGGATTGCTGCACGTGCGGCCGGTGCTCGACTTGCATCGCGCCGAGGATTTGAAGAAGTACCGGTTGATTGCCGATGAGGTGGCGGTGCTGGTGAAGCAATTCAAGGGAACCCTGGCCGGTGAACACGGCGTCGGTATCGCCCGCACTGAATATCTCCGGAGCCAGGTGGGCGAGGAGGTTTACAAGCTGATGCGGCAGGTCAAGCTGAGCTTTGACCCGTTTAATTTGTTCAATCCGGGTAAAATCATTTCCGATGACCGTTATAAAATTGACCATCACCTGCGTCTCGGCGGCGGCAATTCCCTGAAAGTGCCGTTTGAACCGATGCTGGCGTTTTCCGCAAAGGACGGGTCGTTCGCGGCCAACCTGGAGCAATGCAACGGTTGCGGTGGCTGCCTCAAGCTGACGCCCAGCATGTGTCCCACGTTCATGGCCACCGGCCAGGAAATCATGTCCACGCGCGGGCGCGCCAATGTCATCCGCGCCGTGCTCGAATTGCGCGGCATGGAAGGCCGCAACCCGCTCCTGTCGACGGAACTCGACGAAGCGTTGAGCAATTGCCTGTCCTGCAAGGCTTGTGCGGTCGAATGCCCATCCAATGTTGACCTGACGCTGTTGAAGGCTGAATTGCAACATGCGCGGATCCGGAGCCGGGGATTGAAATTGCGCGAGCGGGTGATCAGTTCGGTGGACACGGTCGGCCGGCTGGGCTGCAAGCTGCCACGTCTGGCCAACCTGTTTCTGGAGTCTTCATTGATGCGCCAGACGATCGGCCGCCTGTTCGACGTCACCACCCGGCGGCCCTTCCTGCAATTCGCGATTGAGCGGTTTGACCGTTGGTTTGCCAAACGACCGCCATTCCGGGCGGCCTATCGTGGCCGCGTCATGCTTTGGGACGACACCTTCGTGCGCTATCACGAACCTCACGTCGGCCAGGCGGCGATCAAGGTGCTGGAAGCCGCGGGCTTTGAAGTCGTGCTGCCCGTCGGGCGCAAATGTTGCGGACGGCCCGCCTTCAGCCAGGGCAACCTGGACGAGGTCGCACAGCTGGGACGCCACAACCTCGCGCTGCTGAACCAGGAGCGGGACAACACCCCCATCATCTTCCTCGAACCGGCGTGTTATTCCATGTTCGTGCAGGATTATCGCGAGTTGAAACTACCGGGATTGGATCGCATCGCCGCCCGTTGCATTTTGTTCGAGCAATTTGTTGAAAACCTGCTGGACCGGGAGCCCAAGTCGCTCATCTTTAACGACAATCCCGCGCGCATGATGATTTTCGTGCATTGCCACGCCAAGTCCCTGGCCAACACGGATTACATGTACCAACTGGCCACCCGGCTGCCGCAGCGGGAGGTAAAGATGCTCGATGCGGGTTGCTGCGGCATGGCGGGCATATTCGGCATGAAGGAATCGAAATACGATCTCTCGGTGAAAATTGCGGGACCGCTCATTCAATTGATCCGGAATCAGCCGTTCGGCAACATCGTGGTGGCGTCGGGGACCAGCTGCCGCCACCAGATCAAGCACCTGACCCCCGTCCGCTCCCTGCATATGGCGGAAGTGCTGGCCGAGGCGCTGGTGTGAACCAAAATCGTAGCCGCCGATGTGAGAAGGCGGAATTCGTTCAAAAATCCTGCGGTTAACTCCGCCTCGTCACCTCGGCGGCTACGGGAAAACAGTCATTTACCGGCAGAGATTTTTCAGCGCTTCCGGGAGGTCCGGAAATTTATATTCAAAGCCCGATTCCAAAAATCGTTTCGGCGCACAACGACAGCCTTCCAATGCGAGGGACGCCTCGGACCCGGTGATTTTACAACTTAACCTGACCAGCCACGCGGGGACCGGCGGCGACCACGGACGATACTGTGTCCGCCGGAGCAGACGCATGAATTCCGCATTGGTTTCCGGGTTCGGGGAAACTGCATTGTAGGTGCCGGCGAGGTAATTATCGAACACCAGCGCCCCCAGGAACATCCGGGTCAGGTCCTCGTGATGGATCCAACTGATGTATTGGCGGCCATTGCCCACCCGCCCCCCGAGAAACCATCGCGTGTAATTGGCCAGCACCGGCAGAGCGCCGCCGTTGGGCCCCAAAACGATGCCAATGCGAAACAGGATGCGCCGGGTTTTGGGAGCGTTCGCCGAAAAAAAAGCCTCTTCCCAGTGCCGGCAGACTTCCGCCAGCAGGCTTGAACCGCAGGAAGTTCTTTCATTGCACCATTCGTCATGCCGGTTGCCGTAGAACCCAATGGCACCCGCCTGCAACCACAGGCGCGGCGGACGTTTCACATGTTCAATCCCGCCGGCAATCGCCTGCACCGGATTGACACGGGATTCAAGGATCTCGCGCAGGTTTTCCGGCGTGTGACGGCAATTGATGTTGCGGCCGGAGAGATTGATGACCGCTTCCGCATCCTCCAGGCACTGAATCCATTCGCCGACGTGTTCACCGTCCCATTCCACCTCCTGGATGCCGTCTTCCTCGCGCTCGCGAAGGTTGCGCGTCAGCACGATCACTTCCCAGCCCTGTTGCAGCAGTTCCCGGGCGAGGGCCTGCCCGATGAATCCGGTGCCGCCCGCCAGCACAACCCGTTTTTTATTCATGCTCAAGCTCAAGGTTGAGGTAATTCCAGTGCCAGTCGGGGCGCATGGCCGGCGACAAGCGGATTTGTTTTGAAATGTGAGGATTCCAGGTTTCCCAGCCAGGTCTGAATCAGTGCACCCACAGCAGCGACATCCAATTGTTCGTGCCGGTGAGGATATTTTTGCAGATTGGCCTGCGCCAGCTTGAACAATGCCGCGGCGGGGCGCAGGCGGTCTTTTTGCAGATGCACAAAAGCCCCGGCCAGTTGAATCAGTCCCTTGTAAAACGCGCCGTTCGGACCGTGTTTGTCCGGCAACCAGATATGTTCGAGCACATCGTGCGCCTCGTAAAATTTCTGGCGGTTGAACAAATCTAAATAGCCGAGGTAATGGGGGTCCAGCTTCCCGTCACGGTATTGTTCGACCATGGCGGCGATGCGTTTGCCCTTATTGCTCACGGCACAAGGATAAGGTCCAAAGTCCAAAGTCTGAAGCCCAAACTTGCACATTCAAGGTGGGGCGCGTCACTCCGTGCGCGCCGTTTGGGTATTCGGTGGAGCGGCGCGCCCTACCTATTGAGAAATAAGCCGGAAGAAACCGCTGCTGTTGGTGGGCGGAAGAACGACTTCATCTTGCAGGTTGGTGAGATTCAGCACGGGCGTGTTCGTCAACGTCACCCAATTGGCTGGCGTCAGATCGAAGTTCTGCTGCAGCACAAAGTTGGTCGAGGGCACAAGCCAGGAAAAGGTCAGGTTGCCGGTCGACGAGGTGAGGTTCAATTGTGGCACGGGAGTAGAATATGAGGTATAAATTCCACCTGATTGCGTTGTTGCCACCAATTTATTTCCGTCCGCGGAGGATGCGACGGAAGTCCAAACCATGAATGGCACACTATCTGTAATCCACGTTTGGCCCGAATTTGCTGAAGAAAAAATTTCCCCATAACGCCATAGTACTAGCTTGCTGCAATCGGCTGATGAAGCGATGACACCAAACAGGTTACTTTGCCCAATTGACGTCCAATTTGCTCCGCAATCCGTTGATCTATATAACCCAGCCCCATAGCTCGACGCCATTAACTTTGTTCCATCTGTAGAAGACACGACTGATCCCCAATCAGAGACAGGTACGTTGTTTGATACCCAAGTAACCCCGGAATTTGTCGATGTATAAACATTATAGTAGCCAGCCACTGCCAATTTGCTTCCGTCGGCGGAAGAGGCGACGGATGTCCAATATTCAACTGGAGTACTGTTTGTTATCCAAGTTACTCCTGAATCAACTGATGTGAAAGTCGGACAAGTTCCGTACAAAACAGCCACCAATTTGCTACCATCAGAAGAGGAGGCCATGGCTCGTAATTGAGTGAACGGCCCATAATGGGGAGAATTGTTGTGTTGATCCCAAGTGATACCTGAATTTGTAGAGGTATAAACAGTGTCGGGCACATGTCCCCCCACCACCAATTTGCTTCCATCTGCGGACGAGGCAAGACACGAAGGATGCACAACAAGACTGTTCAACAGCATCCAAGTCGTTCCCAAATTCGTCGAGGCGTAAAACCCAGCACCAGCAATAATAAATCTCCCCCCGTCAGCTGATGAGGCAGCAATGCCAGTAATGCCCGGGTGCAGCGTCCAAATTTGCGCAAATGCAGAACCAACGGCGATAAACACACCGCAAAAGACCGCCACGATTACCGACAGAGCTTTCATCTGATGGTAACTATTAAATCAATGCATCAAGACGTTGTCGAGTCAAATTCCGGTCGGCAGGCGGATTGCGGACATTCGCGGGCAGGCTGCCCGCACTCCAACGGCTTCGCGTTGACAAGTTCCCTGCGCTGCGACACTCTGCGCGTATGGCGAAACCTGCTTTGGGACGCGGTCTGGGCGCGTTGTTGGGCGGCAGTCCGGTTCTCACCCAGCCGGCTCCCGCATCGGCAACGCCCGCTCCAATTGCCGCCGCTTCCTCACCCGCGCCCGATACGCGCGAACGCGTGCAACGCGTGCCGTTGGACCGCATCCGCCCGTGCCCGCTGCAACCGCGCAAGGATTTTTCCGCCGAGGCATTGCGCGAACTGGCGGATTCCATCCGCGAACAGGGCATCGTGCAACCGCTCATCGTCCGCGAGCGGGGCGGATTTTTTGAATTGATTGCCGGCGAACGCCGCTGGCGCGCGGCCCAACTCCTGCAACTGGCCGAGGTTCCCATCATCACCCGCGAAGCCGACGACCGGGCGGTCCTCGAACTGGCGCTCATCGAAAATCTGCAGCGCGAAAACCTCAACGCCATCGAGGAAGCACACGGCTACGAACAACTGGCCGGGCAATTTCAACTGACGCAGGAGGAAATCGCCGTCAAAGTCGGCAAAAGCCGCACGGTGGTCGCCAATGCGGTGCGGCTGTTGAAACTTCCGCCGGTCGTACAGAATTTTATCCGCGAAGGCCGGCTGTCGGTCGGTCATGCCAAGGTCATTCTTGGGATCACCGACGAGAAGAAGCAAAAACTCGCCGCGGAACGAGTCATCAAGGAAGGATTGAACGTCCGCCAGACCGAGGGCCTGGTGGCAAAATTACAGGCGCGCGATTCGCGCCGGGCCGGGCTTAAACCGGAAACCGTCGCGGCGCCGGGCTCCGATCCACACGTGGCCAGTTTGGAAGATCGATTGCGCGAAAAATTCAGCACCAAGGTCCAACTGCGGTACGTCCAAGGCAAAGGCGCAGTGGAGATTTCATTTTTCAGCGACGCGGAACTTGAACGTGTATTGCAGATTTTGGGTATCCCGGCCGAATAGCGACGTTGGCCGCCAAATGACTAATGACTAAATCCGAATGACGAAGGAAACCCCAATGCCAAAATCCGAAGATGTGGCAGTACAATTATTTGGCGCTTGGTCATTGGGGGTTGGTTATTCTTTAGTCATTAGAGCTTCGTTATCAGGTATTTTTCCGCGTTTGCAGCGATGAATCCTGTTTCTTGTCAAATGCCACCCGTCACCCGTCACTCTCCATGATTCTGGAAGTCATCAAATACGGCCATCCCACGCTGCGGCAAAAAGGTGTACGCATCGAAAAGGTCACGCTGGAAATCAAGAAGCTCATCGCCGACATGTTTGAAACCATGCATGCAAACCATGGCGTTGGGCTCGCGGCCCAGCAGGTCGGCCACGCACTGCAACTCACGGTCATCGATGTGCGCGAAGCCAAGGAACGTCCGTCGTGGCTGGAACTGGACGGCAAGCCCGCCGACGTTGACGAAATCATGCCGCTGGTGCTGATCAATCCGGAACTCAAGCCGGATGGCGAACCGGTGGCTGGCGGTGAAGGCTGCCTGAGTTTCCCGGAAATTTTCGCAGAAATCACCCGCCCGGAATCGGTGACGGTCAAGGCACTGGATAAAAAGGGCAAGCCGGTTGAATTCCGGTGCGGCGGACTGCTGGCGCGTGCCATCCAGCATGAAGCGGATCATCTGAACGGGATTTTGTTCATCGACCGGATGAGCAAAGCGATGAAGGAAGAATTGCGGCCGGAACTGGACGAACTACAAGCGAAGACGAAAACAGAACTGGAAACAGCGGGCAAACGGTGACTCAATAAACCTTGCGCAGATTCGACGGGAGGATGTTGAGTTCCAGGCGGTACTTGGCGACGGTGCGGCGGGCAATGACGATGCCCTTTTCGCTGAGCATTTTCACCACTTCATGATCGGACAAGGGCTTGGCGGGGTCTTCGTTCTTGAAAATTTCGGCAATCATGTCCTTCACGCTGGTGTTGGACACGTTCTCGCCGCTGGCCGTCTGCAAGCCGCCGGTGAAGAAATATTTCATCTCGAAAACTCCCTGCGGCGTCTGCATGTACTTGCCGGACACGGCGCGGCTGACGGTGGTTTCGTGCACGCCCACGGCCTCGGCAATCTGCGCCATGATGAGCGGTCGAAGATGTGAGACGCCTTTTTCCATGAAATCGCGCTGGCGTTTCACAATCTGCTTGCCGATGTTCAAGATGGTCTGTTGCCGCTGGTGCAGGCTCTTGATCAGGAATTTCCCGGCACGGATTTTTTCGCGGATGTAATTTTTGACCTCGGAGGTATTGCCACCCTGCGACATGAGATCCTTGTAAATGTTGCTGATGCGCAGATGGGGAATGTGCTCGTCGTTGGTGGTGACGATGTAATCATCGCCAGCCTTCTGCACAAAAACCTCGGGGAGAACGTATTGGTTGGCATCCGGCAAAAAGGCCCGGCCCGGACGGGGTTCCAGGCGCGCGATGCGGCCCATGGACTCCTGCGCCTCTTCGACGGTGCAACCGGTGCCACGAGCGATCTCCGGAATGCGCCGTTTGCCCAGCGCTTCCATGTGGTCGCGAATGATCCGGTATTCGAGGGATTCCTGCCGGCCGGCGCGTTCGAGCTGCAACATCAGGCATTCACGCAGGTCACCAGCGCCCACGCCCGGCGGATCAAAGGTCTGGATGGTTTTAAGGACTTCGGCGATCCGGTCCGCCGGCAAATTGTTTGAAATCGCCATCTCTTCCACCGTCGCCTTGAGATAGCCGTAATCGTCGATGTTGCCGATGACCAATTCCGCGATGCCGCGCTGCTCATCATTCAACTCCGTCTCCCGGACCTGGTCCATCAACATCTGGGCGAAGGAGGTTCCCGCCGCGAGCGAGTCAAACATGAACTGGCGCTTTTCCTCCTCCTCGGCGGACTGGCGCATGGGAATGTTCGTCTGGGAAAAATGGTCGCGCCATTCCTGGTCCAGTTGCACGAGCTTGTCGAATTCCTGCTGAAAATCGTCGGGCGGTGCCTCCTCGGCTTTGCCTGTAACGGCATCAAATTCCGCATCGGCCACCGGTTCGGCCGTTTCCGGAGCTTCGGCCACCTCGTCGGCATCACGTTCCGCCTTGTCGGACACGTCGGTTTCCGGCGCCTCCATTTCCTCAAGCACGGGATTTTGCTGCAGCTCCTGTTCAACCAGCGCCTTGAGCTCAAGGGTGGGGGCTTGCAGCAAGGCGAGGGACTGCTGGAGCTGCGGCGCCAGCACCAGTGATTGCGTCAACCGCGTAGATAATTGCAGGCCTTGAACCATTTGCCGCAGCAAGATAACTCGATTTCAGGCAACTACAAGGAAAAAGTGGCACGACTTTCGCTACACGCTTTGTTTGCGCAGAAAAACTGGATTTCTTCGCCCCATGCTTGCATCTTGAAATCATGAAATTGATTCTATCGACGCACAACGTCACCCTCACCAAGGCCATCGAGGATCATGTCCTGAAGCAACTGGAGAAACTCGACCACCTGGACCAGCGCACCATCGATGCGCGGGTGACCCTGGAGCACGATCATACCCGCGCCGCGGGAAGGCAATTCTGCTGCTCCTTCCGGCTGGGCGTGCGCGGACCCGATCTTTTTGCCGAAGACGTCGAGAGCGATCTTTACACGGCCATCGACAAGGTCACCAAAAAAATCGAGCAGCAGATCCGCAAACGCCACAACAAGCGCAAGGCCCGGAAACATAAAATCGCCGCGCGCGGCAAAAGAACCCGCCAGGAAATCGAGGCAGACTAGGTGTTGAACGTTGATTCTTGCATCGTTAATCCGTATCAATCGGGATAGACGATCTGACGATGAATGTTGCTCCCGTGATCCTTCGCGCCCGCACTCTGTTGCCGGTCTCACAACCGCCCATCGAAAATGGCGCCGTTGTCGTCTCGGGGAATCGCATCCAGGCGGTGGGGCGCTGGTCCGACTTGCAACCGGCCGCCGGTGAATCCGTTCTCGATCTCGGCGAAGTCATTTTGGTTCCCGGCCTGATCAACGCCCACTGCCATCTGGATTACACCGACATGGCCGGCGCGTTGCCGCCGCCAAAAACCTTTACCGATTGGATTCCCCTCATCATGGCCGCCAAATCCAATTGGGGTTATTCCGACTATATGCGTTCGTGGTTGCATGGGGCGCAGATGCTGTTGCGCACCGGCACGACGACCGTGGCGGACATCGAATCGGTGCCCGAACTTTTGCCGGAAGCCTGGGAAGCGACGCCGTTGCGGGTTTTTTCGTTTCTGGAAATGACGGGCATACGCAACCAGCGTGATCCGCAGGAAGTTCTCCACGAAGCCATCGAAAAGATAGAATCACTTTCGCATCTCCGTTGTTCCGCGGCGCTGTCGCCGCATGCTCCTTATTCGACCCTGCCCGCCCTGCTGCAGCTCAGCGCGGCAACCGCCCGCGTCCGCGGCTGGCGGTTATGCACCCATGTCGCGGAATCGGAACAGGAATTTGAGATGTTCTTGCGCGCGCGCGGGCCGATGCATGACTGGCTGCAGCGCAACCAGCGCGACATGTCCGACTGCGGCCTCGGCTCTCCGGTGCGCCACCTCGAACGCAACGGTCTGCTCGGGGAAAATCTGCTGGCCATTCACGCCAACCTGCTGGCCGACGGCGACGCTGCCATGCTCGGCAAACATCGTGTGCCGGTGGTCCATTGCCCGCGCAGCCACGGCTATTTCCAGCACCCGCCGTTTCAGTTTCAACAGCTCGCCGATGCCGGAGTCAACCTCTGCCTGGGAACCGACAGCCTCGCCACCGTCCGCCTGGCGGGCAAACAAAAACTGGAACTTAACCTGTTCGACGAGATGCGGGCCCTGGCAGCACGGGAACCGGGGCTTTCCGCCTGTGATATTTTAAAAATGGCCACGGTCAACGGCGCCCGGGCACTCGGCATGGCCGGTCAAATCGGCGAACTGACGGAAGGCAGCCTGGCGGATTTGATAGCCATTCCCAGCCAGGCCAAAACTTCCGAGATAGCTGACGCCGTGCTCGCCCATGCCGGGCCGGTGGCCGCAGGGATGATTGACGGCCAATGGGCCATTCCGCCAAAAGGATCCTGAATTTTCGATTGAACAGGCTTGCCCCCACGCCGGAACGCGGCTGTGCCAACCGCAGCAACTCGATCCACGAAGCATTTCCCAATTGTATATCCATTCAGCCAACCTGCCTTTTTGCTCGTAAATCGTAAATCGTAAATCGTAGATTCCCTCCAAGTGAACACGTTCGACGACGAATTGAATCAACGGCTGGCAGTATTACGCGAGAAAGGATTGCTGCGTGAATTGCGTCGGGTGGATTCGCCGGCGGGCACACGCATCCGGATGGCCGGCCAGACGCTGCTGAATTTTTCGTCCAACGATTATCTTGGTCTGGCCAATGACCCGTTGCTCAAGGAGGCGGCCATCGAGGCAGTCAAAAAATTCGGCGCCGGCTCCGCGGCGGCCCGGCTGATTTGCGGTTCACTGGCTCCGCATCATGAACTCGAGGAAATCCTGGCGCAGTTTAAAGGTGTGGAAGCCGCGTTAAGTTTCTCCACGGGTTACGCAACCGCCATCGGAACCATTGGCGCGGTGCTGGGAAAGGATGACCTCATCATCATCGACAAGCTGGTGCATGCCTCCATCGTGGATGCCGCCCGTCTGAGCGGCGCAAAAATCCGCGTGTTCGACCACAACGACCTGGACGACCTGGAAAAAATCCTGAAATGGGCGGATCGGGTCCAAAACCGGTCGCATACCTTGATCGTCACGGAAAGTGTTTTCTCCATGGATGGCGATATCGCTCCATTGCGGGAAATGGCAGCGCTCAAGGAGAAATATGGAGCCTGGTTGATGGTAGATGAAGCCCATGCCACCGGGCTTTACGGGAAAAATCGCCGCGGCCTGGCCGAGGAATGCGGCGTGGGTGACCGGATTGAAATCCAGATGGGCACCTTGGGCAAGGCCGTCGGATCCGCCGGTGGTTACATTTGCGGTTCAAGGAAGTTGATCGATCTTCTCATTAACCGCGCGCGGAGTTTTGTTTTTTCGACCGCACCTGTCCCCGCATCCTCCGCCGCTGCCGCCGCGGGCATCCGTTTCATCCAATCCCGGGCTGGCAACGCCCGACGGAAACAATTGTTCGCCCGCATCGCAGAATTGAATCTGCGACCGGCAAGCCGCCAGCCGCGATTCCCGGCCGCCATCCTTCCGATCATTGTCGGCGATAACACCAAGGCGGTTGACGCGGCCGCCGCCCTGCGCCAGCGTGGCATTTTTGCCCCGGCCATCCGGTATCCGACCGTGCCCCGCGGCCAGGCGCGCCTGCGGATCACCCTGACGGCGGCCCACACCCGATCGGATGTTGCAGAACTCGCGGACGCCCTGAGCAATCTCAAAATCCAAAACCCGGAAGCCGGCCGATGAACAAATTCGCCAAACTGGACCGTCGCTTCATCTGGCACCCGTTCACCCAGATGCGTGACTGGTTGAAACACGAGCCGGTGGTCATTGCTTCCGGCCGCGGAGCCATGCTGCGGGATGTTCAGGGACATGACTATCTCGACGCCAATTCCTCCATCTGGACAAATCTTCACGGCCACAATCATCCAACGATTAATGCAGCCATCCGCCGGCAGCTCGGGAAAATCGCCCACAGCTCGGCGCTTGGCCTGGCGAACGAGCCGGCCAGTTTGCTCGCTCAAAAATTGGTGGAGGCAGCCAACCCGCGTAGCCGCCGAGGTGACGAGGCGGACCTTTGGTTTTCCGCCCAATCCGCCTCGTCACCTCGGCGGCTACAAAAGGTCTTTTATTCCGACGACGGCTCGACCGCGCTCGAAGTGGCGCTCAAGCTGGCTTACGAATACACGCGCCGTTCCGGCCGCGCCC
>Ga0265338_10003858_pt1 | contig 20791 bp, 23 predicted proteins | sample 42126metaG_FD_193579 | JGI IMG/M metagenome (GOLD analysis project Ga0265338, IMG submission 193579) | Rhizosphere microbial communities from Carex aquatilis grown in University of Washington, Seatle, WA, United States - 4-21-26 metaG | ecosystem: Host-associated > Plants > Roots > Rhizosphere...
GCGCATGGCCCAGGGGAACCACACTCAGCTAACCGCACTCAGCTAGGGGGCAGGCTTCCTCGGCGGCGCCGGCGGCTCCTTGGGGAGGCCGAGGACGGTCTACCCCAGCCGGTTACGCACGATCTCGTTCGTGCCTCCGCCGATCCCGGAACTGGGGGCGCCGAGCACAAAGCTCGACCACGAGTAGCTGCCCCATTCACCGGTGTCCGCGATCAACCGCGGGCCGAGGGCATCGGTCAGGAAGCTGATCAGTTTCTGGCCATGACGGGTACTCGCGAGCTTCAAGATCATCATCTCGGCACCGGGGGTCCCACCGTCCGCGAGCTGAGCGGCCATGCGGGCCGTCATGAACTCGATGACCCGCTGCGAGGTGTAGACCGAGGCGAGGTGCTGGCGGATCACCGGATCATTGCGGTCGGCGTAATGCTCGGCGACGGCCAGAACCCGCTCGAAGCTGGTCGTGTCGCTGCCGGTACCGCCCGATCGAAGATGAGTGGTCCGCTCGTTGCCGAGCGTCGTGATGATCACGCTGAAGCCGGCATCGACCTCCCCGACCCGGTGGACGTCCGGCACCCGCACATCGGTGAGGAAGACTTCGTTGAACCCGGCTCCCCCCGTCATCTGACGCAACGGGCGAACCTCGACCCCAGGCGAGTGCATGTCGACGAGGAACATCGTGAGTCCCTTGTGCTTCGGCGCATGGGGGTTCGTCCGCGTCACCGCGAGACCAACGTCGGCAACCTGCGCGTTCGACGTCCAGACCTTCTGCCCGTTGAGGATCCACTCGTCGCCGTCCGGCACGGCCCGCGTCTGCGCCGCGGTCAGATCCGAGCCGGCATTGGGCTCGCTGAACAACTGGCACACGATGAGATCTCCCCGGTACATCGCGGGAAGGAAGCGCTGGCGGAGTTCCGGGGTGCCGTGAGCCAGGATCGTGGGAGCGATGAACCCTTCCGCGATCGAAAGCACGCCCAGGTTGGGATGTTCGTACTGCGCCTCGAGCTCCCGGTAGGCGGCCGCATGATCGGCGGTGAGGCCTCGCCCGCCCAGCTCGGCCGGCCCGTCGACCCAGCCGAATCCTGCGTCGAACCGGGCGGCCGCCCACCGTTTTGCCGCGAACAGCTCGTCGGAACCGGCCGACTTCGAGAACTCCTCGAATATCGTCACCTCGTCCGGGCCGACACCCCACTCGAACGCGGCTTGCTCGCGCTTCGGTTCCGCGACGGAGTCGAGGAATGCTCGCGCCTCGGTCAGGAACTCAGCCAGCGAGATCATGCGTCCGCCGGGGAAAACCGGAAGACCGTGAGGTCTTCCTCGGGCAGGTCCTCGTATACGACCTGGATCGGCAGGCCGACCTTGATCGCCTCCGGGTCAATACCGATCAGGTTCGCGGTGACAATGCACGGCCGCGGCTCCTCGGTCAGCTTGGCCAGTACGACGACGTACGGAACATCGCCGGAGAATGCGCCGAAGCTCTGGCGAACGACGCTGTAACTGAAAACCTCGGCGGTTCCCGACGCGGTAACCCACTCCTGGTTTTCTGACAGGCAGGTCCGGCAGGCCGGATACGGTATCCAGTTGAAGTCTCCGCAGTTCAGGCAGCGTGGCACGCGGAACTCGTGCTGCCGCAGCCCGGCCCAGAAGGGAGCGTTGAGCTGGGTCGGCAGCGGAAGCGCCTTCAGGTATGGCATCTCTACGCCCTCTCAGTCCGTGCCCATGACAAGTACCCCGGCCACGCCATGGACGGCCCAGCCCTGCGAAAGCGACACGCCGATCTTTGCGTCCGGGACCTGCCGCGCACCGCCCTCGCCGCGCAACTGGCGCACGATCTCGATCGTCGGCATCCCCGCCGGGTCACCGGCGTGGCTGTTGGAGAGGAGACCGCCGTCGGTGTTCGTCGGCAGCTTCCCGCCAAGACGGCAGTGCCCCTCCTTGACGAATGCCGCGCCCTCACCGAGCTTGCAGAAGCCCATCTCCTCGAGGTCGCGGATCGTGGTGATCGTGAAGCAGTCATACAAGTTGGCGACATCGATGTCCTCCCGCGAGACCCCGGCCAGCCCGAAGGCCTTATTCGCGGCCGAACGCACCGCCTTGCCGTCGTCGGGGAACCACGGGTCATCGATGGTCGCGTAGAAGTCCGTGTAATAGCCCTCGCCGCCGCCGAGTACCCAGACGGGCTTATTGCGGCAGTTTCTGGCAACCTCTTCCGACGCCACCACAACCGCATAGCCACCGTCGTTGTTGAGTGAGCAGTCGAGCAGATGCAGGGGGTCGCAGATCGAGCGAGAGGACAGCACGTCATCGACGGTGAGGTCTCCACGCGAGCCCATCACGGACGCCGGATTCAGGGTTGCGTGGTGCCTGGTAAAGACCGCCACTTCAGCCAGGTCCGCACTTGTGGCCCCGAACTCGTGCATGTATCGCTGGGCCCACAACGCGTACCACGTCGTCATGTAGGCACCCGACTGGGCGAAGCTCCACTCCTGCACCCGGGGCGCCCGGCCGGCCGCGGCGGGGTTGTCGACCGGACCGGTATAGCGGGCGCCCTTGCCGTAGAACAACACGACGACATCGGCGAGCCCGGCCGATACCGCGGCGGCGACCTTGGGCAGCTGCGCGGAGCCTCCCCCGTGCACGACGAGGTTCAGCGGTCGCTCGCCGAGCTGCGACGCCCAGAACTGGTGGGCGAGCGTCGTGTTGAAACCGTTCTCGGCACTGAGGTGATCAGAACCGACCATCGGGGCCAGCCCGTCCACGTCAGCCAGCGTCAGCCCCGCGTCCTCGACCGCACCCCGGATTGCCTCGAGCTCAAGCGAGAAGGACGAGCGGTCGATCCTCCTGGCTTGTTCCGTGGTGTACACACCCACGATGGCCGCGCGGCGATTTGCGAATGTCATCGCTGATTTCGTCCTTCTCGGTAGTGGCGGTCGGCGATGCGTACCAGTGACGGGCTCAGTCGTCGATCAGCACCGTGCAGGTGCCCGGGGCCAGGCGATTACCCGCCGCGTCGGCCGTCCAGATCTCGAGAACCGCTTCCACGCCATCGGCCCGTTCGGTCACCGCTGTCACCCGGCCACGCGCCGAGACGACCTGATCCTTCAGATTCGGAGAGTTGAAGCGGCAGGAGAACGCGAGGATCCGGCCGCGGTTATCGAGCCAGTCGCGCACAAGGTTGTGCAGGTACGCGACCTGGAGCTGACCCATGCCGATCGCCCCGGTGAGGCCGGCCGCCCGGCCGGCCTCGTCGTCCATGTGGATCGGGACGAACTCCTCGTTGACGGCGGCGTAACGGTTCCACTCGGCGAATCCCGTCAGCCGCTCGAAGGCCGGGATCTCATCGCCGACACTAACCGCAAGACTCGTCATCGATCCTCCTTGCTAGTAGCGGATCACTGTGCCGAGACCGGTCTTCACCGTCTCGCCGTGCTGATTGGTCCACAGCGTTCTCGAGGTTGTGAACAGCATCAGCCCGAGCGAGCCCGACCGCTCCCGGTACTCGGCGAGGCTCGTCACCGACGTGATCACGTCGCCGGGGCGGATGGGGACTCCGTAGTCGATCTGAAGTCCGCCGTTGAGCACGTTTTTCAGGCCGGGTCCCGCGACTCCCACGGAGGCTTCCAGGCTGTCGGGGTCGCTGGCCGCGCTCGCCATCGGGCTCACGCCCGCGGGCTCAGCCGTCATCCAGGCGAACGGATTGAAGTCTTCCGGCGCGACGATGCCGCCGTATCGCGACGCCGCGGCGACATCGGCGTCCCAGAACCGACGTGGCGGCTGCGCCGGGTAGTAGACCGCAATAGCCCAGCGCCGGATGTCGGACTCCGACACGGGATAGGACACCGCGCGTTTCATCTCACGGCCGAGCGCCGCGCGCATCTCGGCGGAAACGCGTGTCGTCACCTGCTCGGCAAGCTCACTCATGCCCACTCCCGTCTGCTCCCGCGCAAGGCACTCCGGATCATTCAGATAATAGAATCATAGTCTCGTTCTTATTTTGAGTCAATCGAGGGCCGGGCCCCGCTTGCTGAATTCGTCCGACCTCGCGCAGTCAAGCCGCCGCTGCAACTCGTCCCCGAGACCGGTCATGCCGGCGTAGTTGCCAAAAAGGATCTTCGCCTTGTCTTCCCCGGTCAACTGGGGGACACCGAAGCGCTCCATCGTCGGCTCGTCGAACGCGAAGTCCCTGAACCGTTCGAGCCCGAGCTGAAGGTTGCCAGTTCCCGTGCCCCACATGATCCGGTCGAACACCCGCTTGCCCGCGACCGACGCCATTGCGGCCAGCGCGTACTGGAATGCCAGTGGGCGTGAGACGAGGAAGGTCGCGGTTCCCTCGAGGTTCACGTAGACGTTCGGGAACCGGGACAGCTGCCAGGCGGTCTCTTCCAGAAACGCGACGCCGCCGTGCACGACCTCGAACCTGGCCTCAGGGAAGTCGGCGGCAGCCCGGTCGATGTCACCCATGCGGTAGAAGTCGAGCGGATCCGGCCCCATCGGTATTGCCTTGTGGATCGCGATGACCTTGATGCCAAGCTCAAGCGCCCGCCTGAATACCGGGTAGGCGATCTCGGCGTCATCCATCCGCCAGTTCCGCATGCCGCCCACGGTGTACTGCCCCGGATAGAGCTTGAGCCCGACCGGATCCAGGGTCTCAGCCTGCTCCTCCAGGTCGTCCAGGGCCTTCGGTCCGTCCAGCGGGTCGACCCCCGCGTACACCAGCCATCGGTCGGGCCATCGCCGCTGCGCTTCGACCGCCTTGGCCAGCGAGCAGCCCCCGTCGCGGAAGGCCCGGATGGGCAGCACGTGATAGACCGCCAGGTCGGTATCTGTCTGGGCGAACGTCCACTCCGAGACCTCCTCGATGCTGAAGTCGCGCGAGAACTCATCCACGGACCGTGCCGCCGCCTGCGCGCCTGCCGCCTGAAACAACCGGAAGTTCATCTCGACGATGTGCCGCGTCTGGGGCAGCGCGTAATTGGCTGGGTCCAGGTTGTACGCATGCACCACCGCGTCGAGTACCGGCATACCGTTCAGCATCTGGCCACCTTCTTCGTCACGGGAAACTAACGGTCAGGTCGCACGCGTCGGCCCAGCGCGGAGCGGCGAGGGCCCGGCCTCCGGGTCGCGCGACGGACGGGGCCGGACCGGAACCGGCCGCAACTGCCGCAAGCGCCGCTGAACGGCGCCCGCCATCATGTCCGGCCACCACTCGGCCTCGCAGTCAACCTCGCACTGCACGGTCGTCACACCGGGAACCGATCCGACCTCGCGTTCAATCTCCGCGCAGATTCCCGATACCTGAGAGCAGATCGGGCTCGTCAGGCGCAGGGTGACCACCACCTGACCGGCCTCGGACTCAAGCGACTTGATCAGGCCCATCTCTACTACGCTCGCCCGGACGCCGGCTCCGACCGAGCACGGGTCGGTGACACGGCCAAGTGCGGCGAGGACCGCATCGCGATCGATCGCCGCGCTCCATGACGTTGAGCCCGCTGTCACGCCGCCTCCGAGATCTCTGCCTCCCGCCGCACACCGCAGCGCATCGTAAGCGCGGCATCGCGGGTGACCAACGTGTGCAGATACGAAATGCGCTTCTGCACATTATGTGCACTAGACCAGTTGGTGCGCAAGGAACGGGCCAGCTCATCCTCGATCAGCCGTTCGACGACGTGCCCGTCACCGTGACATGAACGGGAGCACGGCCGGTCAGGAGCTCACCACCGAGGATTCTTATGGCTTCCTCGGCGCGATCGAGCGGCAGCAGGTGCGTGTGCCATTCGGAGAAGTCGTAGCGGCCAGACAGCACCGTTTCGATCGCCTTCCGCTGGCTGGTCGCGCTGTAGCCGAAGGCCCCGAGGACGTCGAGCGACTTGAAGATCAGCTTGTCAGAGACGAACCCAGGCAGCTGCCGCATGCCCTTGATGCCGCTGAGCACGACGGTGCCGCCGCGGCGCACCGCCTCGATTGCGTCAAGCACCGGCTGGCCGGCGACCGGCACGACATCGATGGCGATGTCGACCACTTGCGAGCCAATCTGGCCGATGAGGCTGTTCGGATCGCCCGGGTCCACCACAACCGTGTCCGTGGCCCCCAAACGGGCGGCTATTCTCAGCTTCTCCTCGTCGGACGGCAGACCCGTCACGATGATCCGATTCGCGCCCGCCTGCCGGCATACGACCACGCAGGCAAGGCCGCGTTGTCCGGCTCCCAGGATCAGGACGTCGTCACCGACGCCGACCCGGCCACGGGCAATCGCCCACTCAAACGCGCCCGACAGCGGGTTGTAGAGCAGCGCGTCCTGTGCGCTCACCGACTCCGGGACCTTGTGGACGACGCTGTCGCGGCCGATCATCATGTACTCGGCCAGGCTGCCCCACAGGCCATCGGCAAGGGTCCGGTTCCCGCGATACCGCTCGCACAGCATGCGCTGCCCGCTCACGCAGTATCGACAGACCTTGCAGGCAAGGGGATAGACGATGACCCGGTCGCCCTCGGTAACGTTGAACTGATCGCGCGCCCCGGGCGTCAAGCGGTCGATCCGCAGCAACGGCTCGTGGCCAAGGATCAACGGGTAGTGCAGCCGGCCGGTCTGGTCCAGGGTGCCGCGATACTGCTCATAGTCGCTGCCGCACAGACCTGAGGCCTCAACCCGGGCCAGGGCGAAGCCGTCCGCGAGGGTATCCGGTACGGGCACGTCCTCGAATGACAGCGCCCGTGGGCCGGTTTGTACCCAGGCTTTACACGTCCTCGACATCCAAACTCCTCGTCAGCCGCCTTGCCGCAACGGTAACACTTGCGCACTTCACGTACTAGCGCACAGAATGTGCGGAAAGTGGTCCCGGTGCCGGCGACCGGTGGTGCGGCTTCAGGTCGTCAGGTCGTGGACGTCGTCGTGGACGTGGCTGCAAAGAGGCAGGAGTTCCCGTGGATTTGAACGAGTTCGTCGAAGCCCTGCGACGTGCCGACAGCGCCACGGTCGCGAACGCCATCGAGGGCCTGGGCACCAGGAACCGGACCGCGGGCTACGCCGATCTGCGGTTGCGTAACCTGGTAGCCCAACCGGAGCCCATGGTCGGGTTCGCGCTGACGATGAAGGTCGATTCAACCTCGCCAGACTTGACGCCTGATCCGTCCGGGTTCAACCACCTGCGCCGCGAGCTGTTCGCTGCCCGGCTGCCTTGCGTCGTGGTGATCGAGGAAGCCGGCCCGAATCCCGAGCGGGGCTGCCACATGGGAGATGTGGTCGGGACGATGCTGGCCCGCAACGGGGCCGTCGGAATCGTCAGCGGCTCGGCGATCCGCGATCTCGATGGACTTCGGCAGACCGGGCTGTCAGCGTTCGCGCTGGGGACCGTCGTCTCCCACGGCGTCTGGACCATCACCGAGGCGGGCGGCGAGGTAGAAGTCGCCGGCCTGCGCGTTCGTCCCGGGCAGCTCCTGCACGGCGATGGTAACGGTCTCGTCGCCGTGCCCGCCGAGCGCCCCGCGGAGCTGATTGACCTGATCGAGAAGGTTCGCGCGCACGAGGCGCAGCGGCGGCAAACCGCCGGCCAGGGATGGACCGGCTGGTCCGCGCAGACGGCCGAACCGACCGCGCCCTACTAAATGCACGCGTCCGTGCACGACCGCCTGGGTGCCCGCGCCGGGCCCGCCATGCCTCAGCGGGCGAGTCCGGCCGCCGCCTGCGCGAGGCGTCGCTCTTGGGCAAGTCCCTCTCGCAGCGGCAGGTCTTGCGCGGCGCGTGCCGCGGCCGTTGCCGCACGTGCCGCGGCCGGCGGCAGGGACGCGATGCGCGTCGCCATGTCCAAGGCGACGGCCTCGACATCGGTGGCGATTCGCTGCACGAGCCCGAGTGCGAGCGCCTCGGACGCCCCCACGTTGCGGGCCGCGAGGATGAGCTGCAGGGCCCGGGGCGCTCGAATCGCTCGCGGCAGTGACTGCGTGCCACCTGCCGAAGGGAGCATTCCCAGCCGCGTCTCCGGCAGTCCGGCGATGGTGTCGGCAGCGGCAAGGCGGATGTCGCACAGGCATGCCATCTCAAGTCCGGCTCCGAGCGCATACCCGTGCAGGGCGGCGATCTTGGGCTGCGGGATGTCGACCAACGGCAGCCACGGGTCTCGCTGCCAGCGAATCCGCCGTGCGTCCAGGGTAGACCGGGCGGAACCGAATTCACTGAGATCGGCGCCAGCGGAGAAATGCGCGCCGTTCGCGCGCAGGACCATGGCCCGTACATCCGGATGCTGGGCGACGGCGGTGAAGGCCTCGATCAGCGCATCGCGCATCGCGAGGTTGTAGATGTTGAGCTTCTCCGGGCGGTTGAGCGAGACGAGCGCGACCCCCGCCTCGGTGACGTCAAGCTGGACCACGTCGTCGGTCGGCATTTCAGGCTCCCTGAGCGGGAAGCGCGGGCGCCGGGGTGCCGGCGACCGCGCCGGTGAATGGCGCGCGAGGGTAGCGGTGCTGGCCGGCCCCATCGGTCAGTTCCTCAAGCCAGCCGCCACGGTCGAGTCGCGGGTCGTGGAGCAATCGTCGACCAAGCGAGTCGTCCAGGGCAAGGTCCCCGGCCCCGCCCGCGAAGCTCAGCAGCGGCGCGGACGCGGCGAGCAGCGGCACCTCGACATGGGACGGGCGCCACCCGCGGGCACGGCCGACGATCAGGGCGACGATCGTCGCGAAGGCGGTCAGCCCTCCGATGACGTCGGGATACGTGGTCGACGGGGCCTGGAAGGAGCCGTCGCGCTGCTCCCCCAGGCCCAGTTCGGCGTGAATCCCCGTCCCGTAAGAGACGTGCTCACGCCGGAGATGCCCCAGGGGGAACGCCGGCATGGACACGCTAAGCAGTTCACGGTTGCCGGCGGCCAGGGTGGCCCGGGTTAGCCCGAGATTCGGCATCACCCGGGGCGAGAACGCGTCAACGACGACGGTCGCGGTAGCCGCGCGCCGGGCGAGCTCGCGGCGGGCGTCGTTTTCGCGCAAGTCAAGGTCCAGGCGCCGCTTAGACCGGTTGAGCGCGTTGAACATGCCGCCGGCGTTGCCCCCGGCCGCTCCGCCTGTACCGGGCGGGACAATTCCGCGACCGTCCAGGGCCCGGAAGCCGTCGAGCCGGCACGCCGGCTCCACCTTCCAGACCGTGGCCCCCGCCGCGGCGAGCAGCCAGGTGGCAAGGGGGCCGGCCCAGCCGGTCGCGAGTTCAATCACGCAGACACCGGTGAGCGGCGCCACGCCGTGGGCGCTGCTGCCTACGGCGGCGATCGCAGGCGGCGGGCCGCCCGCGCGGCCGAAGGACACCGGGGCCGGTGCGGGCTCGGGCGACGCCGGCCGGCGGCGATAGACCGACACCGGGAGCCGCCACTGCTGTGCTTCGGCCGCCACCGCGGTTGCGGTGCGCTGCTCGGGCGGCAGCGAGCTCAGCAGGCGGTCGAACATCGGCTCGTCGTCGGGCGAGCCGAACTCACAGGCCAGCGCGCCACCGGGGAAGTGCCGCGGCGCGGCGGGCCCCGGCCAGGAGGCCGCCCGGTAGGACGCCGCCATGACGTGCGGCAGGAAAAGCTGAGCCGCCACCGCCAGCCGGGACACGGCAACCGTCGCGGCCGCGCGCAGGCCGAGCAGGGCCGCTCCCGCCAGGACGAGGCCCGTGGCGTAGTCCAGCGCGCCCAGCGGAATCCCCCGCGTATCCACGTCGTCGGGGAGCAGCAGGGCGCCTCCCTGCCCCAGGTCAAGCCAGGATTCGGCGGACGCGTGCCGGGTCGAAGCGGCCCCGAGGGTGCCGAGGAACCACGACGCGACGCCGACGGCCGGATCGGCCCCACCCCATGCGGCCGTCACCGCCGACAGCGGTGCGCTCACTGGCCGGTGAAGCTCGGCGACCGCTTTTCGAAGAACGCCTTGAGGCCCTCCGCGCGATCCTTCGTGGTCATCAGCAGGTGATTCATGTCGCCCTCCATCCGCAGGCCGGCTCGCAGCGGAAGCTCGATCCCCTCGCGGACCGCCTCCTTGGCGCACTCAAGCGCGAGGGGCGCCAGCTTTGCCAGGCTGCCCGCAAGCTCGGCCGCGCGCGCGTCAGGATGCTCGGCGAGCTCGTGAACCAGGCCGATCTCCAGGGCCTGGGCCCCGTCCAGTTCGGCAGCGAGCAGCAGCAGCATCAGGGCATTTGCCGGGCCCACCACCCGCGGCAGCCGCTGCGTGCCGCCCCAGCACGGGACACGGCCAAGCCCGGCATCAGGCAGGGAGCAGCGGGTCGATTCGCCGGCGACCCTGATGTCCGCGGCCAGCGCCAACTCCAGCCCCACGGACGTAGCCTTCCCCTTGACCACCGCGATGACCGGGCAACGCACGTCGGCTAGCTTCGCGGCGGGGTCGAACCCGGCCGCCAGCGGATCGAAACCCGCGGCGGGCCCCGGGCAGAAGTCCTCGCCCGCCGAGGTGATGACCAGCACGCGCGCGCGGCCGGTCTCGATCAGCGCGGCCACGGCGTCATGCACTTTGTGTGCCTCGCCGAGGCCGAGAGGCATCCCGGACAGGCTGAGCGTTACCACGTCGCCGTCGTCATCGACGGCGAACTCGCCTTGCATCTGGAGATCCGCTAGTCCGCCGAGGCGGTGGTCTTGGGCCGCACCTGCTCCATCGCGGCGCCGCAGCACCCGAGCTGGCCCTCGCCCGCCTTCGTCACGAGTACCTCGGTTCCGCACTCGCCGCACATGTACCGCTTTCCGATCTGCGCCATAGCGATCCGCTACTCCTTCGGGCTCATCGGCTTCGAGCAGCAGAGCACGGTTCCCTCGCCCGCCTTCGTGACGATCACCTCCGTGCCGCATTCACCACAGCGGAACCTCTTGCCTGTCGCGTTCGTCATGAAAGCCTCCACACCCAATTGCCGCCCGGGAAACAACACATTAACATAGGCGCGAAGGTAGATGCATACTCTCATTCTACCAACACACCCCGCCCGACCTGCGTCGCGGCGGCCTGGCTTGGAGGCTCCGTGAACCTGGCGATGCTGCTTGCCATCCCGGCGATGATCGACCCTGACCGAAGCGGTTTGATCACGGCCGATGGCGCGGGGCGGGATTACGCCACGCTTCGTTCGGCTGCCGCTCGCGTAACCGGGCTCCTCGAAGGACTCGGCGTACGCCCAGGAGACCGGGTCGCCATCTTCGCGACCAACAGCATCGAATCGGTCGAGGTGCTCTACGGTGTCGCCGCCGCTGGCGCGGTCGCAGTGCCAGTGAATTACCGGGCGAAGTCCGCCGAGACTGCCCACCTGCTGCGCGATTGCGGCGCCAGGGTCGTCTTTACCGAGCAGCGGTACCGCGACCTCGTCGAGTCGGCGCGGCCGGAAAGCGTCAGCAGCGTGATCGTCCTCGATGAGGACTACCAGAGGCGGCGCGACGAGTCACCCGCCCGGGACGAGATCGCGGACGTTGGCGAGGGCGACCTCGCCGTGATCATCTACACGAGCGGGACCACGTCTGCCCCTAAGGGAGTCATGCTGACGCACGGGGCGCTCACCGGCTACGTCCTCGGCACCACCGAGGCCGCCGACGGCACTGACCACGGGCGGACCATCCTGGCGACGCCCATGTACCACATCGCGGGCCTGGCGTCGCTGCTGAACTCTACGTACGCCGGGCGATCGATCATCCTTCTCTCCCAGTTCGATGCCTCCGCATGGCTCACCGCGGTGGAACGTTTCGGGGCGACGACCGCCTTTCTGGTGCCGACCATGCTGGCGCGCCTGCTCGACGACCCGGCCTTTTCCCCCGACGCGATGTCGAGTCTCGAATTGATCACCTACGGCGCGGCGCCGATGCCGCCCGCCGTCATCCGGCGTGCCATCGAGATGTTCCCGCCATCGGTCTCGTTCTCTGGCTCCTACGGTCAGACGGAGACGACATCGACGGTGACGGTGCTCGGCCCTGAAGATCACCGCCTGACCGGCGAGCCCGCGGAGGTCGAGGATCGGCGGCGGCGGCTGCGGTCCGTCGGACGCCCCGTCAGCGACGTCGAACTGCAGGTGGTCGATGAGAATGGCCGGCCGGTCCCGCCCGAAGTCGCCGGTGAGGTCTGGCTCCGGACTTCGCGAACGATGGCCGGCTACTGGAAGTCGGGAGGTGACCCGCTGGCCCAGGCACTCGGCCAGGACGGGTGGGTCCGCACGGGCGACGTGGGATACCTGGACGACCAGGGATACCTGTTCCTCGAGGGCCGCGCGGGTGACCTGATCATCCGCGGCGGCGAGAACATCTCACCAGAAGAGATCGAAGCGGCGCTGCACGAGCACCCGGATGTCCTGGACGCGGGCGTGGCCGGCGTGCCCGACAACCTCTGGGGCGAGCGCGTGATGGCGGCCGTGGTCGTGCGGCACGGATCGTCGACCGGCGAAGAAGCGCTGCTGGCCTTCTGCGGCGAGCGACTGGCCAGCTTCAAGCGTCCGAACCGGATCCTCGTGATGGCGGCACTGCCCCGTACCTCGACGGGCAAGCTGCTGCGTCGCGAGCTGATCCCAATCCTGTCGAAGGCATAGGCGGCTCAGTCAGGCAGCGGCTCGAACACGAGGTCAATCGCGCGGTCCAGCTCCCTCTCGACCTCACGGACCGTCCTGCGGCCGATCGCCCAATCCCGCGTCGCCCGGTCATAGACGCTTCCGATGACCATCAGGACATCGGCGGCGGTAGCCGGCGTGAGATCACGCAGGCACATGGCGACCATGTTGTTGTAGTGCGATTGATATTCGTCCAAGTAGGCCCGAACGCTCTCGTCAGAAGACCGGGCGAGAATCATCAGCGCGCGGATGAACTGCGGCCAGCGTTCCAGCGCGCGGACCGTCCGCCGGAGGATCCTGCGCAGCCGTTCCTCGTCGGTCCCGCCATCGTCGCCACGCACCTGAATGCGCTCAAAGAAATCAGCGGACCACTGAACGGCAGCCGCCGCGTAGAGCTGCTCCTTGGACGCGAAGTACCGGTAGACGGTCGCCAGGGCCGTGTCGGCCTGTTCGGCCACATCCCGGATCTGAACCTTGTCGTACTCCCGGACCTCGAGGAGCTCAATCGCCGCCCGAATGATTCGCTCTCGGCGCTCCAGCTGATGCGCCCGCAGGCCGGCCAGGGAACCAGCCGCCGCCGGCCGCTCTCGGCCACCCGCCACCTCGCTGCTCGCCACGCCGCCAGCCACCTCCACTCGCATCAGTTACGCGTACTTGGCTTCTAGTATGAGATTCCCAGACTAGTTGGTGAGCCGAGGTGGAACGTTGCAACCGGCTTAGCGGTTCCAGTGCTGGTCGATGAAGCGCCGGACCTGCCGGTCCCGGTCGCGGTCCTCGGGTGCCCTGCCCATGAACATGCCATGCCCGGCGGCCTCGAAGACATGCAGTTCGGCGGGCACGTCCGCGGCGAGCAGCGCCCGGTGCAGGCGGACCGTGTCCGACAGCAGCACGTCACGGGTGCCCGTGGTGAGGATCACCGGCGGGAACTGCCTGAGGTCACCGAACAGCGGCGAGAGGTACGGGTCGCGCAGGTCGTGGCCTCCGGAGTACAACCGCATGGCCGGTGCCGCGGTTACCGTCAGGGCGGTGTCGAGCCCGAGGTTGGTCTGCCAGGTGTCGCCCGATGAAGTGAGGTCGGTGGCCGGGGTGAGCAGCACCACCGCCGCGGGCAGCGGCAGGCCCTCGTCGCGTGCCCGGAGGATGAGGGCGGCGGCGAGATTCCCGCCGGCCGATCCGCCCCCCACGATGATCTCCTCTGGGCGCCGTACTTCCAGCAGGGCCCGGTAGGCGGCCAGACAGTCGTCAAGCGGAGCGGGGTAAGGGTGGTCAGGCGGCATCCGGTAGTCCACCGACCAGAACCGTGCGCCGAACCTGGGAGCCAGTAGCCTTGCCAGCAGCCGGCAGGCGTCGCCGCCCCCGCAGGTCCACGCCCCGCCGTGAATGTCGAGGTATACCCGGCGGTCATCCGGCGAGACGTCGTCCGGGAGGATCACGTAAACCGGGCAGTGTCCCAGGTCGATCTCATCGACCTGGGACGCGGGCGGCGTGGCGGCGCCAAGCATCGCCAGGAACTGCTGGTCCAGCCGGGCGACCCGGGCGCGCCAGCCGTCGAGATCGTCCGGCTCCGGCCACGCCTCGGGCGGCACCAGCGGGCCCGCGCTCAGCATCGCCTGGGCTTCCTCGCTCACCGATGTGGGCACCGGGATATCCCTGGCTGGCAGGTGGAACACCGCGCGAGAATCGGCAGCGGTCATCACGTCAACTCCTGTTCGGGTCAGATGCCAAGACGCTGCGCGAGCAACTCGCGGTGATACGTGGGACGGCCGAACAACTGCTCTGCCGACTTGGCGCGCCGGTAGTAAAGATGTGCCGGGTGTTCCCAGGTGAACCCGATACCGCCATGGATCTGGATGTTGTCGGCCGCGCACTGGAAGAACGCCTCTGAGCAGCAGGCCTTGGCCAGGCTGGCCACCACCGGCACCTCAGCGCTGTCTTCCGCTGCCGCCCAGGCCGCGTGGTAGGCGGCCGCCCTGGCCCCCTCCACCTCGAGAAGCATGTCGGCGCACTTGTGCTTGATGGCCTGGAACGAGCCGATGGGGCGGCCGAACTGCACCCGGACCTTCGCGTACTCGACGGCCATGTCGAGGCACTTGCGGGCGCCGCCGACCGCCTCGACGGACATCGCGACCGCCGCGAGGTCGAGCGTCTTGCGCAACACGGCCTCCGCGCCCCCGGCGGGACCGATGAGCCGCGCCGGCACGCCGGAGAACTCTAGCTTCGCCAGCTTGCGCGTGCCGTCCATCGCGGTAAGCGGCGTGCGGACCAGGCCAGGTGCGGCCTCGTCCACCGCGAACAGGCTCAGCCCGCCGTCGGTCCGGGCCGCTGTCAGGATGAGGCTGGCCGTGTGACCGTCGAGCACGAAGCTCTTGATGCCTTCGAGGCGGTAGCCCTGAGGCGTTTTCGTCGCGGACATCTCGATGCCGTCCAGGTCCCAGCGAGCGTTCGGTTCGACAAACGCGAGCGTGGCAATGGTCTCGCCGCTGGCGATGCCTGGCAGGTATTCCTTGCGGGCGGCTTCGTCGTCGGACAACAGCAAGGCACTGGCGGCAAGGACGACCGTCGAGAAGTACGGCGCGGGCAGGAGCGCCCGGCCCATCTCCTCGAGCACGACGATCAGTTCGACGAACCCGTAGCCGGCGCCACCGTACTCCTCGGGGATCGTGAGACCTTGCAGTCCGAGTTGCGTCGCCATCATCCGCCAGACGGCTGCGTCGTAGCCGTCTGGAGTCTCCATCAGACGGCGTACCTCCGTCTCTGGCGACTTGCTGGCCAGGAACCGGCGCACCACGGCGCGCAGCTCCTCCTGCTCAGCCGAGAAGACGAAGGTCACGGCTCATCCCCTCACGCAGCACCCGGTCGTTACCCGCCGCAGCGGGAGAGGCAAGTTGCCTCCGAAATAACGATAATCTCGTTCTTGTTTTGAGTCAACGCCTCACCAGGGACGATCTCGGCGCGGGAGCATATGCCGGGCACTCGACCAGAGGCGTCACGAAGACGATCGCATTCCCACGAGCCGCGCTGCAGGTGCTCTACGTTGTGGACCCTCAACCGCACGATCGCGTCCTGATCGCCCGCGATGGTGAGGATCTCTTCAACCTCCGGGATCTTCGCGGCGATCTTAACGATGTCAGCTAACCAGGCTTAACGTTTGTTGCTCAAGCTGGGCTGTCAAGGGCAAGATGCTTGCTCTCCTTGCAACTATCACCCGCCATTGTTGCGGGCCAGCCACGCCAGGGTGAGCATTGTCCGCGAGGTGTATCGCAGATGGCTGAGGAGCTGTTGGTAGTGGCGCGCAATCGCCCGAGAGTACTCGCGGAGATCACCGCGATGATGGCGCATCGCCTGGTCGATGTTGCCGCGATGACGGTCTGGTGCGACGAGGGCTCCGGCGCGTTGTACGCGGTGCTGAGCATCAGGCCGGACACGACGCCCGGCGGCATGGACATGCTCAGGAAACGGCTGGACCGGGTGGTCGATGTCGTCAAGGTTGTTGCCCTGACCGGAGAAATCGCGCAGCTACGCGGGGCATTCTCATGAAGGTCGCGGCGGCGGGCTGCGACCTGGTCCTCTGCCAGGCCATCACCTGCGACGGCCCGGTGATCTCCTACGAGCCGAAACGGCGCTACTTGCACAAGGCGCAGGTCTCCCCCGGCCCTCCCGACCCCGACCGCATCCTGGACGCCACCGAGCACAGCCTCGCGTACTAGTGCACTAGCGTCGTGGTGTGCACGACAACCTCGGGCCGCGGCACGACCTGGTGCTGCGCGACGCGGAAGTCCATGGCGTGGTGGGCGACGTCCTCGTCCGCGACGGCATGATCGCCAGCGTCGGTCAACCCGTCCCGCACGCCGGCACCGTAATCGACTGCGACGGGGCCGCGGTGATCCCAGGGCTGCACGACCATCACTGCCATCTCCTGGCCGCGGCCGCGGCCGGGGCCTCCGTTCTTTGCGGGCCGCCGGCCGTCCGCGCCCGGGCGGGGCTGCACCAGGCCCTTTCCGCGCCAGCGGGACCCGACGGGTGGCTTCGCGGCGTCGGCTACGACGAGTCCGTCGCCGGCGACCTCGACCGGTGGGTCCTCGATCAGATCGCGCCCGCGGTCCCCACCCGGGTCCAGCACCGCAGCGGCGCGCTCTGGGTTCTCAACAGCGCGGGGCTCGCGGCCCTCGGGATCGAGGACCAGTCCGGCGGCGCGTACCCGGACGGTGTGGAGCGCGACGGCGCCGGCCGCCTCACGGGCCGGCTGTGGCGAGCCGACCGGTGGCTTCGCGACCGGCTGCCGATCCGGCCGGCGCCTGACCTGGCCGGCCTCTCGCGGACCCTGGCGCGCTACGGCATCACGGGTGTCACCGACGCGACCCCGGATCTCGACGCCGAGGCGATCGCCCTGCTCACCGGGGGCGGGCTCCGGCAGCGGCTCTGCCTGCTCGGCGCGCCGGGACCGGTGGCCGGCGCGCTGACCGGACCGTTCAAGATCGTCGTCACCGATCACGCCCTGCCCGGTTGGGACGAACTGGCTGACCGGGTCCGCGCAGCACGCCCCCGTTCGGTCGCGGTGCACTCGGTCAGCCGGGAGTCGCTGATCCTCATCCTGGGGGTGCTGCGCGAGGTGGGCGCCGCGGCGGGTGACCGCATCGAGCACGCCGCGGTGGCACCGCCCGACACCGTCCCGGTGATCGCCGAACTGGGATTGACGATCGTCACGCAGCCCGCGTTCATCGCCGAGCGCGGGGCCGAGTACCTTGACCGCGTCGCCCCCGACGACCTCGGTGACCTGTGGCCGTGGCGACGCTTCGACCAGGCAGGCGTCCCGGTCGCCTGCTCTAGCGACGCTCCCTACACGAGCTGGGATCCGTGGGCGGCGATCGCGGCTGCCTCCGGGCGGATGACAGCCGACGGGAGGCGGGTGGCACCCGACGAGCGGGTGGACGCCGCCCGCGCGCTCGCGGCCTACTTCGGCACGCCGCTTGACCCGGGCGGCACGCCGCGGCGGATCGCCCCGGGCGAGGTCGCCGATATCGCCGTGCTCGACCGCCCCTGGCGTCGCGTGATCTCCGACCCCGCCGCGGTCCGGGTCCGGGCGACCGTCATCGGCGGACGCGAAGCATCCGCGCAGTAGCGGCGCGGCTAGGCGGCCAGGCTGGCCAGGCCATGCCCGGACGCTACCTCCAGGCCAAGTTCGAGCAGCGCCGGGGCGGCGTCGCCAAGCCCGGCCGACAGCGGGTCGATGGCCTGCCCGGACAGGTGCCGGTAGTGGATGCTTTCCATAACGACGGCCAGCTTCAGGCAGGCGAGCGCAAGGCAGGCCGGCAGGTGATCGAGAGGCCGCGCGCTTGCCGCGGCGTACGCGCCGACCAGGTGCTCGCGTGACCAGAACCCGTCACCGGTCGTCAGGTTCCGTGCCACGTCGATCTTGCGGCGCAGCCCGTCCCCTGGCTGTTCCCAGTAGACCAGCAGCAGGGCAAGGTCCATGAGCGGGTCGCCGAGGGTAGACATCTCCCAGTCGAGTACCGCCCGGACCTGCCAGGTGCCCGGGTCAAGGATCAGGTTGTCCAGCCGGTAGTCGCCGTGCACCATGGTGACCTCCTGGTCCCCGGTGAGCCCGCCAACCTCGTCCTGCAGCCAGTGGACGAGCCGCGGGAACAGGGGAAGGCTCCTGGTCGCCGTGTGCTGCCACTGGCCCGTCCACCGGGTTACCTGGCGCCGGAGGTAGTCGGTCGCGCTCAAGGACCGGCCCGGTGGGGCCGGTGGCAGCGCGAGCCCGTGCAGCCCGGCCAACGTGGCGATGAGCTCATCGCTGACCTGGTTCGCTTGCGCCGCGGTCAGCTGCGCCGCCGTTGCCTCCTCGGAGATGACCAGGCCGGGAACATAGTCATAGACAAGGAAGGTGACACCGAGCAACGACTGATCCGTGCACAGCGCGCGGGGCCGCGGGGCAGGAAAGCCGGTGCCGTCCAATTGCGACAGGATGCGGAACTCGCGGACCATGTCGTGCGCGCTCGGCATGACATGGCCGAGCGGCGGCCGACGCAGCACCCACTGCCGCGCACCCCCCGGCTGGGAGATCAGGCAGGTCAGGTTGGAGCGCCCGCCCGCCAGCAGGCGGGCGCTGAGCCCGGCGGCCGGGTCATAGTCGTCAAGGACGGCAGGCAGGTACCGTGCTAGTGCGGCCAGGTCGATGCCGGGCACGCCAGCGGGGCCGCTGACCATAGTCTCGCTCCTTCCTGGCTATCGCCAGGTCCTACTCCGCCTTCAGGACGCGTCTCGCCCGGCCGCGGGGAACCTGGGGTCCTGGTGCGGAACGGACAGTCCTCGGATGATGAGGTCCCACATCTTCTGGGCCATGTGGGCGGGATCCGCGCCACCGCCAGGGCGCCACCACTGATAGGCCCAGTTGCAGATCCCGAAGACAGCCATCGTGGCCGCGCCGGGGTCGACGCCCCGGAACGTCCCGTCCTGGATGCCCTGGTCAACCGCGTCCCTGATGAGCCGCTCGTAGCGGTCCCGCTTGACGCGGATCTCCCGGCGGGCCGCATCGGGCAGCTCCCGGTGATGCTCGAAGAACACCCGCACGTAGCCGCGATGGGTCTCCATCAGCCCGAAGATGTCGGTCATCGCGCCGAGCAGGAGATCGGCCGGAGCGAGACCCAGCCGGACGCGCTCGTCCTGACGTTCAAGCAAGGTTCCGATGAAGCTCTCGTGGACGCCGCGGAGGATCTCGTCCTTGGACCGGAAGTAGTGGTAAAGCGTGGGCTTGGCGATTCCCGCCGCGGCCGCGATCTGCTCCATCGAGATACTCGGGTAACCATCCCGGTCGAACAAGTCGGCGGCGAGAGCCACCACCTGCGCCCGGCGGGCGTCGGCCGCGCTGGGCTCGGCGGGCGGCAGGCCGACCACCGGACTGCCCGTCACACCGCTGCCGCAGGCGGGGGATGGCAGGGATGAGGTCATCAGCACTGCCTCCCGCAACGAACGATCTCGACTAATCGCATCGACCGGCTAGTCGGTCGGGTTAACTGTAGTTCAGCGGTGCAGCGACTTGTCAAGCTTTACCTGTTTGAGGTGCTCAAATGCGAATACGGACCCTTGACAGTCGGTTCCAGGTAATGAGATCTTCTCGCTAACCGACTAGTCGGTCGGGTAGTCCGGCCAGCCTGAGGACGCGAGTCGAGCGCCCGCTGATCTTGAGGAGCCGCAGTGCCGGGAAGCGTCAAGCCCGCCAGCGCCGTCATCGCCCCCGAGGCGGACGCCCTCCTGGGGCGGGTACGCCGCTTCATCGCCGACACGGTTATCCCGCTGGAACAGGAGGCGTTCGTCGCCGGCGTGGATGACAAGCTGCGGGTGCGCCTGCAGGACGCCGCGCGGGCGGCGGGCGTCCTTGCCCCGCAGGCCCCCGCCGAGTTCGGCGGCAGCGGGGTCGGGTTCCCGGTCGCCGCCCTGCTTCTCGAGGCGGCCGGCTACAGCCCGCTAGGGCCGCTTGCCATGAACTGCGCCGCGCCCGACGAGGGCAACATGCACCTGCTGGCGATGACGGGTTCGCCCGCGCAGCGGGAGCGTTACCTGCGGCCGCTCGTCAGCGGCCAGGTGCGGTCCTGCTTCGCGATGACCGAGCCGCCGCCGGGCGCCGGCTCGGATCCGGCGGCCCTCAAGTCCACCGCCCGTCGTGAGCCGGGCGGGTGGGTGCTCAACGGCGAGAAGCACTTCATCACTGGCGCGGACGGCGCCGACTTCGCCGTCGTCATGGCCCGGGCGGAAGGCCCCGGCGCACCCGAGGGCGCCACCATGTTCCTGGTCGACGCGGACAACCCCGGCTGGCAGGTCGGGGACCGGATGCGCACCATCGATTCTGGCACGGTTGGCGGCCACTGCCGGGTGCACTTGCGTGACGCGCGCGTCGCCGACGATGCCGTACTCGGCGAGCCCGGGCGCGGGTTCGCCTACGCGCAGGTCCGGCTGGTGCCCGCGCGGCTGACTCACTGCATGCGGTGGCTAGGAGCGGCGCAGCGCGCCCATGACGTGGCCCTGGGGCGCACCGCACAGCGTGAGCTGTTCGGCGCGCCGCTCGGCTCGCTTGGTCTGGCGCAGCAGCTCATCGCGGACAACGAGATCGAACTGGCGGCGTCCCGCGCCCTCCTCGCACAGGCCGTCGGGCAGGTTGCCGCGGGCGCGAAGGGGACGGAGGCATCGTCCCGCGCCAAGGTGTTCATCAGCGAGGCCACGGGCCGAATCGTAGACAGGTCGGTCCAGCTAGCCGGA
>Ga0265338_10003859_pt1 | contig 20791 bp, 17 predicted proteins | sample 42126metaG_FD_193579 | JGI IMG/M metagenome (GOLD analysis project Ga0265338, IMG submission 193579) | Rhizosphere microbial communities from Carex aquatilis grown in University of Washington, Seatle, WA, United States - 4-21-26 metaG | ecosystem: Host-associated > Plants > Roots > Rhizosphere...
CGTTCCGCCCCCGGGCGAGGTGTTGTCGCTGGCCTTGGGCAGCGGACCGGTCAGGTCGAGCTCGCGCGCGCGGCCGCGGCGGACACCGTGCATGCCGCGGGGCCGCAGCAGCACCGTGCCGCCGACACCGACCAGCAGCACCGCTACCACCACGATGAGGATGATGTACGCAGTCATATAAACCCACAGTCTCCCGTAACGTCATATCCCCGCGTGGCCCGCGCACTGTCCATCCGCGTTCAACGCCCCTGAGCACGCTACAACATGCCGCACCGTGCGCCCGCATGCGCTGTGCCCGCCGTATCGGACGGGGTTGGGGAATGGTTGGAGGATAGGGCCGGTCATAGGCGGTTCAATATTCCAACCATGCCCCAGCCGGCTGAGCGGGTGCGCGGGCGCGGGGTGCGGGGCGGCGTCAGGCGGGCTCGGGCTCGCGGACCCGCTGGCTGATCACCTGGGAGACACCGTCGCCGCGCATCGAGACGCCGTAGAGCGCGTCGGCCGCCTCCATCGTGCGGCGCTGGTGGGTGATGATGATGAGCTGGGAGTTCTCCCGCAGCTCATCGAACACCCGCAGCAGCCGCTGCAGGTTGCTGTCGTCGAGGGCGGCCTCCACCTCGTCGAGCACGTAGAACGGCGACGGGCGGGCCTTGAAGATCGCGAACAGGTAGGCGATCGCGGTCAGCGAGCGCTCGCCGCCGGACAGCAGCGACAGCCGCTTGACCTTCTTGCCTGGCGGGCGTGCCTCGATCTCGATGCCGGTGGTCAGCATGTCATCCGGCTCGGTCAGCAGCAGCCGTCCGGCGCCGCCGGGGAACAGCCGGGAGAACAGGCCCTCGAACTCGCGGGCGGTGTCGGCGTAGGCGGAGGCGAACACCTCCTGCACCCGGTCGTCTACCTCCTTGACCACCATCAGCAGGTCGCGGCGGGTCTTGCGCAGGTCGTCGAGCTGGGTGGCGAGGAACTGGTGCCGCTCTTGCAGCGCCGCGTACTCCTCGAGCGCGAGCGGGTTGACCTTGCCCAGCCGGGTTAGCTGGCGCTCGGCCTCGGCCGCCCGCGCCTCCTGCTCTTCCCGCGCGTAGGGGATGCCGACGATGCCGGGCACGGCGTCGTCGGCCGCCGCGCGGGCCGCCTTCCTGGTCGGCCGGGCACCGTCGGCCGCGGCCGTGCCTGCCCCGCTGGCGTCCGGTGACTCAGCCTCGACGCGGACCGCGCGCAGCGCTTCGGCCAGCGAAAGGGGCTGGGCCTTGTCCTGGGCGGCAACGCCGGACTCGGCCGCTGCTCGGGCTGGGACCGGGGCATTGGCCCGCCGAGCGGGGTCGGAGTGATTTGCGGGGCTGGTGGGCTCAGACGGGCTGGTGGGCTCCGACGGGCTGGTCGGCGCGGACGGACTGGTCGGCTCCGACGGGCTGGTCGGCTCGGACGGACTGGTCGGCTCGGACGGGCTGGTCGGCTCGGACGGACTGGTCGGCTCAGACGGGCTCGTCGGCTCAGACGGGCTGGTGAACTCGGCCGGGCTCGTCGGCGCGGACGGGCTGGTGGGCTCGGCCGGGGTCGCCGACTCAGCCGGGGCCTGCGCTTCCTCGTCCGCGTCCAGCGTGAGCTGGACCGGCGCGGCCGGGGCGCTGGGCGGGGTAAGGCCGGGCGGGTTCAGCACGGCGGTGCCGCGCTTGCGGGCGGCGACGGCCAGCGGCGCGTCGCCCGGCAGCACCACCAGGGTGCCCGGCCCGTACTCGGCGACCAGGGCGTCCGGCTCGATGCCGTACTCGTCGGCCCCGTGCGAGGCCAGCTGCTCAAGCCGCAGCCGGTGCTCGTTGCGGGAGATCTCGGTGCCGTGGGCGGTGTTGACTACCTTGTCGAGCTCGCCCGACAAGGCGGTCACCTGGGCGCGGGCCGCCTTGAGGGCCTCGGTCCCGCTGGCGCTGGCCTCCTCGGCCTCCGCCCGCTGCCCGGCCGCCAGCTCAAGCGACAGCTCGGCCGCGGTCACCGCGTGGCCCGCGCCGGCCGCGACCGCGCGGGCGACCGATGCCTGGGCGGCACGCTGCCGGCGGCGGACCGCGGCTCGTTCCCTGGCCGACCGCTCGGCTACCGCCGAGGCGGCCAGCGAGTCGGCCCGGCCGCTGATCGCACGGAGCCGCTCCTCGACCGTGCGCACCTCAAGGCGCGCCTCCATCTCGGTGTTGCGCGCGGCCGAGGCCCGCTGGGTGAGCTCCTCGCGCTCGTCGTCGGCCTGGTGCTCCTCGAATTCCGGGTCGGCCGCCCGCTCTTCGTCCGCCTCCGCCCCGGCCAGCTCGTCCTTCAGCTGCGCGTGCTTGGCCTGGTCCTTCTCGGCGCTGCGGAGCGCGGCCCCGACCGCCGCGTCCAGCCGCTTGGCCTCGTCGGCGGCGGCCCGGGCGGCGCCGGCCAGGCGGCCGAGCCGGCCGGAGATCTCGGCCGCGGCCGCGTCCACCGCCCGCAGCTGGCCGCGGATCTCCTCTAGCTGCTGCCGGGCATTCTCGGCTTCCTCGGTCGACGCGGCGAGGGCGTCCGCCGCCGCCTGGCCGGCCAGCTCGGCCGCGGCCAGCCCGGTCGCGGCCTCGTCGGCGGCGGCCCGCACGTCGAGCAGTGACTGCCCGCCGGCCGACCCGCCCCGCGCCCAGTGCGCGCCGATCAGGTCGCCGCCGGTGGTCACCGCCCGGAAATCGGGGTGCGCCCGAACGAATGCGGCTGCCTCACCCAGGCCCGGCGCGACCACCACGTCGCCCAGCAGCTCGGCCACCGCCCAGGCCAGCTGAGGCGGCTCGGTCACCAGGTCGGTTGCCCAGCGGATGCCTGCTGGCAGTTCGGGCAGCGGGCCAGCCTTGGGGAAGTAACCGCCGCCGCGCCCGGTCGGCCCGCGCTGGCCGGTCGGGCTGGCGATGACCAAGCCGACCGTGCCGGCGTTGGCGGCCCGGATGCCCGCCAGTACCTCCACCGCCGCGTCGAGGCCGTCCACGGTCAGCGCCTCGGCGGCGGCGCCGAGGGCGGCCGCGACCGCCTGCTGGTACCCGTCGGCCACGGTGAGCTGGGCGGCGAGGGCGCCGAGGATGCCGCGGAACCGGTCCGGTTCCGCCAGCACCGCCGTGGTCGCGTCGACGCCCTTGCGCAGGGTCTCCCCGAGGGCGTCGGCGCGGGCCCGCAGGGCGGCCGCCTCGCTGTTGGCGGCGCGTTCGGCCTTGCGGGCAGCACTCACCCGTTCGGACTGCCGGGTGTGCTCTTGCTGTGCGCGGTCCAGCTCGGCGGCCAGGCCGCTGCGGTCGGAGTCGCCGCCGTCGGCGACGTCCTGCACCTCGCTGTACTCCTGGCGGGCGCGCTCGGCCCGGGCCCGGGCCTGCTCGGCCGCGGCGGTCAGCCGGTCGATCTCCTCGCCGGTCGCCGCGGCGCGGCTGGCGGCGGCGTCCGTCATGCCGCGCAGCCGGGCCAGCCGCTCGGCCCGGCCAGCAGCCGCCCGGGCGGCGTCGGCCAGCCGGCGCTCGGCCGCAGCCAGTGCGGTCTCCGCCATCGTCCGCTCCGCGACCGACTCGGCCAGCACCTCGCGGCCCTCGGCCAGCCGCTCGGTCAGGCCAGCCTCCTCCGCCCGCAGCTCGGCCGCCTGCCGCTCCAGCTCATCGGGGTCGCGGCCGGGCCGCTCGGGCTCCGGGTCGGCACCCAGCAGCCGCACGCGCTCAGCCGCCAGGCCGCGCACGCCCCGTAGCTTCTCGGTCAGCGAGGACAGCGCGAACCAGGTCTCCTGGGCGCGGGCAAGCTCGGCCGCCTGCGCCTGCACCGCCACGTCGAACGCGGTCTCCCGCTCACGGGCGCCGGCCAGGGCGGCGTCAAGCTCGGCCCGGCGGGCGAGGATCGCAGCCTCGTCCGCCTCCTCGCGCTCAAGCTTGTCCCGCAGTCGCAGGTAATCGTCGGCCAGCAGCCGCAGCCGGGCGTCGCGCAGGTCCGCCTGGATGGTGGCCGCCCGGCGGGCGACCTCGGCCTGCCGGCCGAGCGGCTTGAGCCGGCGGCTCAGCTCCCCGGTCAGGTCGACCAGGCGGGTCAGGTTAACCTGCATCGCGTCAAGCTTGCGAAGCGCCTTCTCCTTGCGCTTGCGGTGCTTGAGTACGCCCGCCGCTTCCTCGATGATCGCCCGTCGCGCCTCCGGGCCCGCGTGCAGGATCTGGTCGAGCTGCCCCTGGCCGACGATCACGTGCATCTCGCGGCCGAGCCCGCTGTCGGACAGCAGGTCCTGCACGTCGAGCAGCCGGCAGCTGTCGCCGTTGATGGCGTACTCGCTGCGGCCGTCGCGGAACATCAGCCGGCTGATCGTCACCTCGGCGTAGTCGATCGGCAGCGCGCCGTCGCTGTTGTCGATGGTGAGCGCGATCTCGGCCCGGCCGAGCGGGGCCCGGCTGGTAGTGCCGGCGAAGATGACGTCTTCCATCTTGCCGCCGCGCAGGCTCTTCGCCCCCTGCTCGCCCATCACCCAGGACAGCCCGTCGACCACGTTGGACTTACCGGAGCCGTTGGGGCCGACGACGCAGGTGATGCCGGGCTCAAGGCGCAGCGTGGTCGCGGAGGCGAAGGACTTGAAGCCGCGCATGGTGAGGGACTTCAGGTACACCCGCCCTCACCTCCCCCGGAAACCCCACGCGAAGCGCCCGCGCTGCGCCGCCGGCTGAACACCGCCGCGCACCGCCCGACGAACACTACCGCCCCGGGCGGCCAGGCGCCGGAAACGGCACCGGAACGGGAAAACACTGGAGCGGCAGGTGGCCTGCCGATGACCGTCAGGGTAAGACGGGCGCACTGGGACCAGCCCGGCGGTGGCCACGGGCGACCGATGATGATCACGGCCGGGGTGACAACGAGAAGGGACGCCAACAGGGCGTCCCTTGTTCGTTTTCTGCGGTTTTGCCGTGCCAAGCCCGCTCATAACGGGCCGAGCCCTGCTTTTCCGCTTTCAGGGGGTACCCCCTGAAAGCGGGTTACCTGAAATCGTCAGGCAAGCGCGGGCTCACGGTCGAGAACCAGCATGTCCTCGTCGTGTGTCAACCCAGCAGCAAGGGCGTCGTTCTCTTCCTGAAGCCGGACAAGCTCGGCTTCCAGGTCGCGAACACGCTGCTGAAGGCGACGCATTTCTGAGACCATGCGCGGGTCGGGACCGCCGACGTGGCCGAATAGAGCCTTTGACATGATGAAAGGTCCTCCACACTGAGTGACCAGATGTGGGCACAATGTGAACCGCACGCCGATGCGCGTACGGGCAACAGCTACAGGATCCCACCATGATCTTTCAAGGTCAAGTTGAGAGTATCCCGTCAACCGTTATGACTCTTATCTTACCAAAGATATGGGCGCCAAACAAACGATCATGAGCACACAACCCCTACATCTAGGGGCTTTTCGCTTGTGCGATCCTACCAGTAGCAGCCGTCAAGTGGCGGGCATCACGCGGCGGCGCGCCGTCGGGTCCTGCCAACCGCTTGCGCCGCGCCAGTGCCTGTGCTCGGCCCGGCGCAGCCCGCTCAGGCGGAGGGGCTCGGCCCGCGCTGGCAGCGGGGGCAGCTATAAGACGAGCGGTTCATGAACGCGTCGCGGCGGATCGGGGTGCCGCAGCGAGGGCACGGCTCGCCTTCCCGGCCGTAGGCGTTCAGCGAGCGGTCGAAGTAGCCGCTCTCCCCGTTCACGTTCACGTAGAGCGCGTCGAACGAGGTGCCGCCGGCCTGGAGGGCCTCGCCGAGCACCTCGCGCACGGCGTCCAGCAGCCGGGATACCTCGCCCCGGCTGAGGGCGTCGGTCGGCTTGGCCCAGTGCAGCCGGGCCCGCCACAGCGCCTCGTCGGCGTAGATGTTGCCGATCCCGCTGATCAGCGACTGGTCCAGCAGCGCGCGCTTGACCTGGGTGCGGCGCCGGGTCAGCCGGCCGGCGAAGTCGCGCTGGTCGAAGGCGTCCTCGAGCGGGTCAGGGGCGATGTGCGCGATCGGCGCGGGCACCACGCGGGACTTATCGGCCGGGGTGACCAGCGGCACCAGCATGAGGTGGCCGAACGTGCGCTGGTCGGTGAACCGCAGGTCAGGGCCGCCGTCGGCGAAGGTGAAGCGCGCGCGGACGTGTGGCGACAGCGGCCGCCCGGGGTCGCCGACCAGCAGCTGCCCGCTCATCCCGAGGTGGGCGAGCAGCGCCTCGGTGGTGTCCGGCCCGGTGTTGTCCGGCTCAGTGTTGTCCGGCCCGGTGCCGTGGGGCTCTCCCCCGTCGAGCGCCAACCACAGGTACTTGCCCCGCCGCTCGGCCCGCCGGAAGGTCCGCCCGGCCATCGCGGCGGCAAACCCCTCCGGGCCGGTGAGGTCGCGGCGCACGGCCCGCGGGTTGAGTACCGCCGCGCTGGCGACGGTACGGCCGACCACATGCCGGTCAAGGCCCGCGCGGACGGTTTCCACCTCGGGCAGCTCAGGCATGGGGGCACCTCCAGCTCCGCCGCGCCGCCACTTGCTATCAGTTTCGGCCGCCGGCGTCGAAACATGGTCAGCAGTGATAGGAAGCGGACCGGCTGCTTAAGCTCAATCGGATATTGGCCGGAGACGGCGTTATACGTCGGCCGGCCCGGGGGCCGGCTGGGGCGCGCTGGTCTGCGGGGGAACCGCGTCGCGGAGTGCGGGCGGCTGCTCGGCGGCGGACGAGTCACCGCCGGCCGTCCGGGCCGATCCCGGCTTAGCGGGCGCCTGCCCGGCGGTGATCTCACGGTAGGCCGCCTCGGCCGCGAGCTGCTCGGCCGCCTTCTTAGAGCGGCCCTCGCCTGCCCCGAGCTCCCGGCTGCCGACCTTAACCACCGCGCGAAACAGCTTCTGGTGGTCCGGGCCGCTGTCCTTGACCTGGTACTCAGGCACGCCGAGGCCACGGTCGGCGGTCAGCTCCTGCAGCGACGTCTTCCAGTCAAGGCCCGCGCCGAGCAGCGAGGACCGGGCGATCACCGGGTCGAACAGCTGGTGCACGAGGCCGCTGGCGGCGTCGAGCCCGCAGTCGATGTAGGTGGCACCGATCACCGCCTCCAGGGTGTCGGCCAGGATCGACGGCTTGTCGCGGCCGCCGGTCCCCTCCTCGCCCCGGCCAAGCCGGACGAAAGAGCCCAGGTGCAGCTCTCGCGCCACCTCGGCCAGTGCGTTCATCTGCACCACGGCCGCCCGCAGCTTGGCCAGCTGGCCCTCGGGCAGGTCGGGGTGACCGTTGAACAAGGTGTCGGTGACCACCAGGCTCAGCACCGAGTCGCCGAGGAACTCCAGCCGCTCGTTGGTGGGCAGGCCGCCGTTCTCGTACGCGAACGACCGGTGGGTCAGCGCCCGCTCAAGGGTCTCGTCAGTCAGGGACACGCCGAGAGCACAGCGGAGTTCGGCAGGGTCTCCCGCCTCGGTACCGTCCCCGTCGTTCCGTCGTCCGCTCACGGCGCTCCCTGTCACATCCGGCTTAGGCCGGGTCCAGGACCTGCCGACGACGGTAGGTCCCGCACGTCGGGCAGGCGGCGTGCGGCAGCTTCTGGCTGTGGCACTGCGGACACTCGACCAGCGTCACCGGGGCAGCCTTCCACTGCGCCCGGCGCGAGCGGGTGTTGCTGCGCGACATCTTCCGCTTGGGAACAGCCACTTCGGCTCTCCTGTCAGTCTGCTACTCAGTTATGTCGTTAAGGTCTAGCTTTGTCAGCAGTCCCCAGCGGGGATCCACCTTGTCGCCGTGCCCGTGCTCGGGCCCGGCTTCCGCGAGCTTCGCACCGCACTCGGCGCACAGCCCGGGGCAGTCCTCCCGGCAGAGCGGCGACAGCGGCAGTGCGAGCACCACAGCATCACGGTAGGCCGGCTCCAGGTCAAGCAGTTCGCCGTCGAGGAAGCGCTCCTCGCCGTCGCCTTCGCTTTCACCCGGGTCCGGCTGGTACCGGTACAGCTCCTGGAAGCTGATCTCGGTTGAGCTTTCCAGCGGGTCCAGGCAGCGCGCGCACTCGCCGGCCAGCGGAGCGACCGCCGAGCCGGTGACCAGCACGCCCTCGGAGACCGCCGTAAACCGCAGGTCCAGCGCGACATCCGCGCCAACCGGAACCAAGACTAGCCCAGAACCGAGACCAGCCGGCGCCGACGCCGTCCGCTTCTCGTCCCGGTACTCACCTGGCCGGTGGCCGAGCGTGCGCATGTCGAACACGAAGTCACCGCTGCCACGGGCACGCGAACCGGCCGGCTTGCTGCCTTTCGACACCTGACCCGCCTGACCCGCGCCCTCGCCGTGTGCACCGGGCACCCCGCGCGCGACTGAACTACCGTTTCCCTTGGACATCTCAGTTTATCGTCTCAGTGAATGGTTGACCGACGGATCAGCGTATCGGTGGCCCGCGCTATTCCCAACTCGAAGGCTACCGCCGGTGCCGTCCGGTCCGGTGGCAGCTCCCGGTTACTCCTCGGCCAGCCGGGCCTTCAGGCGGCCGAGTACCAGCTCGGGCACCAGGCCGCTGACGTCGCCGCCGTACATGGCGATCTCCTTGATCAGGCTGGAGCTGAGGAACGAGTGCTGCGGGTTGGTCGTCATGAACAGCGTCTCGACCTTGGCCAGCCGGTAATTCATCTGCGCCATCTGCATCTCGTACTCGAAGTCGCTGACCGCGCGCAGTCCCTTGACGATCGCGTTGATGCCGTTGTCGATGCAGAAGTTGACGGTCAGCCCGTGGAACCGCTCCACCCGGACGTTGCCATAGCCCTTGGTGACCTCGCGCAGCATCTCCACCCGCTCGTCGGTGGTGAACAGCGACTGCTTCTTGATGTTGACGAGGACGGCGACGATGACTTCGTCGTGCAGGCCGGCTGCCCGGCCGATGATGTCCAGGTGACCGTTCGTCACCGGATCGAAGGAACCAGGGCAAACTACTCGCGCCACGCGTCATCACTCCTCATGCGCCCGGCTGCCGTACCAGCCGTACCAGAAGGTCGCCTCACCGTACCTGCGTGACCTCCCGGCGGCGTAGCCGGGGGGCCAGTCAACCGGCCCCGACCTGGTCGCCCGTTCCATCACCGCCAGCGCGCCGTCGGCCAGCCAGCCGCCGGCCAGCTGGCTCAGCACGGCGGTCACGGCCGCCCCCTGGACAGCGTACGGCGGGTCGGCGAACACCAGGTCATACTGGCCGCCGTCCGGCGGGCGGGCCAGGAGCCGTTCCACCCGCGTCGCCGCCACGGCGGCCCCTGGCAGTGCCACCTCGGCGGCGTTCGCCCTGGCCACGGCGGCGGCCCGGGGGTCCGATTCGACCAGCAGGACGCTGGCCGCGCCTCGCGACAGCGCCTCAAGCCCGACCGCGCCCGAGCCCGCGTACAGGTCGAGCACCCGCAGCCCGTCCAGGCCGCCGAGCGCGGACAGCAGCGAAGCGAACAGCCCTTCGCGGGCCCGGTCGCTGGTCGGCCGGGTGCCCTGGCCGGGCGGGACCCGCAGCCTGCGCCCGCCCGCCGCCCCGGCGATCACTCGTGTCACGATGCCAAGTCTGCCAGCCATCGGGCGCCGCGGCTTCTCCCGCGGATACGGGGGTGGCCCCCGGGGCTTATGCCTTGTCGAGGAACTCGGCCCGGCGGTCGCCAAGGAAGTCGTCGATCGCCTCTTTGGCGGCCGGCTGCTCCGACAGCTCCGGGTCGGCCGCGACCAGCGCGGTCGCCTCCTCACGGGCGGCCGCGATCAGGTCCTCGTCCTCCAGCAGCCGCAGCAGCTTGAGGCTGCTGCGGCGGCCGGCCTGGGCCGCCCCGAGCACGTCGCCCTCACGGCGCTGCTGCAGGTCGAGGCGGGATAGCTGGAAGCCGTCGCCGGTCTCCGCCACCGCGGCGAGCCGCTCCCTGGCCGGGGTGTCCGGCGGGGCCTCGGTCACCAGCAGGCACAGCCCGGGATTGCGGCCGCGGCCCACCCGGCCGCGCAACTGGTGCAGCTGCGAGACGCCGAACCGCTCGGCGTCCATGATCACCATCACCGTCGCGTTGGGCACGTCCACGCCCACCTCGATCACCGTGGTCGAGACGAGCACGTCGAGCTGGCTGGCCGCGAAGGCGGTCATCACCCGGTCCTTCTCGTCGGGGACGAGCCGCCCGTGCATGATGCCCACCCGCAGCCCGGACAGCGGGCCCTGCTCCAGCTCGGGGGCTAGGTCGAGCACCGCCAGCGGCGGGCGGCGGGCGTCGGAGCCGTCAGCGGGCACGGGTTCCTGCTCGCCCGGCCCGGGGACATCGGCCCCGTCCGCGTCCGCCCCGTCCGCGTCCGGCCCTGCGTCGGCATCGCCGATCCGGGGGCAGACCACGTAGGCCTGGCGGCCCGCGGCGACCTCCTCGCGGACCCGCTGCCAGGCACGGTCCAGGTAGTGCGGCCGCTCCACCGCGGGCACCACGTGGGTCGCGATCGGCGAGCGGCCGGCCGGCAGCTCGGACAGGGTGGATACCTCGAGGTCCCCGAACACGGTCATCGCAACCGTGCGCGGGATCGGGGTAGCCGTCATCACCAGCACGTGCGGCCGCGAGCCGGCCGCCTTGTCGCGCAGCGCGTCACGCTGCTCGACCCCGAACCGGTGCTGCTCGTCGATCACCACCAGGCCGAGGTCGGCGAACTGGACCTGGTCCTCGAGCAGCGCGTGGGTGCCGACCAGGATGCCGGCGTCGCCGGTGAACACGTCGCTCAGCGCGCTGCGGCGGGCCCGCACCCCGGTCGAGCCGGTCAGCAGCGCCACCCGGGTCGCCTGCTCCGCAGTGTCTTCATTCGCGCTGTCGAGGCCGCCCGCGGCGAGCTGGCCCGCGCTGGCCAGCGGCCCCAGCAGCGCGGTGATCGAGCGGAAGTGCTGCTGGGCCAGCACCTCGGTCGGCGCCAGCAGCGCCGCCTGGCCGCCCGCGTCGACTACCTGCAGCATGGCCCGCACCGCGACCACCGTCTTGCCCGAGCCCACCTCGCCCTGCAGCAGCCGGTTCATCGGGTAGGCGCAGGCCAGGTCGTGGGCTATCACCTCGCCGACCGCTCGCTGGCCCTCGGTCAGCGAGAACGGCAGCCGCTGCTCGAAGGCGGCCGCGATGCCGTCCGGCGCGGGCGGGCGCGGCACCGCGGGCATCGCCGCGGCGGCGTGCCGCCGTTGCGCCAGCGCGGCCTGCATGGTGAACGCCTCGTCCCACTTGAGCCGCTTGCGGGCGTGCCGCAGGTCCTCCCGGTCGGTCGGCCGGTGGATCGCCCGGACCGCCAGCTCCCGCGGCCACAGGTGATGCCGCTCGCGGACCTCGCCCGGCAGCGGGTCAGCGCCGAAGTCCACCCCGTCGAGCAGGACGCCGACGTGCTTCGAGATCGTCCAGGAGGTCAGCTTGGCGCTGGCCGGGTACACCGGGATCAGCTCGGTGGCGAACTCCTCGGCCAGCTCGGTGGTCATCCGCTCGTCGGCGGCGGCGGCCGGCAGCAGCTCGTACTCCGGGTGCACGAGCTGGCGGCGGCCGCGGAAGCTCGACACGGTGCCCGCGAACAGCGCCAGCGCGCCCTGCGGAAGCTGCTTGGCGTGGAACCCGACCCCGTGGAAGAACGTGAGCTGCAGCTTGCCGGTGCCGTCGGTGACAATCACCTCAAGCCGGGCGGCACCCGGCCCGCGGGCGCCGCGCGCCCGGTTACGGGCCTGGGCCGCCCGGGCCCGGTCCGGCGGCAGTCCCGGCACCCCGCCGGCCACGCTGGACATGGCGACGCGGGCGAGCACGGTCACGTGGTCGCCCTCGCTCAGCGAGTCGAGCGGCGTCAGCTCGCCCCGGGTGTAGTACCGGCGCGGGTAGTGGCGCAGCAGGTCGCCGGCTGTACGCAGGCCGAACACCTTCTCGTAGGCGTCGGCTGCCTTCTTGCCAAGCGGCCCGGCCAGGGGATCGCGCAGCGTGGTCACGTGGCCAGCATAAGAGCGGCGGCCGACATTCGGGTCACCGCGGGGGCACCGGCGGTGAGCGGAGACGGGCGACGCGGGTCGCCGGGGCGGGTGGCCGGGGGTGGGCGAGCGAGCGGCCCGGGTGGGCGCGGTAGCCACGGCAGCACGGCAGCCACGGCGGCGGGGTGACCGATGGGCAATGTCCGGTGCTGGCTAACCTTGGTTTTAGCAACGGCGATGGTCCTCAACGGCTGGATCCTGCTTCGGGTTGAGTTCTGGCTGCTGGCCAGGGCGCGCAGCGGTCCCCCTTGGCAGGGCCTCGCTCGCCTGGGCTGACGGGGTGCCGTCGGTGCTGTTCAGCGCGGTCGGGCTGGGCCTGCTCGGGCTCGGCCTGCTGGCCCAGCGGGCGGGGCGGGCTCAGGCCAGGACCGGCTAAGAGTTCATGGCCGGCTCGCATCACAGGCAAGGCAGCCGGGGTTTAGTTCGCGCCACGGGCAAAGCATCAGGTAGTCTGCTCAGGCTGCCTCGGGTTCGTGCTGGCGTTGAGTTCGCCGCTCCGGCCGAGGCGCTGACGACTCTACCAATCCGAACTTTAATGGAGGCAGCCGTGGCTTCCGTCTGCGACGTTTGCGGCAAGGGGCCGGGCTTCGGCAACAACGTGTCGCACTCACACGTACGTACCCGCCGTCGCTGGAACCCGAACATCCAGACCGTGCGCGCGATCGTGTCGGGCAGTCCCAAGCGACTGAACGTGTGCACCTCTTGCATCAAGGCCGGCAAGGTCACCCGCTCGGCCTGACCAGCAGCGCTAGCGATCCGGCCCGTCCACTGGACGGGCCGGATCGTTTTGTTGCCCGCTTTTGTTGCCCGCTGCTGCCCGCGTCATCCCGGCCGTACCGCTGCTCAGCGGAAGTGCTGCCAGCCGCCGCGGCCCCGCCACGGCGCGCCGTCGACGGTGACCCCGCTGCCCGCGCGGACCGACCCGATCGGCTGCCACCGGGCCGGCAACAGGCTGGCCGGCGGGAACGTTGCCACCAGGGAGTGATCCTCACCGCCGGCCAGGGCCCAGTCGAGGGCCATGGCTTCCGGGGAGTCAGCCGCACCCGTTCGGGATGATGCCGGGCGAGCCGTCAGCGATGCGGCTGCTGCCAGCAGCGCGGGACCGACGGGGAGCGCCTGGCGGCTGACATCGGCCTGGACGCCGCTGGCGGCGGCCAGGTGGCCCAGGTCGGCCAGCAGGCCGTCGCTGACATCGATCATCGCGGTCGCACCGAGCCGGGCCGCCTCCGGGCCCGCGTCGTAGGGCGGCCGGGGGCGGCGCTGGGCGGCGACCAGCGCGGTCAGCGACGGGGCCAGCCCGGCCGTGATGTCGCTGGCGGCGCGGTCCCCGGCGGCGCCGTCGCCGGGCCGCTCCCGCTCCCGGTCCGCGCTGGCCGCGGTGAGCAGGGCCAGGCCTGCCGCTGCCGGGCCGAGCGGGCCGGCCAGCGCGATCACGTCGCCCGGGCGGGCGCCGGAGCGGAGCACCGGGCGGCGTCCCTCCAGGTCGCCCAGCGCGGTCACCGCCACCGTGACCAGCTCCGCGCTGGCGGTGTCGCCGCCCGCCACCCCCGCGCCCGCCCTGGTCGCCTCGGCCGCGATGCCGTCGGCCAGCTCGGCCGCCCAGCGGGCGGGCAGCGTGCCCGGCGCCGCCAGCGCCACCAGCAGCGCCGTGTTCACCGCGCCCATCGCCGCGATATCGGCCAGGCTGCGCGCGGCCGCCTTCGCCCCGATGTCGGCCGCGGCCGACCAGTCGCGGCGGAAGTGCCTGCCCTCGATCAGCATGTCCACCGCGGCCACCACGCTGCCCGACGGGGTCGTCAGCACCGCGGCGTCGTCGCCGATGCCGACCTCGGTCAGCCGGCCGGCGGGCATCCGGCCCCGCAGCGCGGCGATCACCCCCCACTCCCCCAGGTCCCCCATGGACCCCTCGTTACCTGCGATTTCGCCGCCTCCGGGCTTCATTGTGAGTCCTGGTCGGCTAAGCGTAACCAGCCCCGCGGCCGTCCACGTAGCCGCTCGGGCACCGCGCGGCACGCCAATAGCCAGAAAAACTACGGGACCGGGATGAAACAGGTCTGGACCATTGCTGTACGGTGAAATTTCACGGCGGCAACGAAGGCCGCTTCCAGGAGGACGCCATGGTGCAGGCATACATCCTCGTCCAGACGGAGGTCGGCAGAGCCGCCGACGTGGCACGGCAGATCGCGGAGATCGCCGGGGTCATGCAGGCGGAGGATGTCACCGGACCGTATGACGTCATCGTGCGCGCCCGCGCCGAGAACGTGGACGAGCTCGGCAAGCTGGTCGCAGCCCAGATTCAGGCCGTCGAGGGCATTACCCGCACGCTGACCTGCCCGGTGGTGCGCATCTAGCGCTGCTCGGTGTCGGCCAGCAGCTCGGCCGCGAGCGCCGTGGTCCGCGGGCCCGCCCCCAGGGTGAGGGCGGCCCGCAGGTCGTCAGGGGTATCGACGTCCCGGCGCAGCCCGGCCTGCTCGTCAAGGCCGAGGGCGCCCAGGTCAAGCTGCACCGCCCCGGACGCCGCGTGCCGCGCCGCGGACGCCCCGCCGAACAGCGGGCGGAACCCGGCCCCCGGCGGCACCGCGTACAGCGTCGTCCCGATCAGGGCCGCATCCGGCACGAACGCCGCCTGAGCGGCCGCCGCCCGGAGCGCGGCCGACAGCTCGGCCGGGCGCAACGCGGGCAGGTCGGCCGTCAGCGCCGCCAGCCCGGTCCCCGGCCAGCGGCGGGCGGCCACCGCGGCGCCGTGCCGCAGGGCCGCGTTCAGTCCTTCCTGCGCACCCAGCCCGCCCACCTGGGGCGCGCTGCCCGGCCCGGTGACCGGGACCGGGGCGGCTGCCCGGCCCGCGGGCTCGTCCGGCACGATCACCGCCCCCAGGGCGGCCAGCAGCGGGCCCGCCACCGGGTCAGACGTGATCACCACCAGCTGGCCGACCTCCGGGCAGGCGGCCGCGGCCGCCGCCGTGTCGGCCGCCAGCGCCAGCGCCAGCTCGCGGCGGCGCTCGCCGGCCAGAGCGGCGAGCCGCGACTTGGCCTGGGCGAGTACCTTGACTGGCAGCAGGACTGTCCAGCTAAACCGGGCCGGGTCAGTCATCTCGCCGTCCGCAGGCAAACCTGGGAGTATGACGTGCGGTACCAGACCACGGGAGGCCCCTGTCGATGAGCAAGACTTACTCGCCTGCGTGGCGGCTGTTTACCGTCATCCTGTTTCGTCCCACCTTGCATGTACTGGTGAGGAACAAGTGGTCTGGCCGGGAGAACATTCCCCGGACCGGGCCGGTCATCCTGGTACCCAACCACATGTCGTACGCGGACTGGGGCACCGACTCGCTGTACTTCCACTCCGCCGGGCGGTACCCGACCTTCATGATCAAGGCGTCGGCGTTCAAGGCCCCCTTCATCGGCAAGCTGCTCTACGGGTGCGGTCAGATCCCGGTCAACCGGGGCCGGGCCGACGCCGCCCAGGCGCTCAAGCAGGCCGAGCAGGCCCTGGCCGACGGCGCGGCGGTCATCGTCTACCCCGAAGGCACCGCCACCCGCGACCCGGCCCTGTGGCCGATGGCGGGCAAGACCGGCGCCGCCCGGCTCGCGCTGGCGACCGGCGCGCCGGTGATCCCGGTCGCGCACTGGGGTACCCAGGACGTCCTCCCTTACGGCAGCAAGAAGGCCAGGCTGTGGCCGCGGAAAACCGTGCGCACGGTAGCCGGCCCGCCGGTCGACCTGTCGGCCTGGGCCGGCCAGCAGACCTCGGCCCGGGCGCTGCGGGCCGCCACCGAGGCGATCATGGCCGACATCACCGCCCTGCTAGCGTCGCTGCGGGGCGAGGAGCCGCCCGCGGTGCCGTTCGACCCCGCCAAGCAGATACTGCCGGCGGACGGTAGTTCGTGAAGGCTGCGGTCCTCGGGGCCGGCTCCTGGGGAACCACGTTCGCGCAGGTCCTGTGCGACGCAGGCACCCCGGTCACGCTCTGGGCACGGCGCCCGGATATCGCCCAGGCGGTCAACGGCAGCCACCAGAACCCCCGCTACCTGCCGGGGATCACGCTGCCGTCGTCGCTGACCGCGACCTCGGACGTGGCGGCGGCGCTCGACGGCGCCGACCTGGTAGTCCTGGCGGTGACCGCGCAGACGCTGCGGGACGGGCTGACCACGTGGGCTCCCCTGGTGCCGGACGGCGCGCTGCTGGTCTCGCTGATGAAGGGCATCGAGCTCGGCACCGACAAGAGGATGAGCGAGGTGGTGCTCGAGGTGCTCGGCCTGCCCGAGTCCCGGGTCGCCGTCGTCTCCGGCCCCAACCTGGCCCCCGAGATCGCCCGGCGGCAGGTCGCCGCGTCGGTGGTGGCCTGCTCCGACGAGCACTCCGCGCGGCTGCTGCAGCAGGCCTGCCACACCGGCTACTTCCGGCCGTACTGGAACACCGACGTGCTCGGCTGCGAGCTCGGCGGCACGGTCAAGAACGTCATCGCGCTCGCGGTCGGCATCGCGGTCGCGCTCGGCCTGGGCGACAACACCAAAGCCACGCTGATCACCCGCGGGCTGGCCGAGATGGCCCGGCTGGGCGAGGTGATGGGAGCCGACCCGCGGACGTTCGCCGGCCTGGCCGGGCTGGGCGACCTGGTAGCGACCTGCTCATCGCCGCTGTCCCGCAACCGGCGGTTCGGCGAGTACCTCGGGCAGGGCATGAGCGCCGCCCAGGCCAAAGAGCAAACCCAGCAGACGGCCGAGGGCGTGACCTCCTACGCCCCGGTGCTCGAGCTCGCCCGCAAGCACGGCGTGGAGATGCCGATCACCCAGGTGGTGGGCGCGGTCATCACCGGGCAGCTGTCGGTCGCCGACGCGGCCGCCGCATTGGCGTCCCGGTCGGCCAAGCCGGAGTGGTACGGGGCCTAGCAGGCCGCCCGACCTGGCCCTAGAGGGCCCGGGGGCGGGGTACGGTGGTGCTCTCATGGGGGAGCAGCCTGACCTGATGGAGCCCAGCCGGTGGAGATAGCCAGAAGGCAGCTTGGGGAGAACACCCGGGCGGTGCACCTGCCGCCCCCGCCCGACACCGCCCAGCGTCCGCTGGGCACGCCCGTCTACCGCACCGCGGCCTGGGCGTTCTCGTCCGCCCAGGAGTACGCGTCGGTGCTCGGCGACCAGGTGCCCGGGTACAGCTACAGCCGGATCGACAACCCCACGGTGGACGCGTTCGCCCGGGCGGTGGCCGCGCTCGAGGGGGCGAACCTGCCGCGCTGGCCCGCCGCCCAGGCGTTCGCATCCGGCATGGCGGCCATCTCCGGGGTGCTGTGGACGTTCGCCCGGGCCGGCGCGCACGTGGTCGCGTCGGCCGCGGTCTACGGCGGCACCTACAGCCTGCTGCGCACCGTGATGACCAGGTTCGGGGTCGAGACCGACTTCGTGGACATCACCGACACCGACGCGGTGGCCGCCGCCATGCGGCCGACCACCAGGATGATCTACGCGGAGGCGATCGCCAACCCGACCACCGCGGTGGCCGACATCAAGCGGCTGTCCGAGATCGCCCACGAGCGCGGCGCGCTGCTCGTCATCGACTCCACGCTGGCGCCCCCGGTGGTCTGCCGCCCGCTCGAGCACGGCGCCGACCTGGTGGTGCACTCCGCTACCAAGTACATCGGCGGCCACTCCGACGTCACCGGCGGGGTGGTCACCGGCGCGCTCGACCTCATCACCCAGATCAGGGCGACCCGGATCGACACCGGCGGCTCGCTCTCCCCCGACGACGCCGTCCTGCTCCGCCGGGGGCTGGAAACGCTGCCGGTCCGGGTACGCCGCCAGTGCGCCACCGCCGCGGTGTTCGCCGCCACACTGGCCAAGCACCCGGCGGTCGCCTACGTCGACTACCCGGGGCTGGCCACCCACCCCGGGCACCAGACCGCCCGGCGGCTGTTCGACAGCGGCCCGGAGGGCGTCAGGTTCGGCGCGATCGTCACCGTCACCCCATACGGCGGGCGGGAGGCCGGGCTCGCGTTCACCAGCGGGCTGAAGCTGGCGGCCGCCGCCACCTCGCTCGGCGGCACCCATACGGTCGTCTCCCACGTCGCGTCCACCACTCACCGCCAGCTCGACGAGCGGGCGCTGGCGGCGGCCGGCATCGACGCCGGCGCGGTGCGCTTCTCCATCGGCCTCGAGGACGCAGAGGACCTGATCAGCGACGCCTTCGTGGCCCTGGAAGGCTTGGGGGCGGAGACACGCGGCTACCCGCAAGCGGACGTAACGCCCAGGCAACCTTTATTTCGCTGGTCAGCGGCTAGCATCGTCGGGTCTAATCAGGCAGCGGAGGTGGTGCGCATGGGTTCGGCGGGCAAAATCCGGGTCGCCGTGGTCTTCGGCGGGCGCAGCGCGGAGCACGCGGTGTCGTGCGCGAGCGCGGGACTGGTGCTCAGCGCCATCGACCGGGACCGCTACGACATCGTGCCCATTGGCATCGCCCAGGACGGCCGCTGGGTACTCACCTCCGGTGACCCCGCCCGGCTGGCGCTGACCGCCGGGTCGGCGCCGTCGGTTGACGCGGTCGCCACGCCGGGGGTGTCGGTCATCCCCGCCGCCGGGCCCGGGGGTGGTGCCCTGGTGTTCAGCGGGCCCGCTGCCGTGCCGGCCGAACTGGGCCAGGTGGACGTGGTTCTGCCGCTGCTGCACGGCAGCTACGGCGAGGACGGCACCATCCAGGGGCTGCTGGAGATGGCCGGCATCCGTTACGCCGGGGCCGGGGTGCTCGCCAGCGCGGCCGGGATGGACAAGGAGTACTCGAAGCTGCTGTTCGCCGCGCGCGGGCTGCCCATCGGGCCGTACGTGGTGGTCAGAGACCGGGACTGGGCGGCACCCGCTTCGCTGGAGCGCAAGCGGGTGCTGGGCGAGGTCGCGGAACTCGGCTGGCCGGTGTTCGTCAAGCCCGCCCGCGGCGGCTCCTCGATCGGCACCTCCCGGGTGGACTCCCCCCACGGCCTGGAGGCCGCGATCGAGGAGGCTCGCCGGTACGACAGCAAGGTGCTGGTCGAGGCGGCCATCGACGGCGTCGAGGTGGAGTGCGCGGTGCTCGAAGGGGTGGACGGCGGGCCGCCCGAGGCCTCGGTGCCCGGCATGATCGTCGTCGACCCGGGTTCTACCTGGTACGACTTCGAGGCCAAGTACCTGGCGGCGCAGTCGCGGATGGAGATACCGGCACCGATCCCGGCCGCCGCGGCCGAGCAGGTGCGGGCCCTCGCCTGTGCCACGTTCGAGTCGATCGGCTGCGAGGGACTGGCGCGGATCGACTTCTTCTACTCAGCCGCTGGGAACGTGATCGTCAACGAGATCAACACGATGCCGGGGATGACTCCGTCGTCCGGGTTCCCGATGATGTGGGCGGCCTCCGGGCTGCCGATGCCGGAGCTCATAGACCGGATCATCAGCACCGCGCTGGCCAAGCGCCCGGCTGGCAGTTGACCGCACGGAAATAACGAACGGCGGCACCGGAAATCCCGTGCCGCCGTTCCTTATCGTGGCGCGCTAACGCGCGGGCCGCGTTACTTCTTCTTGGCGGCCGGCTTCTTCGCCGCGCCCGCGCCAGCCCCGTTCACCAGCGCCTTGAAGTCGGCACCGGGACGGAACTTGGGCACCGACTGGGCCGCCACGTGAATCTCGGCGCCGGTCGCGGGGTTACGTGCGGTCCGGGCCGGGCGCTCGCTCTTCTCGAAGACGCCGAAGCCGGTGATGGCTACCTTGTCGCCCTCTGCCACTGCCGACTGAATGGTCTCAAGGACCGCGTTCAGCGCCTCGGTCGCGGACTTCTTGTCCCCCAGGCGACCCGAGAGCGCGTCGATCAGATCACGCTTGTTCATATTCACTCCTGCGTTCCCCCACGGGAGGCCGCGCTTGTGGCTGCTTGCCTGGGCCACGACCCCTGACCAGCCCGAAATTAGGCGATCGGGCTCGGCTACACAATAACCTTGCTGAATATTGGCCGGCGTGTCGGGCCTTTTCGCGGCGCGATTTTCGTTCGGGACCGGATATATCCGGAAATTTCCGGCTTGCCGTGAGAGCCGGCGGTAGCGGTGCGTGACGGTGCCGGAACGACGCGAGTGCCGGCCGGGGCGGCCGTGCTTGGGTCTGCCTGCGGGAGTTCCACGGGCTTTCGGCCCGCCTGGCGGGGCGCTTGGGAGCTGGCTGGGATAGTGGCGGCCGCGCGGGTGCTTACTGCTGCGAGGCGGCGGGGGTGACCGCTGCCGGGGAGTGACTGCGGCAGGGGCGGCCGGGGCGGACGACCGGGGCGGGACGACCGGGGCGGGGCTGGGCGTGAGCGGGCTTCGGTTGCGCTTCGGGGCCTTGGTGGCGGGGGCGCGTCTAGCGGGCGGTGGGGCGTCTGGGCTCACTGAAGCGGGCTCGGGAGGCGCGTGCTTCGTGCTTGTCCACGGCGGGGGTCGGGGGCTGCTGCTTCGGCGGCCGGTTCACGAAGATCTTGGAAATAAATGAGTGTTATTGCACCTAGAAGTTTCCGATTAGATAAAAGTTTCCACGCTGTAGGGGTGGGTGTTGTTCAAGGGGCTGGCAGGCGTTGGTGAGGAGACTACGCAGGGGTTGCGGGAGACGGTGAAGACGGGGGCGCGGCGATTAGCGGGGCGGGGTGAGGAAGGGGCGGAGGCTAGGAGAGGGGCCCAGGGTGGGTGGGGGGGAGGGACAGTTAATTGCTGTTCCTGAGCGGTTCCCCGGCGGTACCCGATGACTTGGGAAAGGCCAGTGAAGGGTGGTGCGGGTGCGTCGCTGGTGCGGGTGGGCTTGGGGGTCGCGGGGAGGTGCGGGGATGTGAGGGTGCCCTGCTGTGGTGCGGGGTGGGCGGTGGTGTGGGTGGGGGCGGTGGTGTGGGTGGGGGCGGTGG
>Ga0265338_10003860_pt1 | contig 20786 bp, 18 predicted proteins | sample 42126metaG_FD_193579 | JGI IMG/M metagenome (GOLD analysis project Ga0265338, IMG submission 193579) | Rhizosphere microbial communities from Carex aquatilis grown in University of Washington, Seatle, WA, United States - 4-21-26 metaG | ecosystem: Host-associated > Plants > Roots > Rhizosphere...
ACCTCGCCCCGCGAAATCTTGACGCGACGCGCCGGGTCCAGTGGGTTCTCAGTTCGAAGCCGCGCAATCGTCATCAGCCCAATCCAAATCGGCCAGATGCACGCCAACCGCAACCGCGTCTCCGAACGTGGGATGCTCATCGTGTATTGCCATCCCGCATCGAGATGTCCCACCGCCACATCCAACCACCGATTGTAGACCGGCCGGATCGCCTCGACATTTCGCGGATCAAGCAACGCCTGTGGCTCCTTCACTGGCAAATAACACCGCCCGATCCGCAGGTCTTTCGGGATATCGCGCAACACATTCACCAGTTGCAGCCCTTTCCCAAACCGCACCCCCAACGCGCTCATCTCCTCCATCTTCCAATCGCGCAACGCCGCCACATGCGCCACGCACATCTTCGTCCAAAACTCGCCCACACACCCCGCGACCATATAGGTGTATCGATCCAGTTCCTCATCATTCGACAACGCGACCAATTCCTTTTCCGTCTCGCCGGGGAACCGCTGTAAATCAAAAATCTGCCCGCCCACGATGATCTTCAGCAACTCCTGGATGCGCCGACCATCGGCCTCGTCAAACTGCCCCACCGCCACGACGCACTCCTCCAATCGTTCGAGCAATTGTTTTTCCGCCGCCGACGTCTGCTGACCGGCAATCGCGCCCAAGTCCGGCACGTGCGAGAGGTTCTGCAACTGTTGCAGCGCCGCCACGCGTTTCGCGCGCGGCACCGCCTTCGTGTCCGCAATCGTATCGGTAGCCCGCGCCAGCAAATACGCCAGCGAAATCTGCGGACGAATCTCCCGCGGCAACACGCGCAGCGTCAGGTAAAACGACCGCGACACGTCGCGAAGCATGTCCCCCGGCAGGGATTGTCGCTGATCTCTGGCCAGCGGTGGCAGACACGGTTTTTCCGCCGTGATCTGCGTAGACCCACTCTTCATGCCCGCCACGATAAGCTGGTGGGATTCGCGCTGCAAGACAACAAGCGCGCCGCGAACCTCACGCCTTCAGTCGTCGCAACCAATCGCCTTGAGGAATGCGCGGGCCAGAACCGTGTGGCCGACGAGGTTGGGGTGGACGCGGTCGGGCGCCAGTTCCGCGACCGACGTGGCTGCTAATACCGGGTCCAACGCCGCCTGCGTATCCACAAACACAGTTTTATGGCGCGCGGCAATTTCCCTGACGAAACCGCCGTATTCATCCATGCGCGCCCGCATAGGGTCCCTGCGGTTCGGCTCAATGAGATATGGCGTCATCAGGATCAATCCCTTGACTTTCGACTTCGTGCCGGCCACCAATTCGTCAAGCGATGTTCTGTATTCGTCCGGATGCACGCTCTCTCCGGGGCGATTCTCAAATTGTTGCCACACGTCGTTAATTCCAATCATAATCGAAAGCCAGTCCGGCTTCTTGGCAAGAACGTCCGTGCTCCAACGGGCTTTCATGTGACGAACGGTGTTGCCGCTGATTCCCATGTTCAATACCCGAATGCGCGCCTCAGGATGGACCGCCCCCAACGTCGCCGCCACCAGCGCCACGTATCCGTTCCCGAGCGCGTTGTCCTGAAGGCCTTCCCCCACGGGCCGCTTCCGCCCGCAATCCGTGATCGAATCCCCAATCATCAACAGCCGGCTGTTCGCCTGGATCTTCATGCCGGAATAATTGAGAGAAGTGCCCTGTCCGTCCAGAGAATTCTTCCGCGAGAAGACCCGGGCGCCGACTCCCTTGTGATTTTTAGCCGACCGCGCCATAATCCGATCGTGCAAGGAAGAGCCTTGGTTCAATTGGTGTCGCTTCTGGTTGCGTTTGGCGCGGCACGAACCGCGCTGGCGGATTCAACCAATGCGCCCGCCATCCCGCGAGACCCGCGTTACCCGGCCCATTGGTGGACGCCCGTGTCAAAAGAAGGCGCGCCCGCGTGGGAAATCCTCCCGCAGGAAGCCGGCCCCGGCGAAGTGATCCTGTCAAAACGCAACGAACTCGGCTTGCTCTCTAATTTCGCCGCCACGCCGTTCACCTTTCACGGGAAACGCTACGCCAGTCTTGAAGGTTTTTGGCAGATGATGAAGTATCCCGAGAACGCCGATGACCCGCGGGCCACATATCCGGGTTTGAGATGGAAGTTCACCCGCGAACAGGTCGCGCAGCTCACGGCGTTCGATGCCAAGCACGCAGGCGATCACGCCGAGACGAACATGCACACGATGGGCATCACTTGGGTCACGTTTGAAGGCAAACGCATGGAACTCCGGCCCGCAACTCCCGGCGATCACTACAAACTGATCATGGAAGCCACCCGCGAAAAAGTCCGACAGAATCCCGATGTCCAGAAGGTACTGCTCGCCACAGGCGATCTCGTTCTAAAACCCGATCATCATCAGGAACCCAACGCTCCCGCCGTTTGGCGCTACTTCGACATCCTCACCGCCATCCGCACCGAACTGCAACAGGCCAGCACCAACTCCCCTGCTCAGTCCCACTGATACGTGCCGATCAACTCAGCTCGCGTGAGAAACTGCATCCGGGCTCACTAACTGTCGAGGTCGGCAAGTTACTTCTCCGGCCAGGCGGCCCGCACCGTGCGAACCCATTCATCGGCCATAAGCTGGTGCCCGGAATACGTTGGATGAACGCCGTCCCAAATCCAGTGGTCGACGGGCGCGCGCTTGACCGCATCGTCGAATACTTTTTGAAAATGCACGACCGGCGCGTGATGCTTCGCGGCCAGCTTCTCGACGACAGCCTGCAAACTCTTGATGTCCGCCTGCCACTCCTCCCAATGATCCTTGTTCGCCTTGCCGGGCAGTATGAACGGTTCGCATAACACGAGTTTCAATTGCGGATTCGCCGCCCGCGCTTCCGCGAGGATCTGATCGTATTGTTTTCCGAACTCCTCCGCCGAGACGTGATTCCTGTTCTGCTGTGCGTGGCCCACGTCGTTCACGCCGATCAAAATGCTCAACACGTCGGGCTTCAAGTCCAGTGTATCTTTCTGCCAGCGCGCGGCGAGATTGGAAACCGTGTTGCCACTGATGCCGCGATTGATAAACGTGAGGTCGCGTTCCGGGAAATGCCCGCCGAAATCCGCCGCGATGATGAACACATACCCATGGCCAAGAATGTGGTTTGGGTCGGCGCTGCGCCCGCGATTGCCGTCGGTAATCGAATCGCCTTGAAACAAAATGCGCGCGCCCTTTGTGAATGCGGCGGGAATCTCCGACGCCCGCGTCGGACCTGCGAGATGGACGGCCAACAACAACAGCGGCCAGAACGGTTTTGGCTCGATTTTCATATCATTCAGGGATTGGTGTGGTTGATCTTTCAACGCATATGAAAAGGGTCGAGACTTGATTCTTGAAATCATATCATTCTCTTGGGCGTTTTTCACTCCCGCTGATACATCGCGATCAGCTCTAAGTATCAGCGCGAGAAGTCGGTAAAACGCTTGACTTGGAGGGTTGTTCCCCATTATAAACTGACTGCAGTGTGAGGCTGTACCCCAGTATCAAAAAGGGGTCACGGGATTAACGAATCAAAAGGTGAGCGTATGAAAACTGTGAGTTTCCTCGGAACCGTGATCGCGGTATCGGCGGCAATCTTTCTGGCGCAGAATGCGTCAGCGCAAACAATCACGCTCGAGTCGTGGGAAGGTAGTTTGGACGGATGGACTCTTCAGGCTCCCGGTTGGACGTATGCACCCAGTCCCATAGGCGTCACCGATGGAAGTTACAGTGCGGCGCTCACGGGAACGAATAGTCCAAACTATGGCCAGATGCTGCTAAGCCCATTCGAAGCCTCGTGGACTGCGGCATTCGGCGGCGCCACTTCACTCAAGCTCGACGTCTTCACATTTCCAGGCTCATTCGGCAATTTCCTACAGTTCGACATCGACATTAACAACGCCGACACCGGCTTCGTATCACTCGACAGCTATAGCTATCCGGCGACGGTTATCGGCAGCGAAACAATGATAACGGTTCCGGTTTCCCCCGCACTCGCCGCCATACTGGCGGCTTCGACGCATCCGACGCAGATTGCCATCCAGATCGGCGGCGGTAACACGCCTGGGAACCAGACGATGTATCTGGACAATCTGCGGGTTGTTCCCGAACCCTCTACGTTCGCATTGCTGGGCTTTGGCGTGATCGGTCTGGTGGGTGTGGCCCGTCGCCGTCGTGTAAGCTGAGTGGCGCTATTCACTCCCGCTGATACGTGCCGATCAATTCCGTCTGCGCGAGGATGTGACCCTTCATCGCGGACTCAAGTTGTTTGCGCGTGACGCGCGGCGCGAGGTTCAATTCCGTGTCCAGCGCATACAATCGGAAATGGTAATGATGCACGCCGTGACCGCGTGGCGGACATGGCCCACCGTAACCAGTCTTGCCAAAATCGGTCATGCCTTGTCTTGCCGACATTGATTTCGCAGCGGACTGCGTCTCCATTTCATAATCAACTGAGAAAACCTGATCCACCTTACCCAGTTTCTCGGGCAATTCTGTCGTGGTTGCGTCCATTCCGTAAATCACCCAATGCACCCATGAACCGCCCGGCGCGTCGGGGTCGTCGCAAATCAGCGCGAAACTCTTCGTCTCCGACGGCGCGCCCTCCCATTTCAACGCGGGTGCCGCGTCTTCTCCCTCGCACGAGTGTTTGGCCGGTATGGGTTGGTTGTTGCGAAAACTCGGACTGCTCAACGTGAATTGCGCCACGGTTGCCTCCTTCTCCGCCGCGTGAACGGCCAGGGCGATGCTTAGAATTATCGAGATCGCCAGGGTCTTCTTCATCGGCCGATTCCTTAACGAAATCATCCTCCTTCGCCCCATGCGATGCAAGTTCCACTTGCAAAACAGCCTGGTATGAGTATAGTTCGCATCCAGCATCAGGAACATCCCGAACAGTTTCGGGAGTGCCAACCGGGGCGGGAGCGTCCACGGTGGCTTGCTCAAGGCAGTCGGCCTCGGGCGATGTGCGGGCGGCAAACGGCCCTCGAACAAAAACGCTCCGCGCAATGGACCGCGCTTCGCTGATGCGAATCGCGGTTTTTGTTTTCCCTGATTCGGGAAGGCTGATAACGTAGGTGACGACGATGGGCGACCGAGAAGATAGAATCAAATTGCTGAAGTCATTGTTGGACGAACGCATCCTCGTACTCGATGGCGCGATGGGCACGATGATCCAGCAACGCGACCTTACTGCCGCGGACTTCGGTGGCCCGGCCCTCGAAGGCTGCAACGAAAACCTCGTGCTCACGCGGCCCGATGTCATCCTCGACATTCACAAGAAGTATTACGAGGCAGGCGCGGACATCGTCGAGACGGACACGTTTGGCAGCACGCCGCTGGTGCTCGCGGAATACGGTCTCGCCGACAAATGTTTCGAGATCAATGTCGCTGCCGCCAAGCTGGCGCGCCAGGCTGCGGCGGAATTCTCGACGCCCAACAAACCGCGGTTCGTCGCCGCGTCCATTGGCCCGACCACGAAAGCCATCACGGTCACCGGCGGCGTCACGTTCGATGGATTGATCGAGAACTTTTACCAGCAGGTCCGCGGAATCGCCGAGGGCGGCGCAGACATCCTGCTTGTCGAGACGTGCCAGGACACGCGCAACATCAAGGCCGCGCTCATCGGTATCCAGAAGGCGTTCGACGAATTCGGCTACACACTTCCCATCATGGTCTCGGGCACGATCGAGCCGATGGGCACGATGCTCGCGGGTCAAGCGGCGGACGCGCTGGTCGCGTCGCTCCAACATGTCGATTTGCTCAGCATCGGGTTGAACTGTGCGACCGGTCCAGAATTCATGACCGATCACATCCGCACGATTCATAACATGGCCGACACGCGCGTCTCGTGTTATCCGAACGCAGGCCTGCCCAACGAGGAAGGGCTTTATCTCGAAACGCCGACCACACTCGCGGCGGCACTGGAGCGCTTTGTCAAAAACGGCTGGCTGAACATTGTCGGCGGCTGTTGCGGGACGACTCCGCCCCACATCAAGGCGATCGCGCAGATGGTCGAGGGCAAACCGCCGCGCATGTTCCGCGCGCCGCGCAAATCATGGTACACCGGCATCGAACTCGTCGAGGCGACGGACGACAATCGTCCGCTCATCGTCGGCGAACGCACCAACGAAGTCGGCTCGCGCGCGTTCAAGCGGCTCATCACCGAAGAAAAGTTCGAGGAAGCCACCGAGATCGCCCGCGCGCAGGTCAAGAGCGGCGCGCACATCATCGACATCAACCTCGAAAACACCGACCGCGACGAGCTGGGTGACATCGACCGCTTTTACGAGAAGGTGATTCACAAGGTCAAAGTGCCGTTCATGATCGACACGACCAATTACAAATCGGTCGAACGTGCGCTCACCTACTGCCTTGGCAAAAGCATCATCAACTCGATCAATTTCGAGGATGGCGAGGAAAAGTTCCACAAAGTGCTGCCATTGATGAAGAAATTCGGCGCGGCTGTTGTCATCGGCTCGATTGACGAGGACAAACAGCAGGCGCAGGCGATCACGCGCGAACGCAAACTCGCTATCGCCCAACGGGCCCGCGATTACTGTGTCGCCAATGGCATCCGCGAAGAGGATTTGATTTTTGATCCGCTGGTGTTCCCGTGCGCCACGGGCGACGAGAACTACATCGGCAGCGCGGTCGAGACGGTCGAAGGCGTGCGGCTCATTAAGGAGGCGCTGCCGAAATGCAAAACCATCCTCGGCGTGAGCAACGTCAGCTTCGGCCTGCCGCCCGCCGCGCGCGAGGTCATCAATTCCGTGTTCCTGTATCACGCGACGAAAGCGGGACTCGACCTCGCCATCGTCAATGCCGAGAAACTGGAGCGTTACGCCACCATTCCCGAGAAGGAACGGAAGTACGTCGAAGATCTGTTGTGGAATTATCCATTCGAGGGCTACGACGCGCCCGATGATTATCGTCAGCAAACGAAGGAACAACGCGCCGCGATCAACCAGCATCATATCGCCGCCATCAACGAGCATTTCCGCACCGCCGAGAGCCGCGTAAAGAAAAAGACGTCGGATCTCCCACTCGACGGTCGTCTGGCCAATTACATTCTCGAAGGCTCGAAGGAAGGGCTCGTCGCCGACCTTACTCTTAAGTTGAAGGAGGCCGGCCCGTTGGACATCATCAACGGCCCGCTCATGGACGGGATGAAGGAAGTCGGCCGTCTGTTCAACGCCAACGAGCTGATCGTCGCCGAGGTCTTGCAGTCCGCCGAGGCGATGAAGGCTGCCGTCGCGCATCTCGAACAATTCATGGAGAAGAAAGCCGACTCGACGAAGGGCAAGGTACTGCTCGCCACCGTCAAGGGCGACGTGCATGACATCGGCAAGAACCTCGTCGAGATCATTCTCTCGAACAATGGGTTCACCATCATCAATCTCGGCATCAAGGTACCGCCTGAAGACCTGATCAAGGCCTATCGCGAACACAAACCCGACGCCATCGGCTTGTCGGGGTTGCTGGTAAAGAGCGCGCAGCAAATGGTCATCACCGCGGGCGACCTCAAAAACGCGGGCATCACCGTGCCGTTGCTGGTCGGCGGCGCGGCGTTGAGCGACAAGTTTACCCGTAACCGCATCGCACCGAGCTACGAGCGCGTCGTGGTGTATTGCAAGGATGCGATGACGGGCCTCTCCATCATGAACCGATTAATGGACCCCGCCGAGCGCGACAAGGTGATGGGCGAACACAAGCCCGCCGCCGTCGTGGCCACCGTGGAAACAGAAGAAGCGCTGCCGGAAACGACCGTGCGCAGCAGTCGTGTGCGCGTTCTGCCGGCGGTAGCTGTGCCCTACCCTGAACGCAAGGTGCGCGATGTGCCGCAGCTTCGCGAGATTTGGGAATACATCAATCCCCAGATGCTCTATGTCCGCCATCTCGGGTTCAAATCCAATTTCGAGAAGGCGCTGGCCGCCCGCGACCCGAAAGCGCTGGAGTTGCACAACCTCGTCGAGGACGTCAAAGCCGAAGCCGCCAAGTTCATGAAGGTCAAAGCCGTCTGGCAATTCTTCGACGCCGAAGCCGACGGCAATAGCATCAAGCTGTTCGAAGCTGGCGACAAAACGCCGGCCCACATCTTCCATTTCCATCGCCAGCGTAAACCCGACGGCCTGTGTCTCTCGGATTACGTCAATCCGCCGCGCGACTCCGTCGCCCTCTTCGTCGTCGGCGCGGGCGCGGGGATTCGTCAACGCGCCGAGGAATACAAAGCCAAGGGCGAATACCTGAAATCACACGCCCTGCAAGCGCTCGCCATTGAGACCGCCGAAGGCTGCGCCGAATGGATTCACCGTCGTATCCGCGAGGACTGGGGTTTCCCCGATCCCGCCGACATGACCATGATCGACCGTTTCACCACCAAATACCAGGGCCGCCGCTACAGCTTCGGCTATCCCGCCTGCCCCGCATTAGAGGACCAAGCCGGCATCTGGAAACTTCTCAAGCCGGAGGAGATTGGTGTGCAGTTAACAGAGGGATTTATGATGGATCCGGAGGCAAGCGTGTCAGCACTCGTATTTCACCACCCGGATTGCATGTATTTTGGGGTCGGAGATATTCTGGATATTAAGCCCGGAGAGGAAGAGTAGTTGGGCGTGTTGCAACAACGCCACGTGCTGCTGAATCAATAGCTGGACGGGAAGAGTCGTGGTGATACGAAGACACATACCCTTTATTATTACCAGCGCGTTGTGTCTGCCATTTCTTTTACATATTTTGATTTTTCTCGTTGGGACGACTCTCAGGGCAGGTAATATCAATTGTCCCAATCTCTATAATTTCCTCGCCATCCCGTTTTCACTTGGAATCGATTGGCTGATTGTTTCGCCCATAATATCGCTGACTTTGCTTACACTCGTTTCGAATTCTGTTGTCGTGGCTTAGTTCCAAAGGGACAAGACGAGATACGAGATTGCCTTTGACAGCATTTATAGTGTTGTCGTGCTGCTATATGTTGGGTTTGTTTTCTTGTATTGGATGCACAATTCCTAACCAGAGCCGTCGTGGCATTTGTGAAGAAGCGCCTAACACCAGTTTCTTTGGGTGTTGGAGTCGGGTCTAATCATTGGTACATTTACGGCCATGCACTTGCCATGGCTCTAGCCATGAAGTGCATCCAGAACGGCGCGGGGGTTGCGGGAGGCAATCTTGAGTAAGGCACGAGCTGGACCACGCGGATGACGACGGCCTTGTTCCCAATTTTGCAGGGTTGTCACGCTCACGCCGATCATGCGGGCGAACTGGCCCTGTGAGACGGCAAGATCGCGACGAATTCCTTTGATGTCGGGAGCGAGAAACCTCGCGATGCGGGACGGTTTACGCTGTCCTTTGGTGATCTCTCCGGCTTGTTTGACGCTCTCCAGTAATTTCCGAAAGTCCTTGTCCTTCATATCAACCACTCCTTTACGACTGCCCGCAGTTGCTTGAGTTGCGCGGGCGTCAAATCTTCCTGCTCATTCTTCTTGTACGGCAACAGCATGTAAATCCGATTAGCCGCGTCCCAGTAATAGATTACGCGCACTCCGCCACGTTTGCCCCGGCCCGGTATCTCCCAGCGAATCTTCCGCAATCCACCGCCGCCGCGAATGATGTCGCCGGCATCCGGACGGAGGAACAACGCGAATTGCAGCCGCCGATAGCTGTCGTCGGGCAAAAGCCTGATGATCTCCTTCGTGAAAATCGGTGTCTCAATGAACTCCACATGCGTCACTATACGTCATTGACGTAGTACGTCAAGTCCAACAATGTCACCCATCGACCAACTACGCTTGCAATCGGTTCCACCTGTCGCTACATTCCGCCGATGACCATGAAGAACACGACCATGATGTTGTATCGATTTGCCGGCAGACACGCACTCGTTCTGGTGCTTGTCGTTCTTGCGACAGGCTGTTCACAGAGCGAGACGCCCAAACAAGACGCGACGGCACCAGCAGCCGCTACTGCGCCGACTCAATCAGCGGCTGATGCCGTATCACCGCCGCCGATTGGCGCAACTCAACCAACAACCGCCACAACACCTCAACCCGGAGCTACCGTGACCGAATTGAAAATTGAAGATTCCAAAGTCGGCACGGGCGCCGAGGCCGTTACCGGCAAAAGCGTGACGGTCCATTATACGGGCTGGCTGACCGACGGCACGAAGTTCGACTCGTCCAAGGACCGCAACCAGCCGTTCAGCTTCCAACTGGGCGGCGGCCAGGTCATCAAGGGCTGGGACCAGGGTGTGGTGGGAATGAAAGTGGGCGGCGTCCGCAAGCTCACGATCCCGCCTAGCCTCGGCTATGGCGACCGCGGCGCGGGCGGCGTAATTCCGCCCAATGCCACGCTGGTGTTCGAAGTGGAACTGCTGGGCGTGAACTAGATTACGGCTACCGGTGAGGCGGGAGGATTGCTTTCCGCCCGGTTTCGCCTTAAATTGGGACACGTGAAGAAGAAATTTGTCAGCGTTGATCCCGAAGTGATGGGCGGCACACCATGTTTCACAGGAACGCGTGTACCGGTGCAGACGCTTCTAGATTATGTTGAAGGCGGCGATTCCATCGACGAGTTTCTTGAAGACTTCCCGACCGTTACCCGTCAGCAAGTGATTGCCTTTCTCGAAGCCGCCAAGGAACGCTTACTAGCCGCCGGCGCTTAATGTGAGAATCCTCCTCGACGAGTGCGTTCCGAAACGCCTGGGTAGGGAGTTCGCCGGCCACGAGGTCAACCACGTCACTGAAATGGGCTGGGCGTCCATCAAAAATGGCCGTCTCTTGGCGCTCGCCGAGAAGAGCTTCGATGTATTCATTACGGTTGACCGCAACCTCTCTTTTCAGCAACACCTCCCGAAGTATAAGATCGCCGTCCTCATCGTGCGCTCACGCAGCAATCGGCGACGCGACCTGTTGCCGCTTGTCCCTCGTATCCTTTCGGCGCTGGGGAAGTGCAAGGCGGGACAAGTAACCATGGCTGGCTAGACGCAGAACGGCTGATTAGTAATAATTGGCAGCTCATGGCCTCACGGCAGAGATTCCTCGAAAAGCTCGGAATGACACCCTTTGCGGCGGAGGAAGATTCCGGTATCGGCTGGGGACAGCCGACGCTATAACGGCGGACGTACTACCCCGTACTTGCGCTGTCGAACTGCACGGCGACCGGCGCACGGTCGGTGTCGTCGGCGCTGAAATACGTGGCGCGTTCATACCCGAGCGATCTGGCGACGAACACGTCGGGTAACCGTTGGATCGCGTTGTTGTAGAGGTTCACCGCGTCATTGAAGAATTCACGGCGTTCGGCGATTTGGTTCTCGACGCCCACCAGCGTATCCTGCAACGAGAGGAAATTCTCGTTGGCTCTTAACTCCGGATACGCCTCGGCGACCATCATCAACGACCGCAACGTACCGCCGAGGACTTGTTCGGCCTGCGCCACCGCCGGCGCGCTGTCTCGTCCCTGCGGCAACACCGTGGCCGCCGCGCTGCGGGCGGTCGTCACCGCCTCGAACGTCTTCCGCTCATGCGTTGCGTACCCTTTCACCGTCTCGACCAGATTGGGAATCAGATCGTGACGCTGTTTCAGTAGCACGTCGATGTTCGCCCAACCCTTGTCCATCTGGTTGCGCAGGTAGACCAAACCGTTGAACAGGACGACCGCGTAAAATCCCGCCGCGATCACGACCAGCAACACCACGAACGAAATCATCATCACGTTCATAATAGATGAAAGAAGTCCAATAGCATACCAAGGCCCAATACCGCCAGCAAGCCGCCGCCGATGACTGCGCCCACCGCCTTCCACTCAAATTCGGTCTCCACGTCCCGCGCCGAACGGTTCGAAATGAAGAAGAACGGACAGCTCCCGTCCTGGCACACGAGCCGGCCCCCGGTCTTCGCCTCCGTGACGTGGTCGTCATCCTTGGCGATAACCGGCCCGAACACGAACAGCGTATCGCCGGGGACAATTATCCATTCGGTGAACTTCTTTTTCCGGGTGAACACACCGTCCAGGTCGATCCCCTTTTGTTGCGCGAACGCGAAGACGTGGAAGGACAGGTCACCACCCAGAGGTAGATTGGACGACTCGACCTGCAGATGTGTCGGGATTTCGATAGTCGCTCCATCCGGCACAACCAATATTTTCCCCGTCTCATCCTCGAGGTAGAACGGGACATGGCTCTCGGCGCTGTCGATCGTCACCCACTGGGTCGATTTGCCCGTCGAGCGCAATTCCTCAACCTTGTGCCGCCAATAGACACAGGGTAATTGCTCGATGGGACTGGTCATGGGCTCATGGGGCGCGGCGCGACCGTAAAGTTCGACTATCCCGAGCGCCACGGCCTCGACCTTCGACATGGGCGTATTCTGCAGCAGCCGTTTCCGCTGATAACAACGCAGTCCCCAGGAGAATCCATACAACCCGATGCCAATACAGGCCGCACCCCACATCGGCTGTCGGACATCCTGTTTCATTTGGCCGCCATCGTACCATCTGGCCTGTCGAAAGAAAATGTCAGACGATGGCGAACCATTGTTGGAGGAAGAGGAAGTCCCGCGCTAATGGGCCGAGAGTTTCCGCACCTGCACATCGCGGTAGCGGATGACCGTGTCATTCGAGTCATTGAAGGCCCCCAGACCAAGCAGTGAATCAGTACCGGCGACACACACTTCTTCGGGCGGTTTTGCATCCCTGAACATTTCCTTGTCGTTGACGGTGGCATAGACCAACCCACGGTGCAGGCGAAAATAGAAGGTATTCATCTCGCTGTTGAGCGAGACGGGATGGTGGAGTTGTTTCGGGTTCCAGCCCCGCGCGAAGCTGACGATATCGCCTTCATCCGGGTTGCGCTTTATCCGAAAACTGTACCATCCGCGCGATTCAAACTGAGGTATCCCGATGACCAAACCGGCCTGAAACGCCCCGGTCGAGCTTTGCACGACATCAAACGTACCTTTCACTTCAAAATCGGTCCCGACGCGGGCGCGCGAGTAAATGATATGGCCGTGCTGATCAGATTGAACCTCCAGTGCCCCCGGTAATGCCGTGAACTTCCCCCGCCCAACCGTCCAGCCGGCGAGTTTGTCTCCCATGGGAAGAAAATCGACCCAATCCGCGGCTTGGAACCGCTGTTCCAACCCCAGCGTGGTCAATCGCTCTCGTACGAATGCCTGCGTTCGTTCATCGGTATTCGTAGCGGCGCTCAAGTCGGTGTACATCCGGAGCGCCACGCCAACCTCGCCGAACTTCGCTTTGGATTCCGCCGCCTCGACCTGTTGTGCTGCCACACCCGTACGGGCCGCCACTTCCAAGGCCATGAGGGACACGTCCTTGCCCCAATTCACAAGATTCCTTTGCCGTGGTTGCCAGTGAATCGCCTCCAATTGCGCACGCGCCACCTGATATTTTTCGGCAAAGTAGGCAACGACGGCATACGCGCTACGCCATCCATCCCGGGTTTTCACCTGCGACGGGTCGGCGATGTAGCCCTCATACACCTGCTGCAAATGCGGCCAGATGTCCGGCCGTCCGTAAATATGCTCGCCACACGCCAGATCAAGTTCCGATTCCACATCGCCCACCGAGTCAAGGAGCTTGCGAGGAACGTCGGTATCGAATCGACGCGTGTTCGCGGCCATGACCCCGAAGGCGAGCATGGCGTCGTGGCTGCCATACCACCGCGGACGAAGCCCCCAACGGAAGTGGCTCCAAGCCTCGGCATAATCGATTTGAATAGCGACCGTGCGATCAAACCACAACCGCATTTCCTGAAGATTGGACTCGCCCATGGAGACGTCAATCATCAGGTCGGGCGCGAGCGCAAGGTCGGGCCGTAGTTCCCAAGCCCTGGAGTAGCTTACGCGGGCCTTGGCCAGATGCTCCGCAAAACCCTTCCAGCCCTCGGCCGTTACCGTATTCGCAAAGCCGCTTCCCCGCGCTTTCCACGCTTCCTTAACCTGATACTTGCCTTCGAGCACCAGCGCCAGCCACTGGAATGGTTTCCCCGCACTTTCAACAAGCCGCGTAACCATCGTTGCGTTGCGATCAAAAAAGCGCGCCCCCCAGCCATCCATCAAGATCACGGCAACTTCCGATTGATCTCCCGGCTGGATACTGCCGTCCTCCAGCGCCTTCTTCAGCAATTGCTTCGCCGACGAATCCAGTTCCCGCACCCGGTCAGATCCGGGCTGCAACCTTGCCAAATCATTGGCCAGTGCCACTGTCGCACAAAACCTGGCGTATGCATGATATGGGGAATGCTCGTAGGCCTTTAGGGCACGCTCGAATCGCCGGACCGATTCGTGCAATTCGCTCGCAATGGAGCCAGTCGCGGTCAACGCCAGAGGATCGTTACAGGCTGGATTGGCCGCCAGCTTATCAGACATTTCCACGAGGGCGACGGAATTCGTTTGGTCCTCGCCGCTGTAGGAGGAGTCAATCCAAGACTTGAGCAATTGCAGGGCGTCAGCGTCATAGGCGGGGTTGTGCTCGCTGTATTTCTCGTAGCTTTCTACAAACTCGCGAACGCGGAATTCCCTTCTCTGTTCCAACATCTTCGCCGCCGTCACGGTATTGCTGGACCATTGGATGGGCTTACTCGCCAGCTCGAAGGCCGATTTGCTGTTGAGCAATCCCGACCCCCTGACTATTTCTTCGAAGTTGTGTCGAAGACGACGGCTGGATTGCACTGCCACAATTCCAAAGAGCACCACACCCGCCACGACCACGACCGCCGCGATGACGAGAAAAGGAAGCACCTTTGAGGCTGGCTTTGGAAGCGGCGGCGGCACTGGGATCATGGGCGTCATCTCTTGTTGCAAGACTGCATCGAGTGATTGCCACGCAGGCATGCCCTCACACCAGACAAACTCCGAACCTGTCAACTCACCGGCGTTTCGGCGACGGCGCAATTCCTCCAACGGAAACACGCCTACCGTCTTACCCTGTTGGTTCAGATGATAGTCCATTGGCCCCAGCCACCGGATGCTCCCAAAAGCCGCGCCCAATCGCAAGCCCATTACCGCCACAGTCAGAACGGCATTTAGAGTTTCACGATGCGGCTACGACTATGGTCTAATGCCGCTGGATGAAGAATGACTCTTGGGAACTGTTGCCGAAGGACGAGGACGCCGTGCGGCCGGACGAACCGCGTACGCCTGTCTCGCGCAAGGGACGACTCGCGGCGGCATTCACCGTGGCCATCCTGTCAGATATTCTTTCCGCGTGGCTGGAGTTCCTGCCGCCGATCCAATGGACGCTCGACATCGTGACTGCCGGGCTCTTGTTTCTTCTACTCGGTCGACAATGGGTGATTCTCCCCGCGCTTATCGCCGAGGCGATTCCCGGTCTCGCGGTGTTTCCGTTCTGGGTGCTCGTGGTCGCTTCCATCGCTGTGTGGGGAAAGATCAATCCGCTCGGCAGGAAATCTCCGCGTCCGTGATCGGCCACGCCGGGCTTGCCAAACTTCGGCGAATTCGATATGAGAAAAGGCGGTGGTTAGGAAAAGCGCGAGCATCAGGAGCCGACCGCGCGCGCCGAACTTGTTGATTCTTGGGGCTTCCGGCAATGTGGCGCGGGCGTTCTTGCGACGGTTGGGCGGACGACGCACCCATTTTGGGAAGCTGATCCTGCTCGATAAGGCGGATGGTGTCCGTCATGACCACTATCTCGAACATCGTCGGCTCGATTATCGATTCCTTCATCACCGACTCCGGTTCCCACAGGGCAACGCGTACTATCGGCAATTGCTCCGCCGATACGGGATCGATATCGTCCTCGACCTGACCGACGCCGATACGCTCCCGGTCCTCAAGGCAACCGACGCCGCAGGCGTGTCCTACGTCTGCACCTCACTGAACGACACCAGGCGCGACGCCGTCGAATTGGTCGATGCGGTCCACCCGGCCTGCCAACGACGATCCAAAGCGCCCCATATCCTGTGCTCCGGCATGAACCCCGGTGTCGTCAACGCCTGGGTGCAACACGCGGTCCGTGGCTTCGGGGTCCCACGGGAGATTGTGCATTTCGAGTACGACACCTCGATGGCAGCTGATCGCTGGCGTCCCGTGATCACGTGGTCGCCCAAGGAATTCCTAACCGAAGCCGTGTGGGAGCGCACTGGCTCCGTGGTGGATGGAGTGGCATCGCTGAAATCCACCAATGCGCTGCATCACCGCGTCGATCTTGGGCCGATCATGAAACCCGTGATGCCACTACACTCGTACCCGCGTGGGTTTCTCATCCTGCACGAGGAGAACCTCACCATTGGCCGGGCCTTGGGAACATCCTCCAAATTCATCTACGCGTTACACCCGAAAACCATGGCGCATCTCACGCGACGCTGGCGCGACCGGGGCGAAGTGTGCATCGCGGACCTGGAAGTTGGCGACAACACGTCGCTTCCGCTGAAGGGCGCGGACACCATCGGGGTCTACCTGGACTACCCGCGACACCGGGTCTATTACCTCCATAGCATGGCCAATCGCGACGTGGTAGGCACGAGCGCCACGTGCTCGCAGGTGGCCGTGGGGATTTTCGCCGCGCTGTTCACCCTATTGCACGAACGCCTGCAATCGCGCATCTATTTCGTCGGCGACCTCTACGACACGATCTACCTGCATGTCCTATTCTGCAACATGCGCGTCGAGCAGTTTGTGTTCACCAAGCGAAAACGGTCGCTGATGCTGCGCCAGCACGTGCCCGACCTGCGGTCGCTCTCCCGCAACGGCAAGGAGCAAGTCATCATTTAGCCGGCGCGGGTACGAATGCCGTGTGTTAGAACGGGAGCTTGGACTGGTCGATGGTCGATCCCGTGATCGTGCAGCCACCAAAGAAGAAGTTGGTGCTACCGTTGTCGACAATTGTGCCCATGATGATTTCGCCGGCTCCGCTGTAAGTCGCAGTCTTCACGACTCCCGTGCTGTCGAGCTTCGTGCCAATGAAAATGGTCTGAAATACGTGAACAGAATTGCCATCCGACCCGGTGAATGTCGCTCCCACGTCGGACAGAAAGGTGTTGTTCGTCCCGATGGCGATTATGTTGCTGGGTGTATCAAGAACGGTATTGGTCCATACTCCATTCGCCTCGGTCCAATAATGAATTGTGTATGTGTTCGCCACAGTGTTGGTGAACTGCGCATACACCGGGATGTTGAAGGTGGCTTTCTGGACGATGTTGCTGGTGTTGACATCGAGTAGTTCGCCCTTCCCCGCGAGTTTCAGCTTGAACCATAACCCGTTCAGCTTTTGAGCTGAGACGATGGGGGCAATCGAAACTACGGTCACGGCAACGACGGCCAAAACGCGACGCAATGATGTGACGTTCTTCACTAGTAGTCTCCTCTGATTTGATGATGAGTCAAACACGCGATTCCAAGAAGCTCTCCTCGCCTAATTGTGTTCCCACACTGCACGACCTGTCAAGTCAACTTCAAGCCACAGGCCACGAGCCCGATCTCCCCTCTCTCCAAACTTGTGAGTTCCCGGCGGTTGTGGAATCATGTATGAATTACATCCAATCGTGAAACTCGGACCTGTGCACAATTTCTGTCTGTTGTTAGTGATGTCTGGCTTGGTCGTCGTGGGAACTGGACTGCGGGCGGGTGAAAGTGCCACCACCAGTACACCCACGACCGTTGTGTGGAAACTGGATAAGGTCGGGCCGGTTGACGGGCACGAACCCGAGATCCTCGGCGCACCGCAAGTGACGGAGGACAGCGTGGGCGGGCGGGCACTGCGATTCGACGGCGGGAGTGATGGTCTGGTCTACCCTGTCAATCCGCTGGCGAACTGGACGACGTTCACGATCGAGGTGTTGTTCATGCCCGAGGTCAATGGCTCATCTGCGCAGCGCTTCATGCATATTGAAGATGATGGTGACAGCCGAATCCTGATGGAAACCCGTATTCGTGGCGGCAAATCGTGGGCTCTGGACACGTATCTGCACAGTGCGAATGGCAAGGACGATTGCCCGCTCCTTGACACCACGAAGCTGCATCCGGTCGGACGCTGGGCATGGGTGGCGCTGGTTTACGACGGCAAGATGATGGCGCACTACGTCAACGGTGTGAGGGAAATGAAAGGCGAAGTGGTCTTCAAACCGATGACACGCGGGCGGATCTCGCTCGGCGTGCGATTGACCCGGGTATTTTGGTTCAAGGGATGTATCGAAGAAGTGCGACTCCACCCCACGGCACTTGCTCCCGAGTCATTGCAACGACTGCCTGAGTAGGCTTGTCGGAGATGGATGCCGTACTCGCGGCGGGCGATCACAACTTGATGACGTTGTTGAGGCGGGTGATTTCTTCTATCTGGTGGTCAGGGTCGATCTCCACCGTCCCGCCACTCGTAACCGCTCCGTCAGGCAAGGTCAATGCCACCACGACTGATCGCGGGAACAAATCAAGCGGCGCCGGCAACGGACCGATCTTTTCCCTGGCGATAATTTCGCCGGCGCGATTGCGGAACACCACCGCCGTCGCAGGCGACGGCACGGAACCAAGACTGTGGACACGAACACGCAGTTCGCGCCCGAAAACCTGCACATCGTCGCGATCTATGCCGAGATCGGGTCGCTGCCAATAGGGTGTGCCGGGCGTTTTAAGCTTGAGCGTCAGAATTGTGGTTGTCCGCGGCTCGAAGGTGAATTCGAGGGCGCCCGTGCGCTCGAAAACCGCCGTCGAATTCGCGATGTCGAGGTCCGCGTTGTCGTTACCGTTGGTGTCGATTCCCTGGGTGATTTCCCAGATGCCCGGGTCGATGTTCCACCCGGTCATGGTGGCGTGAACGGGTGTGGGCTCGAGGTTGTACGCGATGACCTTGAATCCCGTGGGAGTGGCGTTGGGCACGAGGATCGCGACGCTCTGATCGTAGGCTGGCGGGGCGAATTGCCAGCTGATGACATGTCCCGGAAACTCGTGGTTGCGCACCAGGGCGACGCCGCCCAGGCGCGCCCGCTGCAATTCGGCGTAGGGTACGCCCACCCGGTCGATCCACAGGCTGCCTTCGGTGTTGATGTATTCGAGGAGGGCGCATTCCTCGATCTGGCTCGCGTAAAGTGTTTCAAGGTAATGCTTGTCGCCGGTCAGTTGCCATTGGAAATGAGCCACATTCGAACTGCGGTAGGCATTGGCGCGCGCGCTGCCGCGACCGTCCTCCGTGCGCGGTTCGGCCGCCCGACCCGCTTCGCCGGCAAGTATACGCGCACCCCAGTCCTTCCGGATATCGAGGAAATCAAGCGCGTTGGCATTGATCGTCATCAACGAAGTAGTACCACCGTCGAAGATCGGGTCGAGGTACTTGTGATCGCCGGTCCACTTCCAGGAACTCCAGAACAACGGCCACGGAAAAATGCCGCGTGTCGCCTTGGCATCCTTGTCATCTACGAAATGAATCGCCGTTGGCAGGGTGTAGCGGCCGTTTCCGTCCGGATGGCGATGTGCGAGCAGACCGTCCGCGAGTTCCAAGAGGACTTTTTTCGCGCCCGGGTTGCCGTTGTAGTCCACGAGCATCTGGCCGGGCGCCAACACGAGGTAGGAATACGCCTTCGCATAGCCCCACGGGTCGTCGGTCGACATCTTCTTGCCATTGAAGTAGGACGTGCGGATGTGTCGGTGGCCAGCGGCGTTGATACCGGTGAGGCTCGTTACCCCACGCTGGGTGACCATGGCACGCTCCAACTGGCGCGGACTGCCGTATTCGAGGATCATGTTTGCATTGAGACAACCGATGCCCTCTTCGTTGCTGTGCAATTCGTCGGCTTGAATGGTAGGCAGCCCCTCAGTGAACATGCCGTTATTAAACGCCGCCTCGAGCAATGCATGGAGGGATGCCTTGATCTTCTCGGGTTCGCAACCCATGAGCGCAACCCCGGGCCACGTGTTCAGGAGATCGACGTCATCCGAGATGCCGCCGCCGAACTCGCCGTTCTCAATCTGGCGATGGTCGATATACCACATCACGAACCGTTTCACGCGACCAAGCAGGTCTACCTGGCGAAACGCCCACAGGGGCACATGGGTTGGCGGTTCTGGCTGTTTGAATGGCAGCCGCGGAGCGCCCAACTCCACGGCGGCGTAATTGCGGCCGGGGTAATGGTCCGGGTTCACGCGCATCAGATCGTTGAGGTCGATTACAAACCGGTTCCAAAGATTGTACTTCGCCGTGTGTGGATGTTCCTCGACGAGCATCGCATAACTGTCGCGTGCCTGAGTGAAACGATCGATCTCGTGCTCGGGACGCGCAGCCTTGCGGGATTTGAACACGAGACGCAGCGTCGCGCCGTTGAGCGATGCCGTGCCGAAATCGGCGCCGGCACCAGCGATGGTGAGATAGAGGCCCTTGCCGGGCGGCAAAATCCGGTCGCGCAGGTCAAGCCAGAGTGTACGCGCCTCACCGGGCTTCACGCTAAAGCTAAAATCAAACATGTCGCGCAGCGGCCACAACGGGTCCTTGACCTGTATGTTAAGCGGAAAGAGATCGCCATGCGTCGGTTTGACTGGGAGCGCAGGCAAGTCGACGGCGATGCCATCGAGACCGCCATCGATATTGTCCCAGGTGTCCGGTATGAGGATGTGAACGAGTGGCAGTGCCGCGACGGGAACACCGGGCGTGGCCGTGCTCTTCGATAACGCCGTGCTCGCAGGAAGCGCGATCAAGGTGGCGCGTTCATCCGATGCATATCGTCCGTTGATGAATTTTACGAGATCGGCCACATTCGTGCCACTGGGGGCGGTTGAGGCTAGATGAAACGCGAGATTGGTGATGCCGGCGGGTTCGCGCCCGGCG
>Ga0265338_10003861_pt1 | contig 20783 bp, 22 predicted proteins | sample 42126metaG_FD_193579 | JGI IMG/M metagenome (GOLD analysis project Ga0265338, IMG submission 193579) | Rhizosphere microbial communities from Carex aquatilis grown in University of Washington, Seatle, WA, United States - 4-21-26 metaG | ecosystem: Host-associated > Plants > Roots > Rhizosphere...
CATCCTGTTGACCAATCCGGGTCTCGGCGGGCGTTTGCAGGTCACCAATTCCATCCGCTGCGCGATTGCCATCTACAACCCCGGCGACATCGCGCCCGCCCATGTGCACAGCCCCAACGCCAGCCGCACCATCCTTTCGGATAAGGGCGGCTACACCAATGTCGAGGGCGAGCGCTGCGAATGCCGCAGGGGCGACATCGTGTTCACGCCGAACGGCACCTGGCACGATCACGGCAACGAAGACACCGATCCGATGATCTGGATCGACATGCTGGATTGGCCGCTGATGGAATATCTTGACTGCGTCTGGGTGGATCAGAATTATGTCAACCCGACCCAGGGCAATGCGAAATCGCAGCCGGCGGTGCATGCCGACGGCTATTCCACGCGCATGTACGGCCATGGCGGGCTGAAGCCGGTGTTCACCTCCAACCAGCGCGGCTGGGGCAACACCCCGATCCCGCATGTGCATTTCAAGGGCGTGGACATCCGCGGCGCGCTGCACGATTTGCGCGGCGAGACGGGCGACCCGTTCGAAGGCATCAAGATGCAGTTCACCAATCCCGTGACCGGCGGGCCGGTGTTCGCGACGCTCGATTATTGCGCGCAATTGCTGCGGCCCGGCGAAGAGCTGCTGCTGAAGCGCGAGACCTGCTCGACCTTCATCGTGGTCATGGAAGGTTCCGGTTTCACCGAGATCGGCGGCAAGCGCTTCGACTGGGAGAAGAACGACATCATGGCGGTGCCCAATTTCCTGTGGCGCCGTCACGTCAACACCGGCAAGAACGACGCGATCCTGTACACGGTGTCGGACGCGGCGATCCTGCGCGCCATCGGGCAGTACCGCTCACAGGGCAAGAACGCGGACGGATCGGTTTCCCAAATCGTTCAGTAGGCGCCGCGTTTGCGGCCTCTATGAGAAATTCTGATAGAGGACGAGATAAAGCGCGAACAGAAATCCCGCCACTGTCGGCAGGACGACCACCGATCCGCCCTCATGGATCGCTTCTGGAATCATCGCGTGCGCGACGCAGGCAAGCACCGCGCCGCCCGCGAGAGCCTGAAGGAAAGCCGTCATCATCGTTTGCGAATTGCCGATGAACAATTTGCCCGCCAGCGTCCCGACCGCCGCCGCGATCAGCACCAGCGACCACAAGCCGAAGATGGTTGCCGGCCGATAGCCTGCCTTCTTCAGCATCGCGCCGCTCGCCGCCGCTTCAGGGATTCCGCTCAGGAACATCCCGGCCATCAGGGTCAGCGACAGGCCCGCCAGCCCGGTGAACTTGGCGCCGATCACCAAACAGGCCGGTATCGTGTCGAGAATATTGCCGAGCACGATCGCCATCCCCGCACCATGGCCGGTTTCGACCAGCAGCTTATCGGATTCGTCGCGGCTCAGATGCAGCACGTTGCTGCTCGCGATTTTGGCCCAGGTGCCGGGATCGGTACCGCCGGAACTTAAATTGCTGATCGCGCGCTGATGGCTGAGGCGCTGAACCGCAAGTGCAAGCTGCCGATCCGACGCGATCAAGCGCTCGAAATCCTCCTTTCCGATTTCGAGGAGTTCGACGGCTTCCGCCGCGCGAATGGTCGCCGTTCGGGCGCTGCCCGTGAGCAGGGCCATTTCGCCAAACGCGTTTCCCGGCCCAAGCTGGGCAATCGGTTGCGCGTCGCTTGTGCTGCCCCAGGCCGCCGGGAGAACGTCCACGCTGCCGCGGGAAACGATATAGAGCGCGTCGCCCGGATCGCCGGCCTTGAACAGAATCTCGCCCGCCCCGAGCTTGCGCGTGCGAACGCTGGACAGGATGCTCTCGATTTCTTCCGGCGGCAGATGCCGCAACAGATCGCAACGGGAGAGGAGCGCGATCAGCTCCCTGGTTTCCTGCTTCTTCTGGTGCACGGCATATTCGCGGAAGCGCGACGGCAACCGCAGAGCGGCGCCCAGAATGGAGGATGACGTCGTGGCAAACCCGAGAAACGAGGCCGCCGTCAGCAGAAGCAGATTGGGCATGGCGATCCTGGGGGAGGAGAGACAGCCAAGCTCCAGTTGAAATCAGTTTCGCCTATGAAGCGAGTCTCTTCAGCGGCGTGTACTCCCGGGAATGCCAAAAAATCGTCGCGGCGGCCGAAAGGGGTCAGGGCTCCTCGACGATGGGGTTGCGCAAGGTGCCGATGCCGGAAATCTCCACTTCCAGCACGTCGCCGGCTTTCATCCATACCGGCGGATTCCGCCGTGCGCCGATGCCTTCGGGCGTGCCCGTGGCAATGATGTCGCCTGGAGCGAGCGGGGTGAACGCCGAGCAATAGGCAATCAGCGCCGGCACGTCGTGCATCAGCATGTCGGTTCCGGAATGCTGCATCACCTGCCCGTTCAGCCGCGTTTCCAGCGTCAGCTTCGACGGATCGGGGATTTCATCGGCCGTCACCATCCAGGGGCCGAGCGGCGATGTGGCCGGAAAATTCTTGCCGGTGATCAATGACACTTTGATGAAATCTCGCACCGAGCCGTCGCAGAAGCAGGTGTAGCCCGCGACATAAGAAAGCGCATCGGCCGCCGGGATGGCGCGGCCCCCCTTCCCCATCACGACCACGAGTTCGCCTTCGAAATCGAAATGCGTCGAGGCTTTCGGCCGCCACATCGCGCCGCCATGGCCCAGCAGGCAGTCGGTGAATTTGGTGAAGATGTTGGGCTTTTCGGCGACCGCATGGCCGTGTTCTGCCGCGTGGCTCCGGTAATTGATCCCCACGCACAGGATTTTACCCGGATCGGTGATGGTGGGCAGAAACGTCAACCCGTCGAGGCTCACGTCCGGCTCCGCGCCTTGCGCCAGTTTCAGCAGTTCGTCCAGCAAACCCTCTTCGGCCAGCGCATCCTTGAGCGTGATGCTGCGCCCTTCGATGCGGTCGGACAGCGTGACCAAACCGCCCTCGGTGACGCGCCCGAACGCCGGTTTGCCGTTCGCCAGATAGCTTGCGAGCTTCATTTCTTTTTGCCCTTTGCCGGCGCCTTGCCCGGCTTCGTCCGTTTCGCCGCCTTCTTCGCGGCCTTCGCCGCTTTCTTCACCGGCACGGGCGCGCCGGGCCGCGTCACCATACCGCCGACGCCGGCCTTGTTCGCCCAATAATGCCAGGCGCGCCAAGTCTCGACCGAATAGGGCGAATAGCCGCGATTGCGCGCGTCGATCTCGCCCTGATGCAGATATTTGATGTCGCCGCCCAACTGCTTTGCGGCCATGAGGGCGCGCGCGTTGCGCGGCAGGTACACCGACATGCGCACCACCTCGATCAGCGAGCGCGCCGCGGCCGCGAAGCCGTGACCGCGCATCAGCGCGACATTGTTGTTGGCGAGACATTTCGCGAGATCCTGCCCCTGCGCCACATTGGCGACGAGCAGATTGGTGTCACCGAAATTGTCGGCGATATCCCACACCGGCACATCCGCGCCGATGAAGCTCCCCGAATGAATCACGGGGCGAAGCGGTGTGCCGTCCGCGATGCCGAAGGGCAGGATGTCCTCCGCATGCGCGTGCACCACCGCCATCACTTCGGGACGCGCTTCCAGAATGCCGCCATGGATGAAGCGTTCCAGATAAGGTGCGGGCCCACCCTTCTTTACGGGCTCGCCGTCGAGCGTGAATTCCATGATGTCGTCGGGCGTGATGAATTCCGGCGCCAGTGAGCGGGCGAGGAAGAACCGCGACGGATCGTCGGGATGGCGCACGCTGACATGGCCGTAGGCGTCCACCACATCCTCATTGGCGAGAATCCGGTTGGCGATGACGAGATCGTTGATGAGGGTTTTCACATTCGACATGGAAATCTCCGAGGCGCGTTGGGAATTCTAAAACCAGGAATCGACTTCGCCGTAATTGGCGACGAACAGATCGTCCACTCGCGGCTTTTCCGCGATCAGATGCTGATCGTGCAGATAGGTGACGAGCGCTTCCAGCGTCGGGCGGTTCTTCTCCACCCCGTACGGCCAGGGATCGCCGCCGAACACATCGTAAATCTCGTCGATGTCGCGCATCAGCCACGGCGTCATATAGCGAAGCGCGCGCAGATTATACATCTTGCGCAACGCGATCCGTTTGGAGCGCTCGAAGGCGTTATAGAGGCTGGTTGCGACAAACGGATAGCGTTCGTAAATCTCGCGCCGGATCGCCACCAGATGCATGATCGGGTAGATGCGCGTCTTTTTGTAGTAGTCCTTTTCCAGCTCGACGTAATCGGGGAATAGCCGCGCGATGTTCGGATTGTGCCGGATCGATTCGGGCAGAGACGTGCCAAGCGTCGCATCGACATATCCATCCTCGATAAGGTCGTTCAGCGGCCGGCCCTTGGGCGCCTGCTCGAGCGCAATCGGCTTCAGCAGGGGGAGCACATGGGGATCGCCGTGGCTGCCGGCGTGATTCACCGCGCCCTGCACCCAATGGATCTTCTCGAAATCGACACCATATTCGTGCTGCAGCAGCCCGCGGATGAAGATCGCCGCCGTCATGGTGTAGAGCGGCACGCCGACGCGCTTGCCCTCCAGATCTTTAGGCGTCCGGATCCCCGACTTCTTGTTGATGGCGATGAAGCCATGGCGAAAACAGCGCGACGGAAACACCGGCAGCGCGACGAACGGGCACTGTTTGTTGGCGAAGCGCTGCACGAATTCACTCGACGAATATTCCGCGACGTCGAATTCCTGGCCGCCCGACATGCGGTCGAAAATGGGACGCGGCTCGTCGATGGCGATGAAATTCAGGTCGATACCGTCGGGCTTCACCTCGCCGGTATGAAGCGGCTGCATGCGGTCATAGAGCGCGCAGGCAAAACTGAGCTGCAGATTTCCCACTTCCCCACCTTCTGTTCTTATAACTTCCTCATGCTGAGCCTGTCGAAGCATGAGGGCATTCTTGTCTCACCCTTCGGCAAGCTCAGGGTGAGGAACCTTTCTTATGTCTCGTCCACCACGGTGTTCCGCAGCACGCCGATTTCCGGCACTTCGACCTCCAGCACGTCGCCGGGCTTGAGCCATGCGGGCGGCGTCTGATGTCCGCCTGCGCCGACAGGCGTGCCGGTAAAGATCAGATCGCCGGGCTTCAGCGTCGTGAATTGCGTGATGTAGGCGATCAGCCAGGCGAAGCCCCAGGTCAGCCGTTCCGTGTTGTCGTCCTGGCGGAGTTCGCCATTCACCCGCGTCATCAGATGCAGCCCGGCCCCGGGATCGACCTGATCGGCCGGCACGATCCACGGGCCCAAACTGCCCGAGCGGTCGAAATTCTTCCCCTGCGTCACATTCAGCGTGCCGTGGCGCAACCAGTCGCGCAGCGTTCCCTCGTTACCCAAGGTCAGCCCGTAGATCATCGACAGCGCCTGGCTTTCCGGCACCTGACGGCCGGTCTTGCCGATCACCAGGACGATCTCGCCCTCGTAATCGAATTTCTCCGACACTTTGGGGCGGACCAGCGCCTGCCCGTGCCCCACCAGCGAATCCGGAAAGCGCACGAACAGGTTCGGATATTTCGGCTTCTCGCGGCCGTCTTTGTATTCCGCCGACCGCTCGGGATAGTTGATGCCGACGCAGACGATCTTCTCCGGGAACAGCACGGGGCGCAGGAATTCGATGTCCGAAAGCGGATAATCGGCCCACGGCGTGAACGCCGCGCCCCTCGCGTCCTTCAGCCCCTGCTCGCCGGCCTGGATAAGGGCCAGCAGCGTCGGATAGCGCCCGCCGAGCCGCCCGCCGAGGTCGATCATTCCGGCATCGGTCACGGTGCCGAAACTGGTGCGGCCGTGGATCGAAAAACTGGTCAGACGAAGAGCTTGCATGGGGGCCGAAACTAGCCGGAAAAACCCTTCCGTCAAGCGGGCCTTGCCCGGACCCGGCGGCCCAATTTGACGAAGCGGTCGCGATGGCTATTCTCCCCCCAAACCATCCCCTTCAGGAAAGAACGAAACGATGCATGACGTAGCGGCAAGGGTTCATTGGCATGAGCCGACCGGGGGCAAGCGCGCCGGGTTCGGCAAATGGGGCCGGGTGAAGACTCCCTATGATCAATTCATGGATTCCGAAGGCATCCCTTGTTTCCGCGACATCGGCATCGACAAGGTGCAGAACCTGCCGCTCGCCCCATGGAAGCGCCTGGGCGGACGCGGGAGCTATATCCAGCTCCACGGCACGGAGTCCAAATGGGGCTGCTATCTCGTCGAGGTACCCGGCCGCGGCGCGCTGAACCCGGAAAAGCATCTCTTCGAGAAGATGTATTTCGTGGTGGAAGGCCGTGGTTCGACCGAGGTCTGGCTCGAAGGCGACACCAAGCGCCACACCTTCGAATGGCAGCAGGGTTCGCTCTTCTCCATTCCGCTGAACGCCTATCATCGTATCGTGAACGCGGCCTCCGCGCCGGCACTGCTGCTTGCCGGCACCACGGCGCCGGTGACCATGAACGCGCTGCAATCGGTGGACGCGATCTTCAGCAACCCCATGCAATTTCGCGATCGCTTCTCGGGTGCGGACGATTTCTACAAATACAATGACGAGGTCGAGCCCGATCCCGTGCGCGGGCTGGCGATGCGCCGGACCAATTTCGTGCCCGATGCGGTAAACTGCGATCTGCCGCTCGACAACCGCCGCTCCCCGGGATTCCGCCGGGTGGAGCCCTTCATGACCGGCAACAGTTTCTATTTCTGGATCGGCCAGCACGAGAACGGCCGCTACTCCAAGGCGCACGCGCATACCTCGGCCGCCGTGCTCATCTGCATCAAGGGCAAGGGCTATACCCACACCTGGCCGGAGCGGCTCGGCACCACGCCCTGGAAGGACGGCAAAGAGGATCAGATCAAGCGCATCGATTACGAGCCCGTCGGCATGATCTCGGCTGCCCCCGGCGGCGCACGCTGGTTCCATCAGCATTTCGGCGTGTCCAAGGAGCCGTTGCGCCTGATGGCGTGGTTCGGCCCGCACAATCCCGGACGGGAACCCGGGCCGCCGGGCGAAATCCATATCGACTACACGGCGATGGACATTCCCGAAGGCGGCACCTCGATTCCGTATTGGATGGAAGATCCCCAAGTGAAAAAGGATTGGGAAGCCAAGATCGCCGAGAACGGCGTCGAGAGCCGCATGAAGCCCGAATTCTTCGACAAGGATTTCAAGGGCGAACTCCCGAAGGGTGTTTGACCGTCCCATGCCGGTTCTCCCCTAGGTAAAGCCCTTGTCCTTCGACAAGCTCAGGATGAGGGCTTTGGCTATTCCTCATGCTGAGCCTGTCGAAGCATGAGCCTGTCGAAGCGTGAGCTTGTCGAACTATGAGGCGGCCGTGACTCTGTTCCTCAACAATGACGACGTCGCCAAGGTGCTGACGATGGAGGACACCATCGCGGCGCTGGAATCCTCCTATGCCGGCCTGGCGACACAGGAAACCGTCTGCCGGCCGCGCATCGACATCCGCATCCCGACCTCCGACCCCGCCAAGAACTACCAATGGGGCAGCATGGAGGGGGGCTCGACGTCTGGCTATTTCGCCATCCGCATGAAATCCGACGTGGTCTACGAGACCGAATACAACGGCGTCCGCACACAGGAGAAATACTGCACCAAACCGGGCGTATATTGCGGACTCGTCTTCCTCACCTCCATCGAAACCGGAGAGCCGCTCGCGCTCATCAATGACGGCATCCTCCAGCATATGCGCGTCGGCGGCGACGGAGGCATCGGCACCAAATACATGGCGCGTGCCGATGCGAGCGTCATCGGCATGCTCGGCTCGGGGGGTATGGCGCATTCCCACATGCAGGCGTTCAGCGCGGTGCGCGGGATCAAGCGGCTGCAGGTCTTCAGCCCGACCAAGGCCAACCGCGAAAAATTCGGCCGCGAAGTGGCGGAGGAATACGGCATCGAGGTGAATGTCTGCGACCACCCCGAACAAATCTACGAAGGCGCGGACATCGTAGCCGCGCTGACCGATTCCGCCGTGCCCGTGCTCGACGGGACACGCATCGAGAAAGGCGCGCATGTGCTCAACATCGGCGGCTCTGGCGTGCCCGATGACGAGACGCTGAATCGCGTCGATGTGTATTTGCGCATCGGCGACGCGCCTCCCCCCACGAGCCGTCCGGGCCTCGTCTTCGATGACGAGCACATCGGCTGGGAGGCGCGCCCCGAAGCACCCAAGCATGGCGACGGGCGTTCGGCCCGGAAGAAAGGACACGGCGTCCTCCTGCCGGAAAAGCGTATTTCGCTCGCCGACATCATCTCCGGCCAAAGCAAAGGCCGCACGTCGCGGGACCAGATCACCTATTCCGAGCGCGGCAACGTACAGGGCGCGCAATTCTTCGCGGTCGCGGGCCGTGTTTACGAATTGGCGAAAGCCGCAGGGTTGGGACGCGAAATCCCGACGGAATGGTTCCTGCAGACTATCCGGAACTGAATCTCAGCCGCGCCCTTGGTCTAACGGGACGCCGTCCGGGTTTGAGCCGGCGAATTGTTCAGCCCGAAAATATCGTGCCAGGTGCTGTTGATCGTTTCGCAACCGCTAAGCGCGATTGCGCATACGGCCAAGAGAAGCATGCTTCTGATCTTCATGTTCGAAACCCCCGCTTGAGTACCGCTTCTCCCCCGGCCGTGCTGCCCGTCTTCATCTGGGCAGCTTTCCTTGCGAATCGAAGCATTTCATTGTCCGCCGGAGCGGTTGACAGCGCAAGCGGGCTCGGCAGACTTGGGCCATGGGTCTGAAACATTTGATCGCGGCTCTTTCGCTTGCCGGTCTCGCTGCGTTGCCGGCGCGCGCGGAAGAACCGGCCTTCGATCAGGCGGCGCTGTCGCAGGCGATCGCGCAGGTGGGGGCGTTTCCGCGTGGCCACGCGCTGATCGTGGCGCGCGAAGGCAAGGTCGTGGTGGAACGTGTCTTCCGTGGGCCCTCGCTCGACACGCCGGTGAACATCAAATCTGCGTCCAAGACCGTGATCGATGCGCTGATCGGAATCGCGCTGGACAAAGGCGTCGTCAAGGCGGTTGACGAACCCGTGCTGCCGCTGCTGAAAGCGCGAGCCCCGGCCGGGCTTTCGTCCAAAGTGAGCGCCATCACGCTGGATCACCTCTTGTCGATGCGCGCAGGCCTCGAACGCACCTCCGGGCGGCAATATTACGGCCGCTGGGTGAACAGTCCGAACTGGGTGAGCTTCGCGCTGTCGCGGCCCTTCGTCGACGAGCCGGGCGGCGGAATGCTGTATTCGACCGGCAACACGCATCTGCTCTCGGCCATTCTCACCGATGCGTCGGGCAAGACGACGCTCGACCTTGCGCGCGACTGGCTGGGGAAGCCCTTGGCAATCGCCATTCCCGCCTGGACGCGCGATCCGCAGGGCGTCTATTTCGGCGGCAACGAGATGGCGCTTTCCCCGCATGCACTGCTGAAATTCGGCGAGATGTACCGCAATGGCGGCATGGTGGGTGGCGCTCGCGTCCTGTCCGAAGGCTGGATCAAGGCCTCATGGACGCCCAAGACGCACGACCGGCACGATGACGGCTATGGCTATGGCTGGTTCATCACCGAAGCGCACGGTCAGCCGGTCTATTATGCCTGGGGCTTCGGCGGACAGATGCTGTACGTCGTGCCGGGGCTGAAGCTCACAATCGTCGTCACGTCGGATTCCACCGCGCCGTTCGTCGAGACGGACTATCACTGCGAATTGCAGACATTGGTGGGCGACAGTTTCATCCCTGCAGCCATGGGACGGCGCTTCGACGGCGGCCCCTCGACGATGGCCAGCCATGGCTGCCATGTGCTGGAAGGCTTCCCGCCCTAATCACCCCATTGCGTGCAGCGCCTTTCCACCGCGCGTCACCGGCTTCGCAGCGATCAGCGCAAACGCGATCACGCAGGGTTCCGTCCCGTTGTTGTTCCAATTGTGCACCGTGCCCCGCTGCACCAGCACATCGCCCTCTTTGAGATGAACGACCGTTCCATCCATCTCCATGTCGATCTCGCCCGAGATGACGACGGCATAATCGATGGAATCGGTGCGGTGATTGCGGGGCGCGACGCCGGGCTCATAGCGCACGATCCGGAACACGGTTCCATTGGGATCGGTTGACCCCACGGTGCGCGCAGCTCCGTCCTCTTCTCCGGAATTGTCGGCAGGGAACGACCCGGTTGACCAGACGACGCAACTATGGTGCCGTTCGCGGCCGGATTGCAGGTTCTTGCAGATTTCGTCGATTCTCACGACGGCCTTGCCGTCATCATCATGACCGGTAACCACACGTCGGATTTTCAAGGGCATGGGGGCGTTCCGCTGAAACGATCGAAGACGGCACGTTTTAGTGAGTGTTACGCGCCTGTGCAAAAGCGCAAATCTGGAAACATCCATCCCGAGGCATCGGCATGAGCCCGCACGATCGTAACGTCTTCTCCCTGCACAGCGGACGCCATTTGAGGCGCCGCCCGCCCGGAGCAATCGCGATTCCCGCAGCGGCAGTGGCCGCGTTCGCCATCGGCGCATTCGCGATCGGCGCGCTCGCCATCGGCAGCCTCGCCATCGGGCGCATGGCGGCGGGCAAGGTCCGGATCAAGAAGCTTCATATCGACGAATTGACGGTCGGCCGCTTGCGCGTGCTGGAAGACCAGCGGCCGCCAAAGCAGGATTGAAAACGGGAGGGGACAATGGAGCGACGGACATTCCTGAAGGGTGCCGCGGGCGCGGTTGCGGCGTCTGCGTTGACGCCGAGCCTGGCAAAGGCTGACGAGTTGCCGCTGGGACCGCTTCCCGGCACGCGCTACCCCGACCCGCGCGTCGAAGCGATGGACCCGCGCTTCAAATACAAGATCGGCAACGCCTATATCGAGCGCATCGCCACCGGCTGCCGCTGGTGCGAGGGCCCGGTCTATGTCCGCGACGGCGGCTATCTCTTGTGGAGCGACATCCCGAACAACCGCATCATGCGCTGGAGCGAGGACGACGGCCATGTCAGCATCTTCCGCAGCCCGTCCAACTACGCCAACGGCAACACGCGCGACCGCGAAGGCCGGCTCGTCACCTGCGAGCACGATTCACGCCGCATCACGCGTACGGAACATGACGGCTCCATCACCGTGCTGATGGACAAGTTCAACGGCAAGCCCCTGAACGCGCCCAACGACATCGTGGTCGCCTCCGACGGCGGCATCTGGTTCACCGATCCCGGTTTCGGCATTTTCGGCAATTACGAAGGCCACAAGGCAGACACCGAACTCCCCGCCAATGTCTATCGCCTCGATCCCAAGACGGGGCGCGCGGCGGTGGTCTATGTGCCCGACGCCGGGCGGCCGAACGGCATAGCCTTCTCGCCCGACGAGAAAAAGCTCTACATCATCGTCATGGCCTTTCCCGGCGACCGACCGGCCGAGATTCGCGCCTTCGACGTGAACGGCGAGAAGCTTTCCAACGGCAAGCTGTTCTCGGCCGATTTCACCAAAGGCAACACCGACGGCATGCGCGTGGACATGGACGGGAATGTCTGGTGCAGCATGGGCAATGGCGATGCGGCCGAAGACGGTGTGCGCTGTCATGCGCCGAACGGCGACCTTATCGGCAAGATCCATCTTCCCGAGACCTGCGCCAATCTCACCTTCGGCGGGAAAAAGAAGAACCGGCTGTTCATGACGGCGAGCACATCGGTCTATTCGGTCTATGTCGAGACCGTCGGCGCCATGGTGCCGTGATAGGCTGACCGCGACAGCAGGGATTCAAGTGCGTGACAACGCCCGCCTATGACGTCTTCATCGCCGCGCCCATGAGCGCGCTCGGCGAAGCCGGCTATGCGCAGGGCCGGGCCAGCGTTCTCGACATCATCACGCAATGTTCGGCGCGCGGATTTGGGCCCATCTATTTCGCCGGCGCCGAGATCGGCGGCACGGAATCCTTCACCGACGAAGCCGAGGCGCTCCGGCGCGATCTCTCGGCATTGAAGAATGCGAAGCTGTTCGTGCTCATTTATCCGAGCAAGCTGGTGACGAGTGCGCTGATCGAAGTGGGCTATGCGCTGGCGCTCAAGCTTCCGTCGCTGCTGCTTGTGCGCGACAGGGCGGACCTCCCCTATTTGCTGAATCAGGCGGAAAAGGCAGGCGCGGGCGATCTTCTGCCGCGGCTCAAGATCGCACCGCTCGGCGGGGCGGACGAATCCGCAGCCGCGATTGCTGCCTTCCGCGACGAACTCATAGGGCAAGGCCATGGCTGACAAAGACAGCGACGGCATGTGGAGCACCCTGGGCGACGTCTTCAAGAGCTACGGTCCGGGCGTCGCGCTGATTTTTGCCGGGCTGGCGATCAGCGGAATCTCGATCTATCGCGGCCCCGAATACAAGGAAGCCGCCACGCAGCTCGCCGTGCTCGCCGGCGGCTCCGTGATGGGCCTTTTCGCGATAGCGCTTGGCGTCGTGATGCTGTGGCGGGCGCCCGCCGTCCCCGCTGGCCCCGGTCCCACGGCCACGGCCCCGGATGCCAACCGCCGCAAGGCGTGCGACCTCTTCATCGCTGCACCGATGGCAGGCTTTGGGAACGACGAAGCGGGCTTGAAGAAAGCGGTCGAACTCGTCATCGGCGCACAGCAGGCCATGGAACGGCTTTCGGGCATCGAATCGGTGCATTCTCCGGCCTTCACCCGGCCCAACCGCGACAAGTTCGAGTCCGCCGCGACCGCGTTCAATGTCGAGCTCGATAGCCTGCGCGGGGCAAAACGCTATCTCCTGATCCTGCCGGAATTGCCGGCGCAGACGAGCGTGCTGATGACCATCGGCGCCGCGATCACCCTGAACATTCCCTGCGCGATTCTGGCCAAAGCGGGCACGGAGGTGCCCTATCTGCTGCAAGGCGCGGTGGACAGCAAGCGCGCGCAAGTCCGGCTGGAGCGTTATAGCGATCTCAAGGACATCGAGAACATTATCGCCAAAGAGGGCCTTCGCCTGTTCGGCGAAGACCCCTAGCGAACTGCCCTCAGAACCGGTTGAAGCGGCCGAAGAAGCCGCCATTGATGTCGCAATGCTCGGAATATTCGTTCTGCCCCGGGCGCAGCACTTGCGGCGCGTTCAGGGGGTTGTCTCCGGCCGCAACGTTCCGCAGCAGAGGATTCCGCAGCGGATCGCGATCGGCGAATTTCGTCATCGGGTCGATACCGGAAATCTCCAGGATCAGCTTGTGCCGCATGGCCAGGCCGAAATCCTTGAAGCTCTTGGCAACCACAACGAAGGCCCCGCGCCCACCGGCAACGCAAGCCGAATAATATTTGTCGAGGTCCGGGTAATAGCCATTGGCATTGTCGTCCATGATCGGCAAGCCGTTGACCACGACGCCCGAGGCGATGACGCGGTCATGCACTTCGCGCATGCTGTCGCCGTCATTGTTCGGGCCGTCGCCGGATACGTCGATCACCTTGCGCGTGGCGACGATGTCCTTCTCGGTCGCTTCGAGCATGGTAGAGCCAAGCTGGAGCGCGCTGCTGACCGAGGTGCGCCGGCCGGGCGAACGGGGAGCCGCGATGACAGCCTCCGCGAAGGCCTGCGCGCTCGCCTTGTCCTTGATGATATGCCAGTCGACGACGATTTTGCCGAATTCCGGGCTCGAGAAATCGAACATCGCCACCGCGATGCGACCCAAGGCCCCGCCCTGGATCGACTTGACCACCTCAGGATCGGAAAAAGCCGCCGCGGTTCCCTCCCGCTGCAGTTCGAATTCCTCGTCGTTGATGCTTCCCGAAACGTCGGTGGCGAGGATCAGCTTCAGGTCAACCTGCTGCGTGGCCGGCGCGGAAGAAGAGGCCGACGCGCATACCAGAACCATGGAACCCGCGAGCAGAACGGCGCGCATCGCAGTCGTGGCCCTCATCCTCAAAGCATTCATCATGCCCATGACCTCCCGCGATGTACCCGATGCGCCAAAACCGCTACCGCTCCGCATCATAACGAGCGAAGCCTGCTTCCGCTTCTAACCAATCCTTCATCTCGCCCCCGCTTTCCGCGGAAACGAACACTTTAGAACTTTATCATGGTGCTGCGTGTCATCGTGACATTGCTGGTCATGCCCACCGGGCCGCCCTTGGCCAGATGGAACGCCGCGTACTGCTCATGATAGGCGTCCTCCCCGGCCGAGCAATCCACGGGAACGATGACCTTGTAGCCGCGCTGAGTCGCCGCCGAAGCCGTCCCCACGGTCGCTCCCTGGAAGGAGTTGCCGCAAATGATGACCGTCTTGATGCCGGCCTGCTTGAGAGTAGCCTGCAGCGTGGAGCCCAGGAATTTGTCGGGTCCGCCCTGGCGATACCATTCGCCGACGCGCGGCTTGATTGCCGGGTCCATGATGTCGTCGGGCGTCGCCTTGCCGTTCGCGCCGACCAGGCTGTACCAGACCACCATATTCTTCGCGCGCGCCTCATCGTGCAGCCGCTTCATGTTCGGAACCGCGGCGACACAGCGCGGACGCGCCGAACAGCCGGCCTTCATGATGTCGAGGAACAGAAGCGCCGTGGTCGAGGGATCGACCGTGACCTCCTTCAGCTCCGGCGGCGGGGGCGCGACGGCCGTGTTCCAATCGTTGATGATGTCGGCGCCGGCGGAATTGGCGCTGAGTGCGGCAATGGCCAACGCGCCGGCGGCGGCGATGGCGGTTTTCGTCAAGCCCATGATTCCCTCCCCTAATATCCGAAAGCGGACGCGAGCCCGTCCTTGTCGGCAAGGAGAATAGAACCAACGGGCGAGGGACGCCACCGCTTACGAGGATGGCCCCGGCCGTTTGCGAGTTCACCTTGTCCGATGGCCGCGCCGGGTGCATCCTTGAGAAATCGCCTGGGAGGAGGGGCTCATGCGAAGGGTTTTTGCCGCGTTGTTTCTCGTCTTCGCCTGTTCGTTGGCGGCGTCGGCCGCGTCGCGCACCAAGCCCAAGCCCGAAACCGCGCCTGCCGCGGCGGCGGAAATCCCGCACTGCAAAGGGGCGGACGATTGTGAAGTGAAATGGGGCCGTGCGCTCGTCTGGGCGAATACGCATCTGAACTATCCCGTCGCGCGGGCGACCCGCAATCTGATCCAGACGTCAGGCCCGGCGAAGTACAGCGTCAATCCTTCCGTCAGTATCGCCAGGACCCGTAATCCCGACGGCAGTTATTCCTTCGTGCTGCAGGCGTTCTGCGCGAACTTGTTCGGCTGCCGTCCCGAACTGCCGGAAATGCGCCACGACTTCCTCAACTTTGTCGAGGCGGGCTTCGAGGGCCAATAAAGGCTTGGTCCCTCACTCCCCAAGAATCGTCTTGGCGTGGGCGATGACATCGGCAGGTGTCGCGTAGAGCGCGCCGATGCGCGCGGCGACGTCGCCGCCTTTCATGGGCGTGACCAGCAGCCTCGTCCGGTTGGCTTCGGTCAGGAACGAGGGATCGGCAATCGTCGCATCGAATGCCGCGCGCAGAACCGCGACCCGCTCCGCCGGCACCTTGTCCGACACCATGAACAGGCGCCCCAACCGCTCCGGCGCGGTCAGGAAATCGTACAATTGCCGCTCGCGCGCGTCCTTGGTGAGATCGCCGCCGAACGGCACGGCGCCGTCCATGCCAGGAACCAGCGTGGGCGACAGCCGCACCACGACGTTGATCTTCTTTCCCCTAACCCAATCCTCCGGCACCGAGGTCCAGCCCCCGCAATCGCCATCGATTTCACGGCGTTCCACCGCGAGGCGCTTGTCGGCGCTTCCGGCATAGCCCTGCACCGGCTGAATCCGCACCCCGAACAGATTCTGCAGCATAGCGGAATCGGCGTTCCCCGCTGTTCCCGGCGCAGTCGCGCCCCAGAACAGCGGCTTTGGGCGGCTTCTCATATCGGCGAACTTCTGAACGCCGGAGGCGCCCCACACGTAACAGACCCGCACATCCTCGCTGATGTTGCCGATCCAGGCGAATTTCCGGAAATCGACGCCGACGCGGGATGGCGCGGTCAACGCCTGCTCGATCAGCGCGGAGGAGAACGTCGCCATCGCGGTGCCGTCCTGGGGCGCGGTGGCGTTGAGATACATCACCGATTTCAGCGTGCCGGCGCCCGGTATGTTCTGCACCACGATGGCCGGCGTCCCCGGAATGTGGCGCGCAAGATGCCGCGAGAGGAGACGCGCATAGGCATCAGACCCGCCCCCCGGCGGTTCGCCCACGATCAGGTCGATGGTCTTGCCGGCATAGAAGGTCCGCTCCGCCGCGTGCGCGAGCGAAGGCAGCGCGGCGATCAGGCCGGCGGCCACGAACCGTTTCAGCAATGAGAGCGACGAGGGTGAAGCCATCCGCCCTCTCCGGCGCATTCGGTTACGCCAAGTGTGGGCTTCGGATTTTGGGGAAGTCAACCCGTCGCCCCCTCCGGCGCCGTGCGCCACCTCCCCCGTAAACGGGGAGGATCAAATAACCAGGGTCCTCCCCTGCGGAGCGGGAAGGAGCCCGGCAAAGCGGGACGGACGAGGCAGCGCTATTTAATTCGTATAAGGAGGATAGCCCGAACGGGTCTGCTCGGCATCCAGCAGCCGCAGCATCGCAGGCCATTCGAGGACGCCATAGGGCCGGCGCGTCTCGGGCCGGTACAGCAGCGCGGTCCGCTCCAGCACATCTTCCGGCGGCACGATCAGGTCGGTGCGCGCCGCCATGGCGTCGACCTGCGCGCGGGCTGCCATTTCGAGCTGGTACATGGTGTTGAACGCCTGCGAGACGCTCGGCCCGCATGTGAGCAGCCCGTGATTGCGCAGCACCAGCGCATCGTGCGCGCCCAGCGCCTCCACGAGACGCACGCGCTCGTCCAGATTGACCGCCGGCCCCTCATAATCGTGATAGCCAATATGCCCGTGGAACCTGATGCCGGTCTGGTTCAGCGGCAGGAGACCGCATTTCATCGCCGAGACCGCCATGCCGGCGCGCGTGTGCGTATGGATGATGCATTTCACATCGGCGCGTGCCTTGTGGATGGCGCCGTGGATCACATAGCCTGATTTGTTGATGCCGTAATCGGTGTCGGGCTTCCAGACGATATTGCCCTCGACGTCGATCTTGGCGAGCGAAGAGGCGGTGATCTCCTTATACAAGAGTCCGTAAAGATTGATCAGAAGATGATCCGTGCCCGGAATGCGCAGCGTTATATGGTTGTAGATCAAGTCGGTCATGCCATAGAGATCCACGAGGCGGTAGCAGGCGGCGAGTTCCACCCGCGCCTGCCATTCCTCGGGCCCGACGTCATCGCGAACCGATTTGAACGCGGTCGAATAATTCATCGCACCCGTTCAGCGTGGGGAATAGGTCTTGCTGAATCCATTGCGCTGGTTGGTCACCGTGAACGTGCCGTCGGTCTGCGCGGAAACCTTGATCCAATAGGCCTTGCCGTTGTGGGCGGGCGCAGGCTGGATGCCGACCGCACCGGGCGCCGGCGCCTTCATCGGCTCGACCGCCATGACGGGCGATTCGTCGTCCCAATGATTGGCGATGAACATGCCGGGCGTGGTGTATTCCTGTCCCGAGAGCAGCGAGAAATGCAGCTGCCAGAGGTCCTCGAAACCGGGCGAGCTGTGGATCGACATCGCCGTGAACGGCTCGCCGCCTTTGCGCGTGCCGTTGTTCATGATGCCGACGCGGGGCCTCAGCGCATGATCCATGACGGGAGAATTCGAGGAATCCTGACCGTGATGCATCCCCAGCAACAGGTCGACCGGGGGAAGCGTCGTGTTGGGGCACATCAGCTTGAATTCCATGTTCCGCGTCAGGTCTCCCAGATGCGCGGTCTTGAACTTGCCGAAGGTGATGTAGCTCGCGACCGACATGGGGTCTTCCATGTTGTTGTCGATCGGCTGAAAATTGGCGCATTCCGGATTGGCCTTGCCGGCGCCCGGCATGGGCTTGATGACGTCTTGCGCGGAGGCGACGATCGTCCAATCCACGCCCTTGAGCGCAATCTTCATCCCGGGCTTCGCGACCGTGTGCTTCGCGTTGGCATAGAGCTTGGGATAGACGCTCTTTTCCCAATCCGCGCCCGCGCCCGGCTGCACGTTCGGCCCATGGTCGATGAATTCCTTGATCGGAATCTGCTTTGACAGCTCTTCCATGCCGCCGAAATGGTCGCCGTGGTAATGGGTGAGGATCAGGTGATCGATCTGGGTCAGCCCGGCGTCGCGCACCGCGTCCATGATCCGGCCGGCATCGCGCACGGCGCCGTTGGCATTGCCCGTGTCGATCAGGACCGATTCGCCTGACGGGGTGACGAACAAGGTTCCGTTGCCGCCCTCCACGTCCACGACATAGATGTCCAGCGTGGTGCGGTTTTGCGCGGCCGCGGCGGCCGCCGGAATCAACAACGCGATAAGGCAAGCGATCGATGCGCGCATAAGCGTGCTCCCCTCCCAAGGATGTGTTCAGATGTCGCCGGAAAGATTCTACCCTGCCCCGCGCGACCGCGAAACCCCGGAAAAACGAGCCGATTCGGGCGCCTCGCCCCGGCCCGGGCAACCAAGCCACACGCAGTATACCGGGAACATACCGGGACCTCGTCCGTTTCGGAGACCGGAAACACCCGCGGGAAGTGGCAGACCTCCCTTCCTTGAAATGAATCTTTCGCCGGAATACATGCAACAGGCTTGAGCTTAGGCGCGTTATTGAGGCGCATCGAAACGAATGGAGACCCTTATGACACGTATGAAGCACCTTCTTCTTGCGTTAGGCGTCGCGCTCGCCGGAATCGGTCCGGCCACGACACTCACAATCGAGCGCGCTCAGGCCGCCGAGACGGCCAAGGACCTCGACAGGGACGCCGATCACTCGCTCCAAATGCTCTACCGGAGCAACTCCGTAGCCCAGACGATCGGAAAGCAGGCCAGGGCCGTTCTGATCTTTCCCAACATCGTCAAGGCGGGACTGGTGTTCGGCGGCTCCTATGGCGAAGGCGTGCTGATGCGGGGCGGCCGGCCGGTGGATTATTACAATTCCTTTTCCGGCTCATGGGGTCTTCAGGCGGGCGTGCAGTCCTACGGCTATGCGCTCTTCCTGATGAACGACAAGGCCGTGGATTATCTGAACAAGACGCAAGGCTGGGAGATCGGCGTCGGACCCACGGTCGTCGTGGTCGACGAAGGCGTGGCCAAGAACCTGTCCACGACGACTCTGAAGGATGATTCCTATGCCTTCATCTTCGACCAGAAGGGCCTGATGGCTGGCGTCTCCATCGAAGGCACGAAGATTTCGCACATCAAGCGCTGACGCGCCTCATTCGAAAATCCCGCGACGCGCAAACGCAAAAAACCTCACCCGCTCCAGGCGGGTGAGGTTCTTGCAGCAATCAAATCCGACTTAGTCGAATTCCTTCGGAGCGCCGCCGGGCGTCGTCAGGAAGCCCAAGAGGCAGTTGTTGCTGCCGTCCTTGGCGACGTGGCACTTGACGTTGATGTCATCGCCGACCTTGACCGAGTCCTTCTTCCAGCCGCCGCGCGTGAGAGCCGCCGGGCTGCCGCCTTCCAGCGCCCATTGCTCCATCTCGCCCTTGGCGTTCTTGACGTCGAGGTAGACCCACACGTGCGGGTTCAACCACTGCATCTCGGTGACTTTCCCCTTGAGGTCCAGCCACTTGATGGCTTCATAATTTGCGTGGGAATGATGCGCCGAAGCGGGCATCACGATCGCCATGACGGCAACGGCCGCGAGACCGAAGGTTTTGAAATGCATTGCTTCACTCCCTGTAGTTATGGCGCAATTATAGCCATTCGATGCGCCGAAGAAAACGGTCCGGCGCGTCCCGTGACACTTTGATACATCTGCAAACGTCTCGCGCTTGCAGCAATTATATCCTGCCCTTACCGGCTTCCCGGGCAGAGGTCCAGAACCGCCTCGGGCCAACCGGCGACCGGCCCATTAAGCGGGATCACGTGCAGCTTGCCGTCGTCCTGCGGCTCAAGCAGCATCATCATCAGGTCCGACGTGGAATTGACGACCTGGCCTTCGCGCGCCCCGGAAAGGATCAGCGTACCGGTGACGGTCATACCGGCATTGACGGCCGTGACCTTCATGCCGGGTTCGCCGCGCACGGTCTTCATGTCCTCGGCGGTCTTGAAAAAGGCCTGGTCGCAGGACCCGGTGGGCGTTTTCCAAGCGCCCTTCACCGCGGCCTGGATCTTGGCTGCCTCGGCCGCATTGTTCTGCGCCAGTGCAGGTCCGCCGGCGGTCAGCATACCAAGGGTCAGCGTCATTCCCGCTACTGTTATGTTCCTCCACAAGCCCATAGGCCTGCCTCCCGGTGATCAGTTTCGTTCCCAAGCATAGCTTCACCATCGGCCGCTGCCAACGCGCCTTTGGCGGTTCGGAGTCCTACTTGGGCGGCTCAAGCGTCTGGATGGGTTCGACCGCGTTCGGATACCAGAAGGTGCGGTGGCATTGCTCGCAAACGGCATCCATTTTCTCGCCCGCCATATCCATCCCCGCGACGTCTCTCTTATCGATGGCCTTCAGCATGTCGGTACCGACATCGTGCAGCGCGTGAGCGAAATTGATGAAGGCCGCACGGTTCACCTCGATGGCCTTCTGGATTTCCTTGGGGTCTTCGACGCCGCCCTTTTCTTCCTTGTCCAGCGACTTGCCTTCTTCGGCGACCTGTCGGCCCGGAATGACCAGGAGATTGGTCGCCTCTATCAGCACGAGCGCACTGTGCCGGACGGTTTCCCATTCCTTATCGGTGCGGGGCGTCTTGTCCTGGACCCCCTTCGTGGTGGCGATGAAGCCGACCGAACCCCACAGCAAGTCGGCCGAGGGATCGACCTCGGTGTCCATGATG
>Ga0265338_10003862_pt1 | contig 20781 bp, 12 predicted proteins | sample 42126metaG_FD_193579 | JGI IMG/M metagenome (GOLD analysis project Ga0265338, IMG submission 193579) | Rhizosphere microbial communities from Carex aquatilis grown in University of Washington, Seatle, WA, United States - 4-21-26 metaG | ecosystem: Host-associated > Plants > Roots > Rhizosphere...
TCCCCGCCGCGGCCAGTGCCGTCCGCATCGGCGGCCTACCCGCGGCGGCGGCCACGTCAGCTCCCGCCGGCCGGCGCCGGGTCCGCGCACATAGCGGCGCCGCCGCACGGGGCGGACCGCGGGCGGAGGGGAACGCCGTTAGCGCGCAGCACCTGGCGGACGTCCATGATGAGGGGGAACACCTCGTGGTTGCGGTCCTCGCCCTGCTCGTCCCAGGCCCGCTGCTCGGCTTCGACCGCCGTCCGGTCTTCGGCGAAGACGCGCTCGGTGAAGCGCCTGATGAGCGGCCAGGCGAGGTGGATGACCCCGGGGACCGGCGGCTTCTCAATCATGAGCAGGCCGTAGACGTGGCAGGTCCGCTGCTCGGCATCCTCCGGGACGTAGGCCACCCAGAGGGAGAACGCGGGAAGCTCAGCGTTCTCCGGGACCAGCCGGAGGGTCTGGTACGGGTACCCGGTGCGGATGGTGATGACGTCGGGTGACGAGGTCCCGCCGACGCTCTTGCTCGCGAGCAGGCCCGCACCGCTGTTCTTCTTCCCGCCGGCATGCGTGAACAGGTACCTGGCCTCCACGGCATCCGGGCTGGCGTCGTAGCCGAGCAGCGTTGGCTTGATCCGGCCGACCACACCGCGGTGCAGGAACTGATGGTTCATGTCAAGCAGGTTCTCGTGCATGAACGAGTAATGGCAGCTGACCGTGCGGGAGAAGGTCATGGTCTTGTGCTTAGCGGACTCGAATTCCGGCAACGCGGGCAGTGCCGTCCCGTCCGCGTTCCGCGGATCTCCCGGGTAGACGAACACCAGGCCGTAAGCCTCCCGGACCGGGTAGGCGCGGACGCCGCGCGGTGGCCGGCCGGCGTTCTTGGGCAGGTACGGTATCTGCGAAATGCGGCCGTTGCCGCGATAGGCCCAGGCGTGATAGCAGCAGCGGAGCACGTCGCCCTCCACGACGCCCATGCTGAGCGGTATCTGGCGATGGGCGCACCGGTCCTCCAGCGCGTAGACCGTGCCGCTTTCGCCGCGGTACAGCGCGATGCGCTCGCCCGCGAAGACGGCGGCGAACGTCTTTTCCTTCCGTACGCTCCTGGACCGGGCGACCGGATACCAGAAATCCGGATTGATACCGACGCGCCGCAGGTCAGCAACGGTCCCGGAGCGCAGATCAGGCAAACGGCCAGGCGCGGCCGCCAGGTCGGCCGGCATCATCTCATCCTCGGCGGAAAGCATCTCCGACATACGTTTTCCCCCCTGTGGGCCGATTACCCGATGCAAGTCACGGGCGGCGAGGTCGCCGTGAGCGCGCAACCGCCGGCCCGTCCAGCCGTGCGCCCGCGCGGCGTGCGACCGTCGCTAACCGCAATCCCCCGTCCCATGAACGCATAATGACACGGATAGTTGACTTTTCAATACCTGAATCGCAATGGCGGCCCGCCCGTGTCATTGGTGAATACGCGTGACATTGACCGGGCAGCTCGCGGCACCGGGACGTGGCCCGGCCGGACGCTGCCCGTCCATCCGGGTGCCTGTCAATGAATGAAACGGCCTTGGCCGCCGGGCCCGGCGGCGGCCATACTGCCCCTCATGCCGATCCATTCCGCGATGAGCTCGCGTTTCCCGCTGCTCGAGGGCGTGCCCTCGATGATGGCGCTGATGGAGGACCCGCGGTACGCCGAGGTGCGCGCCGCGTTCGAGTACCACCCCGACTACCAGGCGCCGGACGTGACCGTCCGGGACGACGCCGCGCCGGGCCCGCACGGCCCGGTGCCGGTCCGGGTCTACGACGCGGGCGAGGACGCCGCCCCGGTCGCCGGTGCCGGGGGGCGCCCGTGCCTCGTGTGGATGCACGGCGGCGCCTTCATCGCCGGGAGCCTGGACATGCCCGAGGCCGACTGGACCGCGCGCGAGCTGGCCAGGCGCTCCGGGGCGGTCGTCGTCAGCGTCGACTACCGGCTGTGCAACGACGGCGTGCACTACCCGGTGCCGCACGACGACGTGGTGGCGGCGGCGCGGTGGGCGCGCGGCAGCGCGTCATCCCTCGGCATCGACCCGGGGCGGGTCAGCCTCGGCGGGGCGAGCGCGGGCGCGTGCCTCGCCGCGGGCGCGGCGCTCAAGCTGCGCGACGCCGACGAGCAGTCGCCCGCGCACCTGGTCTTCGCTTACGGCGTGGCCCACCCGGTGCTGCCGCCGGTCTCCAGCGACCAGGCCGCGCTGATGCGCGAGGTGCCGGCCCTCCTGCAGTTCCCGCCGGAGGCGACGAGCTTCTTCAACCTGAACTACCTCGGCGGCCCGCTCAGCACCGCCGACGGCTACGCCTTCCCCGTTCTCGCCGACCTGCGCGGGCTGTGCCCCACCCTGGTGCTCAACGCCGAGTACGACGACCTGCGCCCGTCCGGCCAGGCGTTCGCGGCCGCGCTCGCCGCCGCCGGGGTTGACGTGCGGCAGGTGATGGTCGCCTCGATGCTGCACGGGTTCCTGAACCTGCCCTCCTCGATCGGCCCGGTCAGCGAGGCGCTCGACCTGATCGCGGCGACGCTGAGCCGCTAACCGCCGAGCTGCCGTGAGATGCTCTGCGCCGCCGTGCGCAGGGCGTAGCCGACCCGCCGCGGCTGGGCCTCCCGCTCGGGCAGCACCACGCCGATCGCGGCGACGGCCACGTCGTGCTCGCCGATGATCGGCGCGGCGACGGCCACCAGCGGGTCCGGGTCACGGCGGCGGTAGATGGCCAGCCGCTCGCGGCGCACCTCGGCGAGCGTCCGCCGCATCACCGCGGCCGGTATCAGCGTCTTGTCCGGCTCGTCGTGCAGCGGCTGGGCGAGCGCCTCTTCCTGCGCCTCGAGCGGCGCGAAGGCCAGCAGGGCGAGCCCCATGCCGGTGCAGTGCAGCGGCATCTTGCCGCCGACCCGGTACAGCACAGGCACCGCGGAGTGCGACGAGAACCGCTCCACCAGCGTGGCCTCGCCGCCCTCGCGCACCGCCAGCTGAACGTGCTGCTTGATGACCGCGGCGAGGTCGCTCATGTACGGCAGCGCCACCTGACGCAGCCCGTGGCCGCGCGGCGCGAGCGACGCGACCTCGAGCAGCCGCAGCCCGACCGAGTAACGTCCCTCCTCGTCGCGCTCAAGCGCGCCCCAGGCGAGCAGCCGCCCGGCCAGCCGCAGCGCCGAGCTGACCGGGATGCCGCTGCGCCTGCTCAGCTCGCGCAGTGTCAGCACACGGTGGCCGGCGTCGAACGCCGCGAGCAGCGCGAGCGCCCGGTCAACCACCGGCTCGCCCTCCGGCGGGCGCTTCCCCCGCACCCGCTTGCCCGGCTCGACCGACCCGCCAGGAACTGTCATCGGGCACCACCTCTGAACACGACGATCCGCACCATCGGGACGATCACCACAATAGCGTTCCATTCAATGGCATCATTCCTGACCGATGTGAGCCGCGCCACCGATCCTTCTCGGCAAGCCGGGTGAAGATGCCCGGCACGAACACCCCCGAGAGGCCTGGATGACCGTCTCAACCATCAAGCGCATCGGCGCCGGCGCCCTGGCCGTCGCCGCCCTCTCCCTTACGGCATGCGGCAGCACCGCGGCCAGCGGCGGCAGCAGCGGCAGCGCGAGCGGCAGCGCTGGCGGCAGCACTGGGCCGAGCGAGACGCTGACCATCGGCTACGACTCCGACCCGGCGCCGCAGGGCTACGACCCGCTGCTCTACGCGAACGGGCAGCGACTGTTCTATGAGTCCCTCTACCAGTCGCTGTTCGTCCAGACGGCGAGCGGCGGCGTCGCGCCGCAGCTGGTCGCCAGCTACAGCTACAACGCGGCGAAGACGCAGCTGACGCTCAAGCTCAAGTCGGGCGTCACCTTCACCGACGGTTCGAAGCTGACCGCGCAGCTGGTCAAGGGGAACCTGGACCGGCGCAGCGACTCCAAGCTGCAGTCCTATGGCGCCTTCGCCAAGGGCGGCGCCGACGAGATCACCAGCGTCGCGGCTCCGGACGCCAGCACCGTCGTGCTGTCGTTCGCCGCGCCGCAGGCCACTTTCCAGACCCAGCTGGCCGGCGAGCCCGGCATGATCGTCGGGCAGCAGGGCATCAGCAACCCAGCCAGCCTGGACACCGCCCCCGACGGCTCGGGCCCGTACAAGCTGGCCACGGCGGTCAAGGGCAGCAGCTACACGGTGACCCGCACGGCCGGCGCCGCCGCCGCGACGTACCCCTTCACCACCATCACCTACAAGGCGTACCTGGACAAGACCGCCCGGGTGAACGCGCAGATCTCCGGGCAGACCGCAGTCTCCATTCTCGACCCGTCCACGGCGTCGACGGCCCAGTCGAACGGCGTCTCGCTGGTCAAGAACGGCGGCACCGTGGACACGCTGCTCGTCTTCGACAAGACGGGCGTCAGCTCCAAGCCGTTCGGTAACAAGCTGGTGCGGCTAGCGCTCAGCTACGCCATCGACCGCGCGGCGTTCGTGGCCGCCCTCGCCAAGGGCAGCCACCCCACCGCGAACGCGTTCCCGCAGGCCTCGCCCGGCTACGACGCGGCGCTCGACACCACGTACGCGCTTAGCGACGCCAAAGCCAAGCAGTTGCTCGCCCAGGCCGGGTACCCGAACGGCTTCTCCTTCACCATCACGTCGTCACCCAGCGACGAGGTGCAGCTTGAGTTCCTGCAGAAGCAGTTCGCCGCGATCGGCGTCACGATGAACATCAGCGAGACCACCTCCACCGCCCAGTTGTTCGCGGCGATCAACACCCAGCCGATGGGCTTCATCCCGCTGTCGTGGGCCAACGAGATCGGCATCACCGCGGGCGTGCTCGTCGGCGGCTTCGCCAACCCGCACAAGACGCAGGACCCGGTGATCGGCGCCGCGCTCGGCGCGGCCTCCAACGCGACCGGCGACGGCTACCCGGCGGCGCTCAAGACGCTCAACGACGCCCTGGTCAACGAGGGCTGGGTCATCCCGGTCGCCGAGCAGTACGCCTACGTCGGCTACAACGCCAAGAAGGTCGCCGCGCCGGTCTTCCCCGGCCTGGACGAGTACCCGCTGCTCACCTCGCTCAAGCCGGCGAGCTAGCACCACCCGGGGGGACGACCCCCCGTACCCCCCGATGCGCGCCCGATGGCAACCCATCGCATCGGGCGCGCCCGGCGGCCGCAGGTCCACGGAGCGCCCGCCGGGCGGGCCAAGCGGCGGACTCTCCGCAGAAAGGACGTGACATGCTCACCTACCTCGCCCGCCGGCTCGCCTTCGCCGTCGCCACCGTCCTGGCGGCGAGCGTAGTGAGCTTCCTCCTGGTGCACGCCTCGGGCGGAAGCCCGGGCGCGATCACCGCGGGCGCCGGGGCCACCCCCGCCCAGGTGGCGGCGGCGAACCGCCAGCTCGGCTGGGACCAGCCGCTGGTCACCCAGTACCTCACCTGGCTCGGCCACGCGGCGCGCGGCAACCTCGGCAGCTCGCTCATCGACGGGCATGCCATCTGGCCGGACTTGATCAGCCGGCTGCCGGTCACCGCGTCCATCGCGGTGTTCGCCACGGTGTTGTCCGGCCTCCTCGGCGTGCTCATCGGGGTCGCCGCCGCGATCCGCGGCAGCTGGCTCGACCGGGTGGTCACCGCGGGCAGCGGGGTGGCGCTGTCGCTGCCCCAGTTCTGGATCGGCATTCTGCTTGTCTACCTGGTCGCCATCAAGGGGCACCTGCTGCCCGCCACCGGCTACGTGACGTTCAGCGCGTCACCAGGCCAGTACCTGCAGAGCCTGGCGCTGCCGGTGATCACCCTCGCGATCACCGGCACGGCGATCATCGCGCGAACCACCCGCACCGGGATGATCACCGCGCTGCGCCAGGAGCACGTCCGCACGCTGCACGCCCTGGGCACGCCGCCGTGGCGCATCCGCTACGTGCACGCGCTGCGGTCCGCCGGCGGCCCGGTGGCCTCGGTGCTCGGCATCCAGTTCATCGCGCTGTTCGGCGGGTCGGTGGTGATCGAGCAGCTCTTCGCGCTGCCCGGCCTCGGCCAGGCCGCGTCGAACGCGATCGGCAACACCGACTTCCCGGCGGTGCAGGGCGTCGTCGTCATCGCGACGGTCGTCGTGGTGATCACGAACCTGGTGCTCGACCTGGTACTCGCGGCCCTCGACCCAAAGGTGCGCACCGCATGACCGCCCCGTCCCTCACCCCGCCGCTCAACCTGGCTGGAGGGCCGCCCGCGGCCGGCCGCGGGCGCCCGCGCCTGCGGGCCGGCGGCGCGCTGTCGGCCGCGTGGCTCGTGATCTTGCTGCTCGCCTCGCTCACCGCGCCCCTGTGGGAGCCGTACCCGGTCGACGACCAGGACTCGCTGCACACCCTGGCCGGCCCTTCGGGCAGCCACTGGCTCGGCACCGACGAGCTCGGCCGCGACGTGCTGACGAGGATCGCGGCGGGCGGCTGGATCTCGGTCGGCCCGGGGCTGCTCGCCGTGGTGGTGGCGTTCGGCATCGGCATCCCCCTCGCCCTGACGGCCGCCGAGCACGGCCGCTGGGTGGAGCGCGGGTCGAGCCGCTTCGCCGAGTTGCTGCTGGCGCTGCCGTCCATGATCATCCTGCTCGCGTTCGTCGGCGCGGTCGGCGTGCACATGTGGGCGATCATGACGGTGCTCGGCGTGCTGCTGAGCGCGCCGGTGTACCGGATCTTCCTCGGCCAGGCGCAGTCGGTGCGCACCCTGCTGTACGTCGACGCGGCCCGGGTGAACGGCGTGTCCTCGCTGCGGGTCAACCTGCGGCACGTGCTGCCGGCCATGGCGACCACGATCGCGGTACAGGCGGCGCAGCTGTTCGCGATCGGCGTCCTCATCGAGGCCGGCCTGGCGTTCATGGGCTTCGGCCCCAAGGTGCCCACGCCGAGCTGGGGCGGCCTGATCGCCGACGCGTCGCAGAACGTGTACACCGACCCGTGGCTGATGGTGCCCACCGGCCTGGTGCTTGCCCTCACCGTCATCGCCGCCAACGTGCTCGCCGACTCAGTGCAGACGGGCACCGGGCGCGCAGGCCCGGGGCAGGCTGGCCTCGGCCAGGCGGGGCGGGCGGGACGAGCACCGAGCGCGGCGGCAGTAACGGCGTCGGCTCCGCCCGATCCTGACCCGCTGCTCGACGTCCGCGACCTGACTGTCGCGGTCGCCGGCGGCCCTGGCCTGGTCACCGGCGTCTCCTTCAGCATGCGCCGGGGAACGGTACTCGGCCTGGTCGGCGAGTCCGGCTGCGGCAAGACGATGACCGCGCGCGCCCTGCCCGGACTGCTGCCCGAGGGCGTCCAGGTCGCCGGCGGGTCCGTCTGGTTCGCCGGCCGTGACCTGGCCGGCCTGCCGGAGAAGGAGCTGCGCGCGATCCGGGGCCGCGACATCGCGATGATCTCCCAGGAGCCGATGGTCGCGCTCGACCCGGTGTTCAGCATCGGCTACCAGCTGACCCAGCCGATCCGCCGGTTCCGCGGTGTTGGCCAGCACGGTGTTGACGGGCACCGGGTTGGCCGGGCCGAGGCACGGCGGATCGCCGCGGGGCTGCTCGCTCAGGTCGGCATCACCAACCCCCGGCGCGTGCTGCGCAGCTACCCGCACCAGCTGTCGGGCGGGATGGCCCAGCGGGTGTGCATCGCGCTGGCGCTCACCGGCTCGCCGCGGCTGCTCATCGCCGACGAGCCCACCACCGCGCTCGACGTGACCGTGCAGGCGGAAATACTCAGCCTGCTCCGCTCCCTCGTCAGGGACACGGGCCTGTCGGTGCTCATCGTCAGCCATGACCTCGGCGTCATCGCCGACCTGTGCGACGACGTGGCGGTCATGTACGCGGGCCAGGTGGTGGAGTCCGGCACCGTCGCCGCGGTGCTCGGCCAGCCGTCGCACCCCTACACCGCCGCGCTGCTCGGCGCGAACCCGCACGTATCGGAGGGCCTGCCGGTGCCCGGCCGGCTGCCGTCGATCCCCGGCACCGTGCCCGCGCCCGCCGACTGGCCGGCCGGCTGCCGCTTCGCCGGCCGCTGCGCGCTGGCCACCGCCGCGTGCGCGGACCCGGTCCCCGCCACGCGAGCGCACGGGGGCGGCCGTGTGCGCTGCATCCATCCCCTGTCACCTTGGCCGGAACCGAACCAAGCGGACGGGCTGCCTGTCCCTCGCCCCGTCGAGCCTGGAGTCACCTCATGACGGTCCCCACCTCTTCCGGCACCGCCGCTTCCGTTCCCGCCCTGTCGGTCAGCGGCCTCACCGTCCGCTACGGCCGCGCGGGCAAGGTGCCGCCCGCCGTCGACGGGGTCAGCTTCGACGTCGCGCCGGGCGAGACCCTCGGCCTGGTCGGCGAGTCCGGCTCGGGCAAGTCGACGATCGGCAAGGCCATCCTCGGCCTGCAGCGGCCGGCCGCCGGGCGGGTGCTGCTGCACGGCGCCGACATCACCAGGGCGTCGCTCCGGCAGCGCCGGGTCGCCGCGATCGACCTGCGCGTCGTGTTCCAGGACCCCTACTCCTCACTCAACCCGGCGCAGACCATCGGCCAGACGCTTCAAGAGCCGCTGCGGGTGCTGCGGGTGCCGAAGGACAAGCGGTGGCGGCGGGTCGCCGACGGCTTGGCCGCCGTCGGGCTGCCCGCCGACGCGGCCGGCCGCTATCCCGCGCAGTTCTCCGGCGGGCAGCGGCAGCGGATCGCGATCGCCCGCGCCCTGGTCTGCGAGCCGCAGGTGATCGTGCTCGACGAGCCGGTCAGCTCACTCGACCTGTCCACCCAGGCGCAGGTGCTCAACCTGCTCGCCGACCTGCGCGGCCGCCATCAGCTCGCGCTGCTGTTCATCGCCCACGACCTGAGCGTCGTCCGGTTCCTCGCCCAGCGGGTGGTGGTGCTCTACCGCGGCCAGGTGATGGAGGCCGGCCTGGTCGAGGACGTCACCCAGCGGCCCGGCCACCCGTACACCATCGCGCTGACCGCCGCGGCCCCGGTGCCGCAGCCCGCCGCGCAGGCCCGCCGCCGCGCCGCCCGCGAGGCCCTGGGGATCGCGGCCGCCGGCGCGGCGCCGCCGCCCGCGGCCGGGTGCCCGTTCGCGGCCCGCTGCCCCCTCGCCACCGACGTGTGCCGCGCCGAGCGGCCGCCGCTGGTCACCGGGGACGACGGCGCCGATGGCACCGGGTCAGCGGTCGCCTGCCATCACTCCGGCCAGGCCCGGGGACTCCGGTTGCCTGCCGGGGCCGCCTGACCCTCGTTCTGCTTGACATGCAAGCTCTTCATCCTGACCTTCACCCGCACGGTTGCCCGAGTCAGCATCGCCAGGATGAAAGCGCCCGTTACCATCACCACTGACTGGAGATCCCTGTGCTGGAGCAGTTTCCCGACGGCTTCCTGTGGGGCGTGGCGAGCGCCGGCCACCAGAACGAGGGCGGCAACGTCGACAGCGATACCTGGTTCGCCGAGCACGTGCGGCCGACCGTGTTCCGTGAGCCCTCCGGGCGGGCATGCAACGGCTGGGAGCTGTGGCGCGACGACGTCGACCTGGCGGCGGGAATGAACCTGAACGCCTACCGGTTCTCCGTCGAGTGGGCGCGGGTCGAGCCGGCCGAGGGCGAGTTCTCCGCCGCCGCCCTGGCCCACTACGCGGCGATCGCCGACCACTGCCTGGCCCGCGGCCTCGCCCCGGTCGTCACGTTCAACCACTTCACCTCGCCGCACTGGTTCGCGATGCGGGCCGGCTGGCTCAACCCGCAGGCGCCGGAGCTGTTCGCCCGGTACTGCGACCGGGTGATGGGCGCGTTCGGTGACAAGATCGCCGTCGCGGTCACCATGAACGAGCCGGACCTGCCCGCCATGCTGGCCTGGTCGGGGCTGCCGCCGGTGGTGCACGAGCTGGAGCGGGCCACCCTGGAGGCGGCCGCCGCGGCCTGCGGGGTGCCGCGGTACCGGATGAGTAACGTGGTGCTCCCCGAGGAACGCGACGCCATCGGCGACGGCATGACCGCCGGGCACCGCGCCGCCCGGGCCGCGATCAAGGCGCGGCGGCCCGACCTGCCGGCCGGCTTCGCGATCGCCCTGGTGGACGACCAGGTATACGGCGACGACCCGGGGCTGCGCGACCGCAAGCGCGCCGAGGTGTACCAGCGCTGGCTTGAGCTGGCCCGCGAGGATGACTTCACCGCCATCCAGAACTACGAGCGGCTGTACTACGACGCCGTGCGGTCCGTGAACCCCGACGGGACGCCGGCCGCGGGCGGGCCGATGAGCGGCCGCGACCCCGCCTCCCTCGGCTGCTGCGCCCGGTACGCGCACCAGGTGACCGGCAAGCCGGTGCTGGTCACCGAGCACGGCATGCAAACCGAGGACGACGCGCAGCGGTCGGCGTTCATCGAGTCGTCGCTGCGCGGGCTGCGCGCGGCGATGGGCGACGGGGTGCCGGTGCTCGGCTATCACCACTGGACGCTGATGGACAACTTCGAGTGGATCTTCGGTTTCGAGGGGAAGCTCGGCCTGTACGCGGTCGACCGCTCGACGTTCCGGCGGATACCCAAGCCGAGCGCCGCCGTCTACGCGGCGCTGGTCAGGGAGCAGCGGCGTGGATGAGCTGTCGCTCGTCCGCTTCGAGCATCACCGCGAGGCACTCGGCATCGGCGAGGCGGCCCCGCGGCTGTCCTGGCACGTGACGGCGCCGCCGCAGTGGCGGCAGGCGGCGTATGAGCTGAGGGTCGGCGACGAGGTCTTCGCGCGCGCGTCCGCGGCGTCGGTGCTCGTCCCGTGGCCGGCCGCGCCGCTGCGCCCCCGGGAGGCGCGGGCCGTGCGGGTGCGGGTGACCGGAGCCGACGGGTCGGTGTCCGACTGGAGCGACCCCGCGGTCGTCGAGCGCGGCCTCGACGCCGGCGACTGGCAGGCCAGCCTGATCGAGCCCTCGCTTACCGAACGCGGGCCGGCGATCCTGTTCCGCCGATCGTTCACCGTGGACGGTGACATCGCCTCAGCGCGGCTGTACGCGACCGCGCACGGGATCTACGTGGCCGAGGTCAACGGCCGCCGGGTCGGCGACGACGCGCTCGCGCCGGGCTGGACCAGCTACCACCGCCGGCTGCGCTACCAGGCCTACGACGTGACCGGCCTGCTGCGGCCCGGGGCGAACGCCATCGGCTTCGCGGTCGCGGACGGCTGGTGGCGCGGCAGGCTCGGCTTCGTCCCCGGCCGGCGGGACACCTACGGGACGTCGCTCGGGCTGCTCGCGCAGCTCGAGATCACCCTCACCGACGGCCGCCGGGTGGTGACCGGCACCGACACGGCCTGGCGCTGCTCGGCCGACGGCCCGGTCCGCGCCGCGGACCTGTACGACGGCGAGCACTACGACGCGACCAGGGAGCTGCCCGGCTGGTCACGGCCGGGCTTCGACGACTCAGGGTGGCCGGCGTGCCGGCCGGGCATCCTTGACTTCTCGACGCTGACGGCGCCGGACGGGCCGCCGGTGCGCGCCACCGAGGGCCTGGCCGTCCGCGAGACTCATCGGACGCCGTCGGGGAAGACCGTCCTGGACTTCGGCCAGAACATTGTCGGCCGGCTGCGGATCCGGGTCCGCGGCGAGCGCGGCGCGACGGTGACGATCCGGCACGCCGAGGTGCTCGAGGACGGCGAGCTCGCGGTGCGCCCGCTGCGCACCGCCCGGGCCACCGACGCCTACACGCTGCGCGGCGACCCGGGCGGTGAAGAATGGGAGCCGGAGTTCACCCTGCACGGCTTCCGGTACGCCGAGCTCACCGTGTCCGGTGCCGGTGCCGGTGCCGGCTCCGGTGACGTGGGCGGCGCGGACGTCCTGTCGGCGGTCGCCATGGTCTACCACTCCGACCTGGAGCGGGCCGGCTGGTTCAGCTGCTCCGACGCCCTGCTCACCCGGCTGCACGACAACGTGGTGCGCGGCATGCGGGGCAACTTCGTCGACGTGCCGACCGACTGCCCGCAGCGGGACGAGCGGCTCGGCTGGACCGGTGACATCCAGGTGTTCGCGCCGACCGCCGCCTACCTGTACGACTGCGCCGGGTTCCTCGCCTCGTGGCTGAAGGACCTGGCCGCCGACCAGGCACCGGACGGTACCGTGCCGCTGTTCGTGCCGCGCGTCGACTTCCCCGGGCCTCATCAGAAGCCCGCGCCGACGGCCGGCTGGAGCGACGCCGCGGTGATCGTCCCGTGGGTGGTCTACCAGCGGTTCGGTGACCATGACCTGCTGCGGCGGCAGTACCCGAGCATGCGGGCCTGGGTGGACGGGCTCACGGCGTCGCTGGGGCCCGGCACGCTGTTCGACCAGCCGGCCCGGCAACTCGGCGACTGGCTGGACCCGGCCGCGCCGCCCGACGCGCCATGGGCCGCGTCGACCGACCCGCACCTGGTGGCCACCGCCTACCGGGCGCACGTCGCGGACCTGCTCGCGGAGATCGCCGCGGTCCTCGGCGAGGAGGCCGACGCCGCCGGGTATGCCGCGCTGGCCGAAGGGGTCAGGGAGGCGTTCCGCGGCGAGTACGTGTCGCCGCGCGGCCGGCTCGTCAGCGACAGCCAGACCGCGTACGCGCTCGCGCTCGAGTTCGGCCTGCTGCGCGACCCCGGGCAGCGGGACCGGGCCGGGCAGCGGCTGGTCGACCTGGTGCGCGCCAAGGGCTACCACGTGGCGACCGGGTTCCTCGGCACCCCGCTGATCTGCGACGCGCTCACCTCGGCCGGCACGGTGGACGACGCCTACCAGCTGCTGCGGCAGACCGAGTGCCCCTCATGGCTGTACCCGGTGACGATGGGGGCGACGACCATCTGGGAGCGGTGGGACAGCATGCTGCCCGACGGGTCGGTCAACCCCGGCGGGATGACGTCGTTCAACCACTACGCGCTCGGCGCGGTCGCCGACTGGATGCACCGGGTGATCGGCGGGCTGGCGCCCGCCGCGCCGGGTTACCGCTCGCTGCGGATCGAACCACGTCCCGGCGGGGGCCTGTCCTGGGCGCGCGCCGCGCACCTGACGCCGTACGGCCTGGCCGAGGTGTCCTGGCGGCGCGCGGACGGCGTCCTCACCGTGGACGTCACCGTCCCGGCGGGCTGCACCGCCGTCGTTGTCCTGCCCGATTCCGCTTCGTTTGCCGCCGGGCCAGGACAGCACCAGTTCAGCGGCGCCTGCCGGGACGCGGCCGACGACCCGGAGTGGCACCCGGCGCCGTTCCCACCGGACATGGAGTTGCCATGAGCGAGCTTGCGAGCGAATCGGTAAGTACAGCGCGTCCGCGAATGCGGACTCCGAGCGCCAGCGAGGTGTCCTCGTGAGGGTACTCCCGCGGGGCGGCGCCGCCGTGCCCACTGGGTCCGCCGCCACCGTTGAGTCCGCCGAACCCGCGGAGCCCGCCGCGCCTGCCCGGCTGCGCGCCGAGCACCTGGGCCGCCCCCTCGGCATCGGGGAGCGGCGGCCGCGTCTTTCCTGGCTGCTGCCCGCGCCGGCGACCACGCAGTACGGCTACCGGCTCGCGACCGCGGACGGCGCCGACACCGGGTGGGTGGCCGGCCAGGACAGCGTCTTGGTGCCGTGGCCCTTCGCGCCGCTCGGTTCGGCGGAGCGGGTGACCGTGCGGGTCGCGGTGCGCACCGACCTCGGTGAGAGCCCGTTTTCCGAGCCGCTCACCGTGGAGGCTGGGCTGCTTTCGGCGGCGGACTGGGCGGCTTCCTGGGTGGCGCCCTTCGAGGAGGCGGCCGCGCCGGCCGGGCAGCGGCCCGCGTATGAGCTGCGCGGCCACGTGCCCGTCACGGCGGGCCGGGCGGTGGCGCGCGCCCGCTTGTACGCCACCGCGCACGGCCTGTACGAGGTATTCCTCGGCGGCGCCCGGGTCGGTGACCTGGAGCTGACGCCGGGCTTCACCCAGTACGACAAGCGGCTGCAGGTGCAGGCGTACGACGTCACCGATCTGCTGTCCGCGGGCGCCACTGAGGTCACCGTGCTGTTGAGCGACGGCTGGTGGCGCGGCCAGGTAGGCATGCTGCGGGCGTTCGACCAGTGGGGCGCCACGACCGCGTTCCTGGCCCAGTTCCAGGTTTGGTACGCCGACGGCAGCATGGAAGTGGCCGGCACCGGGCCGTCCTGGCAGAGCCGGCCGTCGCACCTGCTCAGTGCGGACCTGATCGAAGGACAGCGCACTGACCTGCGGCTGGCCGGGCGCGACGGCACCGGCGGTGACGGCGCTGGCCACGACGGCTCCGGCCGCGGCACGCTCGGCAGCGGCACCTCCGGCGGCGACCGTGGCGGCTGGCGCCCGGTCCGCCCGGCTGACTACGGCTTCGACTGCCTCACCTGGTCGCCGGGGCCGCTGGTGCGCCGGGTGGAGGAGTTGCGTCCCGTGTCGGTCACCCGGATCGGCGCGGGCCGCCAGGTCATCGACCTCGGTCAGAACATCAACGGCTGGATCCGCCTGGCGGGCGCCTGCCCGGCGGGCACCGAGCTGACCCTCACCCACGGGGAATGGCTCGACAGGGACGGCGACGTGACGGTCGAGCACCTGCGCCCCGCGATGCCGTTCATGCCGCACCCGCTCTCGGCGGGGCAGGTGGACACGATCATCTCCGACGGGCGGCCCGGCGGCTTCGAGCCCAGGCACACCACCCACGGGTTCCAGTACGTGCGCGTCGACGGCCATCCTGGCGACCTGTCCCTCGATGCCGTCACCGGCGTCGCGGTGCACACCGACATGCGCCGGGCCGGCTGGTTCAGCTGCAGCGACGACCGGGTGAACCGGCTGCACGCGGCCGCCGTGTGGAGCTTCCGCGGCAACGCCTGTGACATCCCGACCGACTGCCCCACCCGGGAGCGCGCCGGGTGGACCGGCGACTGGCAGCTGTACGTGCCGACCGCCGCGTTCCTTTACGACGTGGCCGGCTTCTCGGTGAAATGGCTGCGCGACGTGGCCGCCGGCCAGTGGGACAACGGGCTGGTCGTCAACATGTCGCCGTTGCCGCCGTCCGAGGGCAGGCACAGCCCGGTCGGCGGCTGGCACGGCTCGGCCGGCTGGGGCGACGCCGCCGTCGTCGTCCCGTGGGAGCTGTACCGCGCCTACGGTGACACGGCGGTACTCGATGAGCAGTGGCCGTCCATGACGGCCTGGCTCGGCTACGTCACCCGGACCGCCGCCGAGGCCCGCCATCCCGGCCGCATCGCCCGGTCGGCGGCGCCCGCCCCGCACGAGCGGTACCTGTGGGACACCGGGTTCCAGTTCAGCGAATGGCTGATTCCCGGCGAGAAGATCACCGACATGGCGGCCTACCAGGCCGCCGACCGGGGACATGTCTCCACCGCGTACTTCTACCGCTCGGCGCTGCTCATGGCCGAGATCGCCGCCGTACTCGGCCGAGACGGCGACGCCGCTCAGTACGCGGAGCTCGCTATCCGGGTGCGGAACGCCTGGCAGCGGGAGTTCATCGGGCCCGATGGCGCGGTCCGCCCCGACGACCAGCCCACCTTGGTCCGCGCGCTGGCGTTCGGGCTCGTACCTGATTACCTGCGCCCGCAGGCCGCCGGCCGCCTGGCCGAACTGGTCCGCGAGGCGGGCACGCACCTGCGCACCGGGTTCCTGTCGACGCCGTACCTGCTGCCCGTCCTCGCCGATCACGGCCACGCCGGCCTCGCTTACGAGCTCCTGCTACAGGACACGCCGCCATCCTGGCTCGCCATGATCGACCGCGGCGCGACCACCGTCTGGGAGTCCTGGGAAGGCATCGATGCCGACAGCCAGCCGCACGACTCGCTGAACCACTACTCCAAGGGCGCGGTGATCGACTTCCTGCACCGCTACACCGCAGGCATCCGGCTGGCCGGCGAGCCGGCCTACCGCTCGTTCGTCATCGAGCCGGTGCCCGGCGGCGGCCTCACCGCGGCGGCGGCCGCCCACGAGTCACCCTACGGCCGGATCGAGTCATCCTGGGAACTCGCAGGCGACCGCCTGCGCCTGGCCGTCTCCGTCCCGCCGGGCACCACCGCCACGGTCCGGGTGAACGGCACGGAAAACACCGTCGGCCCAGGCCGCCGCCAATTCGCCTGAAACAGGCCAGGCAGGGCCTGAATCGCCGCGGCAATAGGAGACCGGGCCACGGCCGCGGCCAGCTGGGCGGCGAGACTTTGCCTGGCTAGCTGGCTGGGGCGTGAAGGCCTTCAGGCCGCCGGCCGCCTTGATGCCGGCGGCCTGCCATGTGGCGGCGGTGGCCTTGTTCTCGACTCTGATCTACGCAGTGGTGAGCTTGGGGACGCCACCGGCGAGGCCCAGCCCGAAACCGTCACCGCCGTCCTGGTCCACCACGACACTAACCTCTACAACCTGACCGTCAAGACCAAGGCGATCGGAACCGGTGCGTACAACCAGAGGGGAAACCCAGTATATGTGGGCCATCTCGAAGATCGCGCTGGTAGATGGCCACTGGCCAGCCGGTGCGGCGGTCAATGCGGCGCTACCCTTCCAGCTGAGGCAATGTTGGCCGAAATCTCTGAGACATAGTCCTTTATCTGGTTGGCCTTGGCGTATTTCACTGCAGTCCCCCTCCAGGCTCGCAGCGTCTCCTGCGTTGCCCAGGTAGCGGTTCGAGGTGCGTCCGCCAGAAATCATTGTCCGCGCGCGGATCCTCCAGTTGCTCAAGCGCATTCACGCGGACCCACTGGTGCGCGATAGCGGCCCATCAAGAGCTTTACTGGCCGCCGAACGACAATGATTTGCCTCACTGCTTCCCCTGGACTAATGGAAGCTAGCCCGATGTATGCGGCATCAGCCTCTGGGTCGAATTTTACCCATACGGGGTTCGGTTGCGGTGCTGCCAGGTCGCCCAAGTCCGCCATTTATTCACCGCCCATTCCAGCCGCACGAGACCACCCCGCATGCCCACACCGTTTTCGTCGGCCGTCACGGTGCCTCCGAGTTGATCTGCAACATACTGTTCCCGCGCCGCGCCAAGCGACCGCGCCGTTTCGCCCCGAGTCCTTTGTGCGGCTTGTTCAAGTTCGTTGGCGAGTTCGGATCCGGGTAGGTCCGGTAGTCCTGGGCATCGCCCGAGTACCGTCCGCCGCTCGCAGGCACGTCGGGGTAACCTCAGCAGCCGCTGCAGCACCGCAGGCTACAGCCTGCTTCCACGACTTTGCGGTGCCTCTATAGCTTAAGTTCTAACCTAAATTCTACGTATATCGCCACATGATGATGCTATTCGCCTATATATCCGAACCCTGTGTACAAGACGGCCGTTTCCGTCACTCTTGGTGCTGCGAGACATTCAGGGAGAAAGGAAACGGCCGTGTGGCCCCTGCGGCTGGGACTGGTCGCCGCCGACCGCGGAGCGGACGCCCTGACCGCCGCGGGATGGACCGGGCCGCTGAACTACGCCAACGACACCGGGCAGATCGCGGCCATCATGCGCAGCTGGGAAGACCGCTTCGGCGCCCGCGTCATCGGGGTCGGCTTCGCCGACCTTTACGTGAGCGTCGCCGCGCCCCCGGCCACCCTGGACGAGGCCCTGCCCGTCGCCGCCGAGCACTTTGCCTTCTGCCCCGACAACATCTGGCAAGGCCACCCGCACACCCTGACCGGATACGCCAGCCGCCTGGTCGGGACCAGCGCATGGGAATTCTGGTGGGACTAGCCCGCCGGGACAAGACTCAAAGTGCCGGTCCCGCCCCTGAATGCCCGCTGCAGACGACCTACCCCTAGATCACAGGGCCGGGTGCCGATCACAGGCACAGTCGCGGACGCGTACGCGACGACCCTGACCTGCGAGTATTTGATGAAAATTTGTTCGAACTAAAGATAACCGACGCCGAGTGGGACGAGTTCCTCGGCCACTTCCAGCGCCGCCGCGTCGCGCTCGGCGACTGCGGGCGCGCCTACTCGACACCCTGCATCCACGAGCACTCCTGCTTAACCGAAATGATCTTGAGGTGGGCCGGAGGCCAGTCCGACATCTTTAGTGTGACCCTGAGTCACCAAGGGATCTTCGCGAGGTGCTGCAGCCGGGCGTGTTGCCTCATGAACGCAGCCGTATGAGCCCCTGCGGATCGGGGTGCGGACGTGCCAGACTCGAGCTGTGGATCATCGTCAGGGCGACAAGGGTGAGTCTCGGACGAGTGTCCGCGGCTTGCCGCTCCCGGGCCTCCTGATCGACTTGCTCGCCGCCGGGCGGTGGCGGCATCCGGGTGACGACGTGGTGCGTGAGGTCATCCCTTGGTTCGAGAGTCCGCTGGTATTTCTGACCAGTGTTGGTCAGATGAGCTGGGAATCTCAGTCGCTTGACCTGTTCGCTGACGAGAGCCAGGGGTCTGAGCTGTTCCGTGAAGTCCGCGGCAGCGTTGCTGGCGCGGTTGAGCTGCCCTGGCTCGATGTCGAGCTCGCCTTCTTCGTCGCTGTCAACCGGGTGCCCGGTGATGACGTGGCGATCGCGCTGGACTATCGCAGTGACCCGTCCGATCCGCGAGTGGTCGCCAGTGAGTTCTGGACGCAACCGGGGCGGTGCGCGTGGCGGATCGTGGCGCCGGCGTTTAGCGCCTTCGCGGGTGCGCTGGGCCTCCTGGCTGAACGGCCGGTCGCAGGGTTTCCCGCTGGGGAGGCTGGTGGCAAGGTCGTGTGAACGCGGGCGCAGTCGGTTCGCCCGTCGTCATGGCCGTGATAGCGGTCAGGAAGATCCTGGGCTGGACCTTCCGGCCGAGCGGCGGACATCGGGCATGCCGAGGTGGACGGTCGTGCTGCGAGCAGTGAGGTCGCGCATGGCCTCCAGCTTCTGGCCAGCGGCGGCCATGGTGGTCTCGATCGCGGCGACCTCGCCGAGCCAGCCCTGCTCCTTTGCCTCCCGGAGCCGGTCGCCGAGGTTGGCGCGGATCTCTTCAAGCCGCGGCATCTGAGCTGGGTCGACCCGGAGGAGTGGGCATCTGACACACGCATTTTCATGCGCGCACGGCGTCCCGAAATCGCGGCCGCAGGTCCCCAGCGCTACCTTGCGCAGCTCGAAGTGGGCGAGGAACTCGTCCCATTCGGAGGCGGTGAGATCACGGTATTCTTCGCCGGGCCGCTCGGTGCGGCGGCGGGCGATGAAGGCCCGGTGGTGGGCGATGACGTCTTCCGGGTAGATCGCGGCGTAGCCCATAGTGGTGTCAAGCAGGGCGTGCCCGCAGATTTTCGCGGCGATGTGCGGCGGCAGCCCCGACCGCAGGGCATCGGTGACGAAGATCCTCCGAAAGTCATGGGGCCGCCATTCGAGCGTTTCGCCGGCGGCGGCGATGCCTGCGGCCTGCGAGGTCGCGACCATGCACTCACGGATGTAGCTGCGGCCGATCGGCCGGTCCTCGTTGCCGTAGCGCCGCTGGAACAGGAACGGCATGGGCGGGCTCCAGGTCTGCTCGAACACGTCGTATGCGGAGACGAGCGGCAGGGCCGCTTTGCCTGCGCGGACCCGGAAGATGATCGCGGTGAGGACCTCCGCGAGCTCCGGGGAGACCAGCAGCAGCCTTTCCGCATCGGTCTTGGACGGGGCGACCTGGAGCATCGGCACGACCTCGCCGGTCGTGGGCAGGGTGTAGGCGATGAAGCTGTGGTGAGTGAGCTCCAGCATCTCCTCGATGCGGATCCCGGTGTGCCGCAGTACCTCCACCGTGGCCCACGACCAGAATGCCGCCTCTTCCTCGTGGGTGAGGTTGCGCTGCTTGCCGGTGGCGATCTCGGTGACGTTGACGCGGCCGACCTGACCCGGGCGGTGACGCCGCAGTTCCTGCCCTGCGGCGGTGCATATGTCCCCGGCCGAGGCATCACGGGCGGCGGTGATGCGCTCCTCGGCGTCCGCGCGCTGCTGTCCGACGGCGCGCAGGAGGGCGGGCAGCAGCGGCAGCTGCGTCCTGGTCCGCTGGTCCATCCGCGACTTCACCCGCGATTTGAACTTCTTTTGCGTGCACTCGGCGGCCTTGACCGGGCTCGGCGCCACCCACGGCGCCCACCGGGCCGGGTCGTCGGCGGCCCACCGGGCGATGTCCTCGTAGAAGGCCCGGACGAACACCAGCTCGCTGCGGTAGTTGATCCGGGGCCGCACCGGCTGCCCGCCGGCATCGCGGATGTAGCTCAGGCGCTCCTTCCACGCCTGCGCGACCTGCGGCGGCAGCTGGAGCGAGTCGATGCCGGGATGATGGATCTCCAGGTCGCGCCAGAACAGCCGGCACAGGTTGCGGGCGATGGAGCGCAGCGAGGTGTGGTCCAGCTCGGGCGCCCGTTCGGTGAAGTACTCCACCAGCAGGTCCCGGACGGGCCGGCACTCGATGCCGTACCCGTCCACGATCTGGGCGATGCTGCGGCGGCCCTCGATCCGCAGCGCCCGCAGCCGCGACGGCGCCCCGGCGGGGAGCACGCCGGTGTCCTTGAGCAGGGCGTAGAACAATGGTCGGCCCGCGCTGCCCCGGAAATGGTGCTCTTCCAGGGCCGCCGTCAGCTCGAGGCAGTCGCCGACGGTGATGTCGCTGACCAGGCCGCCCTTGCGGATCACCATCCAGGTGATCTTGTTCAGCGCGTCCGAGCGGGCCCAGGCCGTCGCGTGCCGGGCCTGGATCTCCAGGCCACCGAAGGCACCGGGGTCGAGGGCGGCCCGGGCCTCGGCGAGCATCACCGTCATCCGCTGGCTCAGCAGCCAACGGTAGCCGGGCCGGATGACCTGCCCGGCCACGAGCAGGACAAGTCCCGCGAACAGCTCGTCGCGCTGATGAGGCCGGATCGGGACGTGTCCCTTCAACGGCAATTCGCTCCAGCCGGAGCCGGCGGCGTCGGCCCCGCTGGCCAGCCATCGCTCCT
>Ga0265338_10003863_pt1 | contig 20770 bp, 16 predicted proteins | sample 42126metaG_FD_193579 | JGI IMG/M metagenome (GOLD analysis project Ga0265338, IMG submission 193579) | Rhizosphere microbial communities from Carex aquatilis grown in University of Washington, Seatle, WA, United States - 4-21-26 metaG | ecosystem: Host-associated > Plants > Roots > Rhizosphere...
GCGGGCCTGCCGCAGTTCATGAACGAGTCGCCGGAAGTGCGCGTCGTCGCCGAACTCAAGCGCTGCGTGAACGAGCTGGGCTTCGTCGGCTGCCTGCTGAACCCGGACCCGACCGAATCGCAAGGCCCCACGCCGCCGGGACTCGGCGATCCGTTCTGGTATCCGCTCTACGACGCGATGACCGCGCTCGACGTGCCCGCGCTGATCCACTCGGCCGGCAGTTGCAGCCCGCGCGAGTCGTACACGCTGAAGTTCATCAACGAAGAGAACATCGCGGTCATTTCGCTGCTCGAATCGGACGTGTTCCAGAAGTATCCGGGCCTGAAGATCGTCGTCGCGCACGGCGGCGGCGCGATTCCCTACCAGATGGGCCGTTTCCGCTCGTGGTCGGTGCGCCGCAACCAGCCGCAGACCTTCGACGAGCAACTGAAGAAGCTCTATTTCGACACCTGCAACTACTCGAAGGAATCGATCGATCTGCTGCTGAAGGTGGCGGGCACCGACAACGTGCTGTTCGGCACGGAGAAGCCGGGCACGGGCAGCGCGCGCGACCCGGTTTCGGGCCGCGACTACGACGACATGAAGCCCGTGATCGAAAGCATCGAGTGGCTGACCGAAGAGCAGCGCAAGAACATCTTCGAATGCAACTGCACCCGCGTCTACACGCGCGCGTTCCGCAACTACAAGGGAGCGTGATCATGGCGATGACCGCTGAAGAGAACATCCTGCTCACGCGCGTCGAAAACGGCGCGCCGATGGGCGACATGATCCGCCAGCATTACTGGATTCCGGCCGTGCCGTCGGTCAAGCTCGAAGCCGACGGCGCACCTGTGCTCGTGCGCCTGCTCGGCACGAACTACGTGGCGTTTCGCACGACCGACGGCCGCGCCGGCGTGATCGACGAACGCTGCCCGCACCGCAAGACCTCGATGATGGTCGCGCGCAACGAGAACAACGGCCTGCGCTGCATCTATCACGGCTGGAAGCTCGACGTCGGCGGCAAGGTCGTCGAGGCGCCGAACCAGGTCGGCGACCAGGAGCGGTTCTGCAAGCGCGTGAAGACGGGCCAGTACCGCGTCGAAGAGCGCGGCGGCATCGTGTGGGTCTGGCTCGGCAAGGGCGATGCGCCGCCGCGCTTCCCCGACCTGCCGTTCACGAACCTCCCCGCCGACCAGCGCTCGGTCACGAGCGTCGAAGTGCCGGCCAACTGGGTGCAGGGCGTCGAGGCGTCGATGGATTCGTCGCATGTCGGCGTGCTGCACGAATCGACGACGCAGATCACGGCCGGCGGCGGCAACGAGCGCATGCACATGACGAAGTCGCTCGCGCCGCGCCTCGAATTCGAGGACCGTCCGTACGGCTATCGCTACGCCGCGCTGCGCGATCTGCCGGAAGGCAAGACCTATGCACGCGTGAACAACTTCGTGATGCCGTGGTACGGCATCATCTGCGCGCCCGATGCGAACAGCCCGAGCACGGTGTTCTTCTCGACGCCCGTCGACGACGTCACGCACCGCGCCTGGTTCGTGCACTTCAACCCGGCGCGCACGCTCGGCATGACCGTCATGTCGGCGACGCCGGACGTGTGGAACTTTCCGCCGCTGCCGCCCGGCACGCTCGCGGAAAACCTCGGCCAGAACCGCGATCTCATGAAGCGCGGTCACGCGACGGGCTTTTACCAGCACCTCGGCACCGAAGACTTCGCGATGTTCCTCGGCCAGGGCCCGATCGCGGACCGCACGACCGAACAGCTCTGCTCCGCCGATGGCGCGGTGCTGCGCGTGCGCGCGCTGCTGCTGAAGTCGGCGCGCGAGTTCATGGCCGGCAAGACGCCGACGCTCGCCGACAGCCCCGAGCTCGATTACTCGCGCGCGGTGTCGATCGGCGGCGTCCTGCCGACCGGCACCGACTGGCGCGCCCTGACCGAAACCGCGTAACCGGGAATGACTTCCATGCTTGCCCCCTTGTTGCTCACGCTGCGCGTCGCCGCCGTCGATACAACGACCTCGCTGATCAAGTCGTTCACGCTCGAAGCACCGGACGGCGCGCTGCTGCCCGGCTTCGAGCCGGGCGCGCACCTCCAGGTCGAAATCCCGTCCGGCGCGTCCGGCACGTTCGGCGTGCCGCAATGGCGGTCGTACTCGCTGCTCAACCTGGACGCGTCGGTCGATCCGCGCGCGGGCGTGCCGAGGTACCGGCTCGGCGTGCGGCTCGAAGACGAGGGGCGTGGCGGCTCGCGCCACATGCACGCGCTGGAAGTGGGCGCCACGCTGAACGCGCGCGCGCCCGTCAATCACTTCCCGCTCGCCGCGCCGCCGCGCGTGCTGCTCATCGCGGGCGGCATCGGCATCACGCCGATGGCGTCGATGGCCGCCGAACTCGCGGCGCAGCAACGCGATTTCGAACTGCATTTCAGCGGACGCACGCGCGACGCGCTGCCTTATATCGAGGAACTGCGCGCGTTCGCGGGCGAGCGTCTCGTGCTGCACGCCGACGACGATGCGGCCACGCGCTTTTCGATCGACGCGCTGCTCGACGGCGCCGAGGTCAACCAGCCCATTTACGTGTGCGGCCCGGCCGGCATGATCGACGCGGTGCTCGCGAGTGCGCGCAAGCGCGGCTGGCACGAGTGCGATCTGCACTACGAACTGTTTACCGAGGCCACGCCGCAGGAAGGCGATGCGGCGTTCGAAGTCGAACTGAAGTCGTCGGGCAAGCGGCTGACCGTGCCCGCCGGCAAGTCGCTGCTGGACACCCTCATCGAAAACGGCAGCGACGTCATGTACGACTGCCGAGCCGGTTATTGCGGACTGTGCTCGGTGCCGGTCGCGAGCGGCGAGATCGATCACCGCGACACGTACCTGTCCGACGCCGACAAAGCGAACGGCAAGCTCATGCAGGTCTGCGTGTCGCGCTGCAAGAGCGGGCGCATCGTGCTCGATCTTTAACGCCGCGCCGCTTTTGTCCGCGTGATGTCCGGGCAGTCAATCCAGCATTCAGCAAACGGAATCCAGAATGAGCGAGACCCTTGTTACCTATGAACTCGACGGCGCCGTCGCATTGATCGGGCTGAACCGCCCCGACAAGCGCAACGCCATCAACGAGGACGTGATCGCGCAACTGCGCGAGGCCGTCGTGCGCGCGGGCGAGGAAGCCGACGTCGGCGTCCTGTTCGGACACGGCGGCAACTTCAGCGCGGGGCTCGATCTGCGCGAGGCGCTTTCGCGCGCCACCGGCCAGACGGCGCCCCCGCGCAAGCGCCGCCGCCACGCGTGGCACGAAGTGTTCGACATCATCGCGCGCGGGCCGATCCCGTTCGTCGCCGCGCTGCATGGCGCCGTGGTCGGCGGCGGGCTCGAACTCGCGACGGCCGCGCACGTGCGCGTCGGCGACTCGACCGCGTTCTTCGGCCTGCCCGAAGGCCAGCGCGGCATCTTCGTCGGCGGCGGCGGCACGGTGCGCATCCAGCGCGTGATCGGCTACACGGTGATGGCCGACCTCATGCTGACCGGCCGCCTGCTCTCGGCCGAAGAAGGCGCGCGCGAGCACATCGTCACGTACCTCACGCCGGCCGGCGAAGCGCTCGCGAAGGCGAGAGAACTCGCCGCCAAAATCGCGCAGAACGCGCCCGACACGAACTGGCGCATCACCAACCTGCTGCCGCGCGTGAACGATCTCTCGCATGAGGACGGCCTGTTCCTCGAATACATGAGTTCGAACATGGCGCGCTCGCCCGAGACCGCGAAGCGCCTGCAGGAGTTCGTGGACGGCAAGGCGAAGCCGCTTGAGCGTCCCGACTCGCAGAAAGCCCCGGCATAAACACGCATAACCGCGCATAAACACGCATAACCGCGGCCCAACGGCCGCAGAAGGCGCAACGAACATGAATGCAGCAAACGAACTGAATCCGCAGGAAGCGGCTGCGCGCGATGCGGCGCTCGCGCACGTGAAGGCCGCCGGGCGCGCCGCCGCGCAGATCCCGGTCGGCGATGCCGCGCCGCGTCCGATCGCGCGCGCGGCCGTGATCGGCGCGGGCACGATGGGCGGCGGCATCGCGATGGCGATGGCCGCGGCGGGTATCCCCGTCACGCTGATCGACGCGAGCGAAGAAGGACTCGCGCGCGGCCTCGCCCGCATCCGCGACAACTACGAGAGCAGCGTCAAGCGCGGCAAGCTCGAAGCCGCCGTGCGCGACGCGCGCCTTGCGCTCATCACGGGCTCGCTCGCGATCGCCGACGTGAAGGACGCCGACATCGTGATCGAGGCCGTATTCGAGGACCTCGCGCTCAAGCAGGGCATCTTCCGCGAACTCGACCAGCATGCGAAGCCGGGCGCGGTCCTCGCCACCAACACGTCGGGCCTCGACATCGACGAAATCGCGGCGGTCACGCAGCGCCCCGCCGACGTGGTCGGCGCGCACTTCTTCAGCCCGGCGCACGTGATGCGCCTGCTCGAAGTCGTGCGCGCGGCGCAGACGGCCGACGACGTCATCGTCACGCTGATGGACCTCGGCCGGCGCATGGGCAAGGTGTCGGTGCTCTCGCGCATCTATCCGGGCTTCATCGGCAACGCCCTCTTTCGCAGCTACAACCGCGAGGCGCATTTTCTCGTCGAGGACGGCGCGCTGCCGCATGAAGTCGATGCCGCGCTCAAGGACTTCGGCTACGCGATGGGCATCTTCGCCGTGCACGACATGGCGGGCAACGACGTCGGCTACCCGACCCGCAAAGCGCAGATGGCGACGCGCCCGATCGACCGCCGCTGGAACGATCTCATCATGAAGCTCGTGGAGATGGGGCGTCTCGGCCAGAAGAGCGGCAAGGGATGGTATCGCTACGAAGCGGGCAGCCGCGAGCCGCATCGCGACGCCGAACTCGAACGGTTCATCGTCGAGGAATCGGCGCGGCTCGGCATCGCTCGCCGGCCCATCGCGGCCGGGGAGATCATCAAGCGCTGCGTCTACGGGATGATCAACGAAGGCGCGAAGCTGCTCGAACAGGGCATCGCCCTGCGCGCGAGCGACATCGACGTCGTGTACGTGACGGGCTATGGCTTCCCCGCGCATCGCGGCGGGCCGATGTACTACGCCGACCAGATCGGCGTGGCGAACGTCTATCGCGACGTGCAGCGGCTTTACGAAGAGTATGGGTACTGGTGGAAGCCGGCGCCGTTGCTTGCGAAGCTGGCGGCTGGGAATGGGCGGTTTGGGGAGCTTTGAGGCACCTGATATGGGCTCCCGGCACACGCGCACGATCGGGATCAGGCGATGCATCATGCGTTCGCCAATAAAAAAATCCTCGGCAATGCCGAGGATTTTTTTCACCCATCCAAGCCGGTTCAACCGCTATTGCGCTCCGTCGTTCTCGTGCCCCGCCTCTGCCATCGTCGCTTCGCGCGGCATGGACACCGGCGCATCGTTGAAGAACTCGGCCGGCAGCGTGGCGAGAAATTCGGAGAACCCCGCATCGCCGCCCGGCGAATGCTCGGCCATGATGGCCTCGGCCGTCGCCTCGTCGCCCGAAAGCAGCGCCTGCGCGAGCTTCTGATGGTCCGAGATCACCTTCTCGCGCCGGCTCGGCGCAAGAAACAGCTTCGGCCGGTAACGCGAGATGAGGCGGCGGATCGCACGGATCTGGTCGGCCAGATACTCGTTATGGCAAGCCTGGCAAATCACCTCGTGAAATTCCGCGTTGCTGCGCGCGAAACGGCGTGCGTCGCTCTGTTTCAGCGCATCGATGCCTTCTTCGATGGTCCGTTGCAGTTCGACGCGCTGCGAGTCGTTCATGCGGCGCGCGGCGAAGCGCGCCGACACCGCTTCCAGCTCGTTGAGCAGCTCCAGCATGTCGCGCAACTGCGGCACGGTCATCTTGGTCACGAACACGCCCTGGCGCGGCACGATCTGCACGTACTGCTGCGCGGCGAGTTGTTGCAGCGCCTCGCGGATCGGCGTGCGCGACACGTTGAAGCGCGCAGCCAGCGCGCGTTCGTCGAGCGCGGCACCCGGTACGAGTTCGCCCCGCTCGATTTCCGATTCCAGGAGCACCTTGATTTCGGCCGAACGGCTCATTTTTGGGGGCTGACTCATCGAATGGCGGACAGTGGGGTCCCATCAGGCTGCCGGCCCGCTCGTGGCCCGCAGAGTATTGAAAGTCCATATCATACCGCGTTGGTATACCAATCCCAACCGCGCAACCCTGACTTGTCCGCATATCACGCGCCGCATTGCGCGGCGTGTCGCCGCATCGCCGATGCCGGACGGGAAAACGCCTGGCATCGGCGACGCGGAGGTACTCAGAACGTATGGCGAATGCCGACCTGCACGGCCAGCTGATTGTCCGTGGTCGATGCGTTGTTGCCGAACAGCGAGCCGCCGTGGCCCGGCACCGAGTACGGCGTCGAGACCAGGAAGTTGTCCGCGAACTTCTGGCCCGCGAACGCGTGCTGCAAGGTGCCGAACAGGTACACGTCGGTGCGCTTCGAGAGGCGGTAGTCGACACCGGCGCTATAGAGGTTGTATTTGCCGAGCTTGCGCTGGTCGACGTACGTGAAGCCGCCGCCCACCGTGAGGAACGGCGAGAGCCTGTAGCTGAGGCCGGCTTCGTACGCGTTGACGACGACGACGCCGAGCGGGCTCTTCGACGCGTTCGTGTACGTGTACACGCCGTTCAGCGAGAGCGAGTCGGTCAGGCTCACCATGCCGCCGAGCGCGACCGTATAGATCGATTGCGCGTCGAGCGCGACCTGCGCCATCGTCCCGACGCCGCGTGCCGCGTTGCCGCCGTCGGTCTTGGTGAAGACGGCCGCCATCGAATACGGCGCGTTGAACGAACCGGTCGGACTGTACTTGATGCCCGCGCTGATCACGCGCGGATTGCCCGTCGGCGTGCCGGCGAACGAGCCTGGAATATTGCTGAAGCCGTACATCACGCCCGCGCCGAAGCCGTGCCAGTTCGGCGTTTCGTAACGCACCATGTTGCTGACCGGTTCGCCCGCGAGGCGGTCGATGTCGTAGGCGCCATGGAACGAGTACGACGGCGCGAACTGCGCGACGTTCGTGTAATACGACACGTAGTCGTAGATGAAGTCGTAGTCGTAACCCGCGATCAGCGTGCCGAACGTCCCGCTCTGCAGGCCGACGAACGCGCGACGTCCGAACAGCGCGCCGCCGTGGCCCGCCTGCCCCGTGTTCAGCGAGAAGCCGTTTTCGAGGGTGAAGATCGTCTTCAGGCCGCCGCCGAGATCCTCGACGCCGCGCAGGCCCCAGCGCGAGGCCTGGTTGATGCCGTCATCCATGCGCCACAGCGAGTGGCCGCCCGCGTTGTTCACATAGGTGATGCCGTTGTCGATGATCCCGTACAGCGTCACGCTGCTTTGCGCGTGCGCGGTTCCGGCCAATGCAGCAGCTAGCGCGGTGGCCATCGCGCCCAGAACGAACTTCTTCTTCACTTGACGATCTCCATGTATTGCGGGCTATGGAGCCCGCTTTATTGCTATTGACCCGCGTTCGCGACGAACGGGTTATTTGCTGCGGGAAAGATGGCGCGAGGCGAGAAAGTAGTGCACCGAGGACCAGGCCAGCGCGATGCTGACGGCCAGCATCGCGTAGCGGATGCCGTAGGCGGACGCGTCGTGGCAGGCTGCCGCGAACGGTCCCTGGACCGGCGCCGCCGCGCCGTGCGCGCCATGCGGGCCGCCGGCCGCGCACACGAGGTGGAACGAGCCCTGCGTGAAGAAGCGCGCGGCAAAGCGGTCGCTCAGCATGCCGACCGTTGCCGGGCCGAGGCCCTGCCCGACCAGGTTCATGAGGAGGAACACGAAGGCCGACGCCGTGGCGCGCATGCGCGGCTCGACGATGCTGTGCACGACGGCGAACGTGGGACCGTTCCACATGCTGAGCATGGCCGTCGCGATGAAGAGCAGCGCGACGGCGACGGGCCACGCGTTCAGCAAGAACGCCGTCACGACGAGCGGGAAGCCGATAGCCGTGCCGAGCGCCGGCACCCAGGCATACCAGCGGTTGTTCTTCGTGCTGGCCCAGTCGGCCGACACGCCGCCGAGCAGGTTGCCGACGAGACCGCCCACGCCGATCACGAGACCGAAGATCAGGCCGGCCTGCGCGTAGCCCATGCCGTAGACGCGCGTCAGGTAGACCGGGATGAACAGGTTGATGCCGTACTGGGCGAACGCGCCGATCACGGTGCCGGACAGCATCTGCCTGAACGCGCGGCTTTTCATCAATACCGAGAGCACCTCGCGCAGCGGCGGCACCGTCGCGAGGTTGCGTGCGGCGGCGTTTTCCTCGGAGCCGCCGCGCTTCGGTTCGCGCAGCGTGAACCAGGCGAGCAGGCCGAAGATCAGGCCCGGCAAACCGACCACGAAGAACACCGGACGCCAGCCCAGATGCTGCACGACCCAGCCGCCGCCGAGCGCGCCGAACAGCACGCCGATCGGCGGGCCGAGCGCGTAGATCGACAGCGCGCTCGCGCGCCGGCGCGGACCGAACTGGTCGGAGATGAGCGAGTGCGAAGTCGGCGTGCTGCCCGCTTCGCCGATGCCGACGCCGAGGCGGTACAGCAGCAGTTGCCAGTACGCGCCGGCCGTGCCGCACAGCGCGGTCATGACCGACCAGGCGGTGATCGAAATGGCGATCAGCGCGACGCGGTTGAAGCGCTCGGCGAGGCGCGCGATCGGCAGGCCGAGCAGCGAATAGAAGATGGAGAACGCGAGACCGTTCAGCAGGCCCAGTTGCAGGTCGCTCAGGTTCATGTCGACCTTCATCGCCTGACCGGCGACGGCGAGGATGATCCGGTCAACGAAGCTCGATGCGTAGATCAGAACCAGCAGCAGCAGGAACCAGCTGCGATACCAGCCGGCGCCCGACCTGGCTGCCCTGCTCTGAGCCGTCAATTCGTTCATTGTGGTGTCTCCAGTTTAACAAGCGGGTAGCAGCCCCACCCCTTTACGTATGCCACAGAACAGTTCGTGGGATTTTTTAGAGATTCTCTAGCATAATTTTTTGGTGTGCAAGAATAACCGACATCAAGCACATCAACGTTTTCACCAGGAAGAAAGGTCAGACCATTCTGAGGAAAACGCGACGGGATCGCGCCCTGCGCCGTTGCGTCTGGCCTCGGCGTGTCGCCTGCCTTGAGGCGCCGCGTGGATGCGGCGCGACGCCGGAATTCCGGCGTGTCCGTGTCCTGCGTGGACTGAATGGATGGCGCGCCACCCTGCTTCGTACCGCCACGTGGGCGTGAGCGCGCGTAAGGGGTTGCGTGGCGCCCTGGTGGGTCAATGCGTCACCAGGCGATGGCCAACGCGAAAAATCCAGACAGCGAGCAGGGACTCGAAGTTCCCGCTTACGGTAATGACGCGGGAAAACCAGCTACTGCCGTTGGATCTTGATGCATCGAGCGTCAATCGTCTTCTGGTATACAAAAAGTGGGGTTCACGCATAACTATCAGTCTCGCGGGGCGATATGGGTCACGCGGTTTCGGTCGCTTCGAGTCGAGGGTCACCCCCACCTCGGCCACCAAAAACACGCGCCCCGGCGGCAAACGGCATGTGCCCGACGAAAGCGGCGACCATCGACCGCCCCCCCAAATACGCGACGTTTGCGCGAAGTCATCAAGGAAAATTGATCATTTTGCTATCTTGATAGTTTGCGTCTGAAAGCCGAATCGGCTGCTGTGAGATCCCCTCATGACCCTTCCCGCACCCCAATGCACGCCGCCGGCACTGGCTCCCGATCTGCAGTTGGGGGACCCCACGGTCGATACGATCCACGCCGAGTTCGTCCAACTGCTCGACTTGACGGACCGCGCCCGCGATGACGAGCTGGTCGCGGCGCTCGACGCCCTGATCGAGCACACCGAGCACCACTTCGCGCAGGAAGAAACCTGGATGGAAGCGACGAACTTCGGTCCGCTTCACTGCCACGCAGGCCAACATCGTCACGTGCTGGATGTCGCCCGCCTCGTGCGGACCAAAATCGCCGAAGAGAGCCGTTATGACCTCGGCCGGCGACTCGTGGTCGAGTTGCGGGACTGGTTCGCGAATCACGTGGCCACGATGGACTCGATGATGGTCAGTCACCTGCGCGAGCACGGCCTCTCGCATACCGCGTGAGCCATAAAACAAACACCCGAATGCATTCCGGCGCCAGCGAACGCGCTATGCCAACGAGATGAAGCCCCCGACTTGCGATTCGGCCGGCGCATCGCAAACCACGTCGAAAATCCGCATCGCAAGACGTATGCGTGCAGGGCTTCACGAATTCCCACCACCCTATTCTCCGGACAAGTCGTCCGCGCACCATGGAAACAGACATCGTAATAGTTGGCGCAGGCCCGGTCGGCCTGTGCCTCGCGCGATCACTGAGCGGATCCGGCCTTCGGATTGTCGTCATCGAGCAGCAAGGTCCCGGCGGCATCGAGAACCCGCAATTTGACGGCCGCGAGATCGCGCTCACCCAGAAGTCCGTGCGGATCATGCAGCAACTGGGCCTCTGGGATCGCATCGAGCCCGATGCGCGCTCGCCTTTGTGCGGCGCCAAGGTCTTCAATGGTTCGTCGCCGAGCGCGCTTGAGATTGGGCACGAACTGGGCGGCCACGCCGAGCTGGGCTGGCTCGTTTCCAACTGCGTGATCCGCAAGGCTGCCTACGACGCGCTTCAAGCCGCGATGGCCGGGCGCGACAACATCACGTTGCTCACGTCTGAAACGGTGGACGGCATCAAGACCGACGCAACATCCGCGAGCGTGACGACCGCGAGCGGCATGACGATCACGGCCCGCTTGATCGTCGCGGCCGACAACCGTTTCTCGTCAACGCGGAAAATGATGGGCATTTCGGCCGAAATGCGCGACTTCGGCAAATCGATGCTCGTTTGCCGCATGACGCACGACGAGCCCCATCACCACACGGCATGGGAATGGTTCGGCTACGACCAGACGCTCGCGCTGCTGCCGCTGAATCGCGATCGATCGACGGACGCGCATCAGTCCTCCGTCGTGCTCACGCTGCCTGGCCGCGAAATGGCGGACCTTGCGCGTCTCGATGCGGAGGCATTCAACGCGAACATCGAGAAGCGATTCGAGCGGCGGCTCGGCTCCATGAAGCTCGTGAGCACGCGTCACGTCTACCCGCTGGTTTCCGTTTATCCGGGCCGATTCGTCGGGCAGCGCTTCGCGACCGTCGGCGATGCCGCGGTCGGCATGCATCCGGTGACGGCGCATGGGTTCAATTTCGGTCTGGTCAGTGTCGAGACACTGAGCAAGGAAATCCTCGCGGCGCAAAAGAGCGGTTCCGACATCGCCGCCGATCCGGTCCTGAGCCGCTACGAAAGTAATCATCGTCGCGCGACGAAACCGCTCTATCTCGCCACGCGTTTCATCACCGACGTCTTTACGAACAACGCCGCTCCTGCACGCCTCGCGAGAGACATCATGTTGCGTGCGGCGTCGCACTTCATGCCGTTCAGGAAGGCTGTCGCCGCGTCCTTGAGCGGCTGATCCGGTCATCGTCGACGACGCAGCGGGCTTGCGTTTCTCACGGAGTCGCAAGCGACAACGAGTTTTCCCGGCTACGGAACACGAGCGGCTTTTCATCGCTGTTTCGCGGCCGGCGCGCAAACTGCACCGCCTGTTCGATTTGTCCGTGATGCGCGGATTTCGCGCACACCGGGTCCGCCGCCGCCGGATCGCCGGTCAACATGTAAGCCTGGCAGCGGCAGCCGCCGTGATCGACGTGCCGCTCGTCGCAATCGCGGCAAGGCTCGCGCATCCAGCTGTCACCGCGAAACGCGTTGAACGCGTCGCTCTCGTACCAGATCTCTTTCAACGACATCGTCCGCACGTTCGGCAGTTCGAGGCCGGGCAGTTGCCGCGCGGCATGACACGGCAGCGCGGTGCCGTCCGGCGCGACGCCGAGAAACACCGAACCCCACCCGTTCATACACGCCTTCGGACGCTGTTCGAAGTAATCGGGCACGACGAACAGGATGCGGCATCGGTCGCCGATACGTTCGCGATAACGATTGACGATCGCCTCCGCTTCGAAAAGCTGCTCCGCGGTCGGCATCAACTGATCGCGATTGAGCCACGCCCAGCCGTAATACTGCGTGTTCGCGAGTTCCAGATAATCGGCGCCCAATTCCAGCGCCATGTCGATGATCTGCGCGATGTGCGGCAGGTTATAGCGATGCAGCACGCAATTGAGGACCATCGGATAGCCGTGCGCCTTGATGAGGCGTGCGACGTCGCGCTTGTGCTCGAAGGTGCGCGTGCTCGTCAGGAAGTCGTTCAGTTCGCGCGTGGAGTCCTGCAGCGAGATCTGGATGTGATCGAGCCCGGCGTGTTTGAGCCCTTCGATGCGCGATTCGGTGAGGCCGATGCCGGACGTGATGAGGTTCGTATAGAAGCCGACGCTGCGCGCGTGCGCAACGAGCGTTTCGACGTCGGGGCGCTGCAGCGGCTCGCCGCCCGAGAAACCGATCTGCACGGCGCCGAGTTCGCGCGCGGCGTCGATGGTGGCGATCCACGTCGCGGTATCGAGTTCGGCGTCCTCACGCGCGAAATCGACGGGGTTGTAGCAGAACGCGCAGTGCAGCGGGCAGCGATACGTGAGTTCGGCGAGCAGCCAGAGCGGCGCGGCCGGGCGTGCGGTGTCTTGTGTCATGTCAGTCGATCCAGCCACGCAGACGTGCGTGATCGAGAAAGCGGTAAACGTCGGTCGCGAGTTCGCTCGTACGAAAGAGCCCTTCCAGTTCGTCGATGATGTCGTCGAGTTCGCGCACGCCGTCGCAGCGCACGAGTATCTCGCCCGCGCTCGGATTGAGCTTCACCATCCCCTCGGGATAGAGCAGCACGTAGGCGTCCTGGGCCGCTTCCCACTGCAGGCGGAACATGCCCCGCAGGCGGGGGCGCAGCGGCACGCCGCTATCGGCATCGATCGTATTCATACGGGCCACGCCTTTTCGACGGCGTCGAGAATCGACCACAGAATGTCGAGCTTGAACTGCAGGATGTCGAGCGCGCGCTGCTGCGCCTCCCGCGTGCGGAAGTAGCTCAATGTCACTTCGAGGCCATGCTCGACGTCTCGCTGCGCAAGCGGCACGCGGCTGCGGAAGTAGCCGAGACCTTCCGGCTCGATCCACGGGTAATGCGACGGCCAGCCCGCAAGACGATCGAGGTGGATCTGCGGCGCAAACATCTCCGTGAGCGACGAGCAGACCGCCTCCTGCCACGGCGCGCGGCGCGCAAAGTTCACGTAGGCGTCCACCGCGAAGCGCACGCCCGGCACCACGTCGCGTTGTGACCAGAGCGTGTTCCGGTCGATCCCGACCGCCTCGCCGAGCCGCACCCACGCCTCGATTCCGCCTTCGTTATTGCCCTGCCCGCCCTGCCCGTCGTGGTCGGCGATCCGCTGAACCCAGCGGCGCCGCGTCTCCCGGTCCGGACAGTTCGAGAGGATCGCCGCGTCCTTCAACGGGATGTTGATCTGATAGTAGAAGCGGTTCGCGACCCAGCCGCGTATCTGCTCCGGCGAACAGCCTCCGCTGTTGAGCCGTCGATTGAACGGATGATGAATGTGATAGCGCGATTCGAGCGCGCGCAAACGCGCCTCGAACTCATCAGGAGTCCACGGCGTTTCTCGCGTGGCGGGGAATATGAGCGGAGCGTTCATTGTCATAGCTGGAATTGCATTCCGTCGTGCGCGACCTCGATGCCGTGCGCGCGCAACTGCGCGTATTCGGCGGAATGCGGGTCGAGAACCGGATTGGTGTTGTTGATGTGCGTGAGTACCTTGCGTGCGCCGCGCGGCAATGTGTCGAGCCAGTCGATCATCCCTCTGTCGCCGCCCTCGCCGCATAGCGCCAGATGGCCCATCTCGGCCGCGTGCTTCGTCGAGAAGCCATGGTCGATCATCTCCGACGCACGCCAGAACGTACCGTCGACGAGCACGAGGTCCGCTTCCTTCATCGCGGCATGCACTTCGTCGCTGATTTTCTCAAGCCCCGGCGCGTAGAACACGCGCGTGTTGTTTTTTACATCCTCGATCAGTAGTGCGATGTTGTCGCCGGGAACCGCCGCATGGCGATGCGGCGAATACGGCGGCGCCTTGCTGTCGACGGCGAGCGCCGTGAAGCGGATCGACGCGCACGGCGAAATCGTGAAGCATTCGCCGGGCACGATCGCGTGCGCCTCGACGCCGCTGTAATGGCCGAGCAACGGCACGACCGGCAGCCCCGACGAGAGGTCTTCGAACACCGGCGCGCATGCATAGAGCGGCAGCGGCGCAGTGCGTTCGCGCAGCATCAGCAGTCCGGTCACGTGATCGATCTGCGCGTCGCAGAGCACGACGGCCGCGATGCCGCTGTCGCGCGGAGCCCGCGCGGGTTGCATGTCCGGATGCGCGCGAAGTTGCGTGAGCAGATCCGGCGATGCGTTGATGAGTATCCAGTCCACGCCGTCACTGCTGACCGCGATCGACGATTGTGTGCGCGGCAGGATGTCGCCGCGCCGGTTGCGCGCGCGGCGGCAGTTTTCGCAGTTGCAATTCCACTGCGGAAGGCCGCCGCCAGCACCCGAGCCCAGTATTCTGATTTGCATGATCGGTCGCTCCGCGCGCCGCCGTGCTTCGTCGATTGCCCGAAGCACGGCGGCCCTTGCGCTACGTTCAGCGGTTAGCGATGTACATCGTGATTTCGAAGCCGAAACGCAGATCGGTGTACGACGGGGTCGTCCATTGCATGGTGTGTCTCCTGGTTGATGATCGAATCGAAGAACCGCGTCGGATTGGCGGTCGACATCTTCAAAGCAAGGGACATGCCGATGCGCTTCGATCGGCGCGAAGACGTCATTCGCGCGCGGTGGTATCGGTCAGCAAAGGGAAAAGGCCGTGGCTGCGATCAGTGGCGCGCGCCACGGCTCACTCGATGCGCGAACACTGTTGAATAACGAAACAGGGGTGTTGCTCGATGCAACACCCCTGTGACAGACGCCGGGTTTGGGAACGGCGCAGCGGCTACGCGAGCGAATGCAGACGTGCGTCAGTCGTCGTCGCGCTCGCGGTCCGGCGCGACGGCCGGCATCCTGCGATAGATCGTATTGCGCGACACGCCAAGCGAGCGCGCCACCGCAGACACATTACCACCGTGCCGCGCGAGCGCGGCCGCGATGACCGACGTGGCGACGTCCTGCAGACTGCCGTTCTGCGGGATCGGCACATCGCCTGTGGGCAACGCGTCGGCCGCGGCGCCCGATGCATCGCCGCAGCGCAGATCCTCGAAGAAATCTTCAGGCAAATGCTCGCGCCGGATCTCGCCGTCGTCGTCGACCATCGCCGCCGCCGTGCGCAGCAGGTTGCCGAGTTGACGGAAATTGCCTGGCCACGTGCAGCGCTCGAATAGCGACATCACGTCGGGCGCAACGCTGAGCGGCACACCGCACGCACGCGCGGCCGATTCGTGCTGCAGCATCTTCTGGATCACGATCGAGAGATCGGTGCGGTCGCGCAGCGGCGGCAGCCGGACGACGAGGCCGTTGAGCCGGTAGTAGAGATCGTCGCGGAAACGATGCTGCGCAATCAGCTCGCGCAGATCGCGGTGCGTCGCGCAGATGATCGCGATATCGACGGGAATGGTCTTCGTCGAACCGAGCGGATTGACGAGCCGCTCCTGCAGCACGCGCAGCAAGCGCACCTGCAACGGATAAGGCATGTCGCCGATCTCGTCGAGAAACAGCGTGCCGCCGTTGGCCTGCAGCAGCTTGCCGACTGCGCCCTTGCGCCGCGCGCCCGTGAACGCGCCCTCTTCGTAGCCGAACAGTTCGGACTCGATCAGCGTCTCCGGAATCGAGGCGCAGTTGACCGCGACGAACGGCCCGTCGCGTCGCGGCGAATCGTTGTGGATCGCCTGCGCGAGCAGTTCTTTGCCGGTGCCGGTTTCGCCGGTGATCAGAATCGGGATGTCCTTGCCGATCACCTTGCGGACCTTCGCGATGACCAACGCCACCTGCGTGTCGCCCGTGTCGAGATACCCGAGCCGCGACAGACCCGCGCCCGCCTGCTGCGGCACGGCGACGCGCGCGGCCGGCCTTGCGCGGTCGTGCACGTCGGCGGGACGCCGGCCATCGTCGGCCGCCGCGCGCCTGAACTGTATGCGCGCGCAAACGACGGTCCCGTTGCTGAGGTTCAGCATGATGTGCGGATCGAGACTCGCGCGGACGCGATCGATCAACTGCATGCTCGTGACCTGGAACAGCGACGACAGCGTATGAGCCCGCAACGCGGCCAGCGGCATCCCCAGCTGGAACTGCGCGCTGCGGTTCGCAGACAGGAAGCGCCCGTCATTCGTGAACGCGACGATGCCTTCCATCAGCGTCCCGACGAACTCCGGACGCCCGTGAAAAGACAATTGCAGCGTCTCGTGAAAGGTCGTCGTAAATAGATGATTCTCGATCATCTGCACGGACATCTTCGCGAGCGCCATCGTGTGCGGATGATAGCTGCGATGATCGCCGGTCACGTCGAGCACGCCGACCACGTCGCCATACGGATCGACGATCGGCACGCTCGAACACGTCAGGAAACGATTGGCCGTGAGGTAGTGCTGGTCGCCGTGGACCACCATCGCGCAGCCTTCGGCCAGCGCGGTGCCGATCGCGTTCGTGCCTTGCCTGTCCTCCGACCAGTTGGCGCCGGGACGCAGCGCCACTTTCTCCGCGCGCTGCAGGAAGTCGTCGTCGCCGACCGAATGGAGAATCAGGCCCTCGGCATTGGTCAGCACGATCATGCTTTGCGTGTTGATGATCTGCTCGTGCAGCGTCTCCATCACGGGCATCGCATGCGCGCACAGCACGCGATTCTGCTCGCGCTTGAGCGTGAGTCCCGCACTCGTGAGCACGTCGTAGTCCGGCCGCGCCGAAGCCTGCAACCCAAAGGTCTCCGAACGTTCGTGCGCTTTCTGGATCGGCGGAGCGGGCCAGCCAACGGCCCGTGCGGCTGCCTGAGCGGCGGCCGGTTCAACGTTATTGCGCATTGTCTCCTCCAGATGGTCCGGTGCACTGCCGGATGTTTATCGTCGATATCAGCAAGGTCCACACCATGCACTCGACAGGCCAGATGATCGACGCCGGACGCACGCGATTGCAGATGGCAACCCGCATCCGGCGCAAGCGATTGCGACGCTGACTCGCATCGGCCACTCGCGCAATCATAACTGGCTCACTGTCTATTACTGGAATCCCCTGCGTTTCGATATCCGGGCTCACCCCAAGTCGCTATTCGTCCGACGTAATGTGTCTGGCGAAGAACGGTTCGAGATGTCATGCGCACTGTCATGTTCAGCAACACCCCTGCGATTCGCGATGTACCGGAATGAAACAGATCGGCCGGTGCTGACACATCGCCGGCGCATCCGCGTTTTCGACCGGAGACCGCGTCTGCTCTGCGTTTCGCGCGTATGGCATACGACTTGCCTAGTTCGGGATGAACACGGCACAGCGCCGCCCGGACGCGCAACAGTGTTCGCATCGCAGCAGTGCACCCATAAATATTCAGGAGACGACGATGAAGAGACGTACGGCAACGGCCGGCCGGCTGGCGGTGTATGGAATCGGCATGGCGGCCATGATGACGCTGAACGTGGTTTCGGTGAGCGCAGCCGCCGACTACCCGCCAGTGACTTACGACCGCCTCACTAACGCGCAAAGCGATCCAGGCTGGCTGACTTACTATCGCAGTTACGCGGGCCAGTCGCATTCGCCGCTCAAGCAGATCGACGCCTCCAACGTCGGGCAACTGAAACAGGCCTGGAGCTACCAGTTTCCCGCCGAACTGAAACAGGGCTTCGAGGCGACGCCGATCATCAACGGCAATTATCTTTTCGTCAGTACGCCGAAGGATAATGTCTACGCTTTCGATGCGGCGACCGGCGCGCAACTCTGGAAGTACGAGCCGAAACTCGGCGCTGAATCGTTCAAGACCGCGTGTTGCGACGTGGTGAACCGCGGTGTCGCGCTGTACGGCAAGAACGTGTACGTCGCGATGTTGAGCGGCGAAGTCGCCGCGATCGACGCACAGTCCGGCAACCTGGTCTGGAAGAAGCAGATGTTCGAGCCGGGCCTCGGCTACGCCTTCTCGCTCGCACCGCTCGCGCTCGACGGATCGATCATCGTCGGCACGTCGGGCGGCGAATACGGCATTCGCGGCTACATCGCCGCGCTCGATCCGAACAACGGCTCGATCCAGTGGAAGCGCTACACGATCCCGAGCACCGGAGAAAAGGGTTCGCAGACCTGGCCCGACGGCATGCAGGCGCACGGCGGCGGCGCGGCGTGGCTGACCGGCACCTACGATGCCGCGACGCAGACGCTCTACTGGGGTGTCGGCAATCCGGGGCCGTGGCTCGCTGCGCTGCGTCCCGGCGACAATCTGTATTCCGATTCGCTGCTCGCGCTCGATCCCAGGAACGGCAAGCTGAAGTGGCACTACCAGTACACGCGCAACGACACGTGGGACTATGACGGCGTGAATACGCCGATCCTCGCCAACATCAAATACAAAGGCAAGGATTACGAAGCAATCATTCACGCGGACCGCAACGGCTTTTTCCACGCCATCGACCGCCAGACCGGCAAGCTGATCTATGCCGAGCCGTTCGTGACGGCGACGTCGGTGACCGGCTACTCGGCGGACGGCACCCCGGTTCAGGACGAAAGCAAGTATCCGAAGGCCGGCACGACGATCGAAACGTGCCCGAGCTTCCTCGGCGGCAAGAACTGGTGGTCGGTCTCGTACGACCCGGATCGTCACATCGCCGTCGTGCCGTCGCTGCACGCGTGCATGAGCTTGTCGGGCAAGTCGGTCAGCTACATGGAAGGCCTGCCGTATCTCGGCGAAAGCTTCGAAATCAAGCCTGAACCGGGCAGCCAGGGCTACGGCGAACTGCAGGCGATCGACGTCGATACGGGCAAGAAGCTGTGGGGCCACTGGACGAAGATGCCGTGGAATGGCGGCGTCGCGACGACGGCAAGCGGCCTCGCGTTCAGCGGTTCGCTCGACGGTCACCTGTACGCGTTCGACATCACGACGGGCAAGGTGCTGTGGGAAAGCCCGCAACTGGCTAGCGGCATCATCGCCCAGCCGTCCGTGTTCGAAGTCGACGGCAAAGAGTACGTCGCGGTGCTCGCAGGCTACGGCGGCGCCAACCCGATCTGGGGCGGACCGATGGCCGACGTCGCGAAGGACGTCCCGCACGGCGGCACGCTCTACGTGTTCGCGCTCGATCGTAGCTGATCTCACGTCGCGCCCCGGGCCATCGCGCCGGGGCGCGACACCCCAGCCTTTAGCGGAATGCACGACCATGAATACTCGACTCACCCAGATCGCCGCAGCGGGCGCGTTCGCCGCCGGCCTCACGCTGATCTCCGCGCAGGCGTTCGCCGATGTGCGCGTCTGCACGATGCCCGGCAGCCCCTCGACCGCACTTGACCGGACCGTCGCACGCGCCGTGTTGAAGACCGCCGGCATTCCGGCGACGTTCGCCGCGAACGGCATCGACGGCGGCAACGACGACGACGGCATCTCCGCGCACGAACTCACCCGATCGCTCGGACACGGCTGCGATGTGATCGCCGGATTTCCGCGCTCGTCCATTGCCGATGCTTCGGATGCCAAACTGATTTTTTCGCAGCCCTATCTGCAGTCCGGGTACGTCAGCGTGACGTTGCACGGCGCTGCGCCGGGTGCGCCGGCCGACGGCAAAGAAACCATCGCCGCGACCTGGTCGAGCCCGTCGCAGTTGATCGCCGTCCAGCAGAAGAACGCGCGCTTCGATCTGGAGAACACGTCCGCGCTGACCGTCGATGCCGTCGCGAAGCACCGCGCGCAACGCGCAATCGTTTGGTATCCGGCGGTGGTCGCATATCGGCTCGCGCATCCGCAAGCACACTTCAACATCGCGCCGGTGCAGTCCGTTTATGCCGACTGGAGTCTCGTGTTCGCCAGCGCGGCGGGCACGGAAGACCTGCAGACGCGAATCAATCATGCGTTGTCGCAAATGAGCAGCGACGGCCGCCTCGCATCGCTCACGCGCGGCTGGACGCTGCCCGCCTCCGTCGCCCATGCGGGCACGGCGCCGATGGCGGCCCGCCGTCCCCATGTCGACTCCGGCATCATGACCGCGGCATGGTCGAGCACGTCGCAGGCAGGCGGCGGCTTCATCAAGGTCTCCGCGAGCACCGGCGGCGCAACCCCTGCTCCTTCGTTCGACGTGGCACAGGTGGCGCACGGCAAGGCGCTCTACCAAAGCTCGTGCGCGAAATGCCACGGCGAGCAGCTCGAAGGCATCGTCGGGCCGGCGCTGAGCGGACCCGCATTCGCACCGGCGTCGAACTCGCACCTGACGATCGGCGGCATCTATCAATACATGTCGACGAACATGCCCGCCGACCACCCCGGCAAGCTGGCCGACCAGGACTACGCCGACCTCCTCGCGTTCCTCCTCTACACGAACGGCTACGAATCCGGCAGCACGAAGATGACCGCCAGCGATGCGGTCGCATCGACGACGCCGCTGAACGCCGGTCCGCGCCACTAATCTCCTTGATGCGCCCCCTGGCAAAGGGCGCGTTTTTTTATGGTTCATCGCAGGAAACCGTGGAGCGTTTGAGGGCGATTGCGTAACCTGACGCCTGATTCTATGGAGGTCAGGGGGAAGAATTGCTCGATCGCAAGGCGCTTCAGGCACTGGGCTGCTGGACCGGC
>Ga0265338_10003864_pt1 | contig 20767 bp, 21 predicted proteins | sample 42126metaG_FD_193579 | JGI IMG/M metagenome (GOLD analysis project Ga0265338, IMG submission 193579) | Rhizosphere microbial communities from Carex aquatilis grown in University of Washington, Seatle, WA, United States - 4-21-26 metaG | ecosystem: Host-associated > Plants > Roots > Rhizosphere...
AGTTGCGGGCCCCGACCGGTCATCCTTGACGAAATTAAGCTCTTGGCGTGAAGCGAAATCAACCCCAGCAGAGCTTCATGGCTTCCTCGACACTGATCGACGGAACCCCGGGCACCGGGTGATCGGTCACGAGCTTTTCCCCGGTGTCCATACTGGTCGCCTTCTTGCCGGTCTTGATGTACTCGGCCACTGCCTCGACGCCGCGAGATGCCATCAGCAGCGGATACTGCTGCGCGGTCGCGCCGATAATGCCATCCTTGACCCATTTGACGCCTTGGCAGCCGCCGTCGACCGCGACCACCGTCACGCCTTTCTCTTTGCCTGCCGCCTTGAGCGCTGCGTAGCCACCATATGCGGCCGGCTCGTTGATCGCATAGACGAGGTCGACCTTATCGGTCTTCTGCAGGATATTCTCCATCGCCGTGCGGCCGCCTTCGGTCGATCCCTTTGTGACGTCGGAGCCAACGATCTGCGGGCTGTCGCTCATGGCGTAGTGCTTCGGATCCTTTACCGTAATTCCGAAACCGTTGAGGAAGCCGTTGTGGCGCAGATAGTCGACCGTCGGCTCGTTCGACGAGAGATCGAGCGTGGCGATCCTGGCGGACGCCGCCTTGGCGCCGAGCGTGGCCTTGGCCCACTGGCCGATCAACTGCCCGGCCTTGTAGTTGTCGGTGGCGAACAACGCGTCCGCCGCGTCGGCAGGATCGAGCGGCGTGTCGAGGGTGATGACGAGAATGCCGGCGGCGCGCGCCTTCTTCACCGTTGGCACGATGGCGGTCGAATCGCTGGGCACCAGCAGGATGCCCTTGGCGCCGGCTGCGATCAATTGTTCTATTGCCCGGACTTCACCGTCGTTGTCGCCGTCGAACTTGCCGGCGTATGCTTGCGGTGTGAGGCCGAGTTCCTTGGCTTTGGCTTCGAACCCCTGCTTCATCTTGACGAAGAACGGATTGGTGTTGGTCTTGGTGACGAGGCCGACGATGTCGGCCGCGTGGGAAGGCCTGGCGGCGGCGAGTGTAAGGGCCACTACCGCCGCGCTCGTCAGAAGTGCGAGTGTCCTGGACATCGAATTCCTCCCATCGGCGTTGCATGCTTTGCAGCGCATGTAGCGAACATCCATCCATCTGTCACCCACACCTCAGTCCTGTTTCCTTACTCGCGCGGGCGTGACCTCGCCCCGATGCTTTCCGCCAAGCGCTACCATAAGGCTGTGCCTGGTTTCTCGCGCAAGGCACTCGGTCAACATGCTATGCCTGCGCGGATCACCATCGACAAAAGCGGTATCAACACAGCGGTGATTTGAAACCCGTGCTGACACCGGTCAGCGGCCGCGCATGCTGGTTGGCTCCTGCGTGGATAGGCGATCTCGCTCACTCGCGTGGGTTTCCAATCGGCGTGAAACTGCTTTAGCTTGTCCGGAAACAACCCGGCACCAAAGCTGGGAACACTGGGAGGAGTCCGATCATGCCACCGACCCGACGCGCCGTGCTCGGCGCTGCCGCTGCTGTCGCCATCGTTCCTGTTCGCCGGGCAAGAGCCCAAAGCCGCCCGGTGATCCGCATCGGTGTTATCAACGACCAATCGGGCGTCTATCGCGACGTCAACGGCCCTACCAGCATCGCCTGTACCCGGCAGGCAATCCAGGAATTTGCCGCCGGAAGTTTCGACGTGGAGGTGTTGACGGCGGACCACCAGAACAAGCCGGATGTCGGCGCGGCAATCACGCGGCAGTGGCTCGATCAGCAGGGCGTGGACTTCGTCCAGGACGGCGCGTCCTCGGCGGTGGCGCTGGCGATCAGCGCGATCTGCAAGGAGCGCAACAAGGTGTTCGTGCCGACCAGTACCGCGACCTCCGATCTGACCGGCAAGGCCTGCACGCCGAACACCATTCACTGGGTCTATGACACCTATATGGAGGCGCGATCGACCGGGGGTGCCATGGTCAAAGCGGGTGGGGATTCATGGTATTTCATTACGCCCAACTACGCCGCCGGCCTGGCCTTCCAGCGTGATACCACGAAGTTCGTGGAAGATGCCGGGGGCAGGATCCTCGGCGCTCATCTGTATCCGTTTCCCGAGACGACCGACTTTTCCACGGCGCTGCTGGAAGCGAAGGCGTCGGGGGCGAAGATCCTGGGTATCTCCGGTGCCGGCGGCGACCTGATCAATATCGTCAAGCAGGCGCACGAGTTCGGCGTGCAGCAAACGATGAACCTGGCGGCGCTAATCGCCTATTCCACCGACGTGCACGCAATCGGGTTGGAGACCGCGCAGGGGTTGCGTCTTTCGGAGACCTATTACTGGGATCTGAATGACCGTACGCGGTCCTTCCAAAATCGCATCAAGGACAAGGTCACGCTGTGGCCCAATATGTCGCAGGCTGGGAACTATTCCTGCACGTTGCACTATCTGAAGGCGGTGCAGAGTATGGGCGCTGCGGCAGCCAAGGCGGATGGCGCGGCAACGGTGACCCGCATGAAGGCGATGCCCACGGATGACGATTGCTTCGGGCCGGGGCGTATTCGCGAGGACGGCCGCAAGATCCACCCGGTCTTCTTGTTCGAAGTAAAGCAGCCGTCCGAGAGCAATCAGGCTTGGGATCTGTACAAGTTGATCGCGACAACGCCGGCGGAAGAGGGGTGGCGGCCGCTCTCGGAACATGCCTGTCCGCTGCTGAAGGTGTAGCGGCATGGCGCGCGACCGCGCGACGCCGCCGGTTCCCTTCAGACCTTTCAGCCAGTCCGGGGGCGAGCGCTGGTCAAGCCGGCGGCAGTAAGCAATTATCCAATTGAAACACTATGTCGCGGAACGGCTGGACTGTCCCCCGCGGCTTCGGCGCACAAGCCAAAATGTGATCGGTGCGTTAGCGTCTCGTCAGCTTGCTCACTGCTCGGTCAAACTGCGCCAGGTAGATGTTCTCATCGGCGTCCAGCCATATGCCGTGCACGTTGAACGCACCCTGGTAAGGATCGTCCGGTCCGACTTGCACCAGCTTCTCTCGACCCGGAGTCCAGATCGACAGCCCGTCGCCTCCCGCGACATAGATCGCCTCCCGCCCGAAGGCGAGATCGCTGGGCATGTGGAAGCCGCTCCAATCGGCCAGGTGATCTCCGGTCGGAGTGAACAGTTGGATGCGGTTGTTCTCCCGGTCACAAACATACAGCCGGTCCTCGGCGTCGACGCCGACGAAATGCACCAGGGCGAACTGGCCTGGGCCGGAGCCTGGCTCGCCCCAGGACTGCTTCAGTTCGCCGGTCGGCGAGAAGCGGTGCACCCGGCGGTTACCGTAGCCATCGGAGACAAACAGGTCGCCGTCGGCGGTGAACGCGGTGCCGGTCGGCATGTTGAACGGCTTGCCGTAGAACGTGGGCGCGGCGCCATTCGGCGTGCCCAGCGTCTGCAGCAACGTGCCGTCCGGCTGGTGGCAGGTGACCGTGTGCAAGCCGGAATCGGCGATCCACACCTGGCCAGCGCGGTCGATTGTCAGCCCATGCACGAAAGCGGAGAACTGACCTTCACCCCACGACGTAATGAAGCGGCCTTCGGTGTCGAAGACCAGCACCGGGTGGGCGGCGCGGCACAACACATAGACATCGCCGTTGGCGGCCGTTGCACCTTGCACGCTGGTGCGCGGTGGTCCGGGAAGACCGGTCTCGCCCAGGTTCCATCCGCGCGGCAGCTTTGCCCAGTCGCGCTGGAAGTCGTACCGGTATTTGCCGGAACCGATGATCGGCATGCGGAATCCTCCTTTGATCGGCCCAAGCATACGCAAAGCGGCGGCCGAACGGCTACACCGCGATCCCGGCTGCGGCGGCATGAAGTCGCGCGGACCCGCAGCAATGTAGCCGGTGAAGCACAGATGATAGAGTTTGAACCAGCCGCCGAGCGAGATCAGTGCGACCATCCGCCACATGGACGCGGTGACAGGCAAACGGTTCCGAGAACACCGGCCGTCCCTACCGGGAGTCCGACTTCCAGCACCGGTCCGCGGAAATCCGGGATGTTGCCGGGATGCCAGCCGACCTGCAATTTCGCGATCTGCGCCGCACCCTCGCAACCGCCCTTGGTGCCGCCGGCTGCACCGACGACCAGATCCGCTCCATCACCGGCTACCGAACCTGAGAGGTCGTTGCGGTGTACGTGCGGACAGGCGATGCGTTTGCCAAGGGCGCTATGGGCCGGCTACAACGTGCCCGGGAGCACGTCAGTTAAGCGCGTTCTACAAGAGCGTTCAGCTGGCACCATACCTAAGTCGTTAATATGCCGGGTTAGCACAGTGGTAGTGCAGCGGTTTTGTAAACCGAAGGTCGGGGGTTCAAATCCCTCACCCGGCACCACGATCCTACTGGATCTTTCCAAATTCCTCGTTCTGCCATCCATCGGGTAGACCGGACATCGACCGGACAGTCAGGGCCGAAATGCTCACCGACCCAGCCAGACCACCGTGATTTGACGGACGCGCGATGGGAAGGCTCGCCAGCGGCCGAGCGCGCCAAAGATACGCTCCGGCCATCAACTGACATTCTTGCCAAGTTCCTATCCCCTGTCGTCTCGGCCATGCCCGACGCGCCTCACCTCCGCCTTGCCACACCGGACGGAATCGTCGAGACCCTCGCCATCGCGCTCCGTTATGGGGGATGACAGCGGGTTCACAATGCAAACTACGTGGTGGCGCGGATCACGGCAGCTCGATAGATGCCCCCGTTCGACTGACCGCACCTGAGGTTGCCGCACATGCGCCGCCGCGCGACCGAGATGCCGATCGCTGCGCCCAGATTGCGCAATAGGCTGAACAGTTGCCACGCTGTCGGTACGCGTCGTCGACGGCAGCGTGACGAGCGCCAGCACTTGGATCGGGGTCAACAGAAGCCCCGTCGCGTCGCCCTGGATCACGATCGCGATGACGATCTCTTGCTCCACCCCATCGGGTGTCGAGGGTATTGTCAGTCATCCGGTCTAGCCGACCATCAGCGGGCCGGTTCCCACCAGCCACCCCGGCCGGCGTGTCCCGGCGCTATGCAATTCTCCGATTTACCAGCACCGCAGCCTGGCGGTATCATGCGGCGCTGCATGCGGTTACGCTGCCGCGCAGCGTCCTCCAAGACGACTGGCAGTGCGGTCGAGAAGACTGACCCGTACAACACCAAAGCTGGGAGCGAAAAATGTCTGAATCAATTCAACTGCATCCGTCGATCGATCACGGCCTCAAGCCCGGAGCGGCGGACTTTGCCGGCGGCACCCTGGTGTGCCGATGCGCGCAGGCGCCGGTGAAAATCTCCATCAAGGGGCAGGTCGCCTATGACCATGCCTGCGGCTGCACCAAGTGCTGGAAACCGGCCGGCGCGACATTCTCTGTTGTTGCGGTGGTGCCGCGCGCCAACCTGACCGTGGCCGAGAACGGCGACAAGCTCGCCATCGTCGACCCCAGCGCCGCGATCCAGCGCTATGCCTGCAAGGGCTGCGGCGTGCACATGTACGGGCGCATCGAGAACACCAAGCACCCTTTCTACGGGTTCGACTTCGTGCATCCGGAATTGTTCCAGGAATCCGGTTGGGCGCCGCCGGAGTTCGCCGCCTTCGTTTCGTCCGTGATCGAATCCGGCGTCAGCCCCGACCGCATGGCCGGCATAAGGGGCCGCCTGAAGCAACTTGGCCTCGAGCCATATGACGCCCTGTCGCCACCGCTGATGGACGCGATCGCCACGCACATCGCCAAGGCATCCGGCGCGCTGCCGAGCTGACCTCGGCAGCGCCGGCGCGAGGCGGGAGCCTCAGTAGGTCACCACACTACGGATGCTCTCGCCGCGCCGCATCAACTCGAACCCTTCGTTGATTTGCTCGAAGGGCAGTACGTGCGTGATCAGATCGTCGATGTTGATCCGCTTCTCCATGTACCAATCGACGATGCGAGGCACGTCGGTGCGGCCGCGCGCACCGCCGAACGCGGTGCCCTTCCAGACCCGGCCGGTCACCAGTTGGAACGGCCGCGTGGCAATCTCCTGACCGGAGCCGGCGACACCGATGATGATCGACTGGCCCCAGCCGCGATGCGCGCATTCCAACGCCTGGCGCATCACCTTCACATTGCCGATGCATTCGAAACTGTAGTCGGCACCGCCTTTCGTCAGGTCCACCAGATAGGGCACCAGATCGCCCTGCACCTCGCTCGGGTTGACGAAATGCGTCATGCCGAATTGCTCTGCGATGGCCTTGCGCTTCGGATTGAGATCGACGCCGACGATCATCTGGGCGCCCACCATGCGCAGGCCCTGGATCACGTTCAATCCGATGCCGCCCAGCCCGAAGACCACGGCACGCGCGCCGGCCTCCACCTTGGCGGTATTCATCACCGCACCGATCCCGGTGGTGACGCCGCAGCCGATGTAGCAGACCTTGTCGAATGGTGCGTCCTCGCGAATCTTCGCCAGCGCGATCTCCGGCAGCACGGTGAAGTTGGCGAACGTTGAGGTGCCCATATAGTGCATCACCGGCTTGCCGCCGCTGGAGAACCGGCTGGTGCCATCGGGCATCACGCCGCGGCCCTGGGTGGCGCGGATCGCCACACAGAGATTGCTCTTGCGGCTGAGGCAATACTCGCACTGCCGGCATTCCGGCGTGTACAGCGGGATGACGTGGTCGCCGCGCTTCACGCTGGTCACACCGGGGCCGATCTCCGCCACGATGCCAGCGCCTTCGTGGCCCAGAATGGACGGAAAGATGCCCTCCGGGTCGCCACCCGACAGGGTGAATTCGTCGGTGTGGCAGATGCCGGTCGCTTTGATCTCGACCAGCACCTCGCCGGCGCGCGGTCCTTCAAGATCGACGGTTTCCAGGCTGAGCGGCTTGCCCGCCTCGCGGGCCACGGCGGCGCGAACTTTCATGGCAACACCTCCCTGTGACGACGATTGATGTTAGCAGGCATTTGCATGGTGCCGCCATCGAACGGCGGCGATGCGTCCAGCGCCCTGCATAACGGCGCTATTGCGGCTTCTTTTGTCCGTCCGGGCCGTACTGTTCCAGAAAGGCGATGACGTCCTTACGCTTCTGCGCATCCGGCAGGCCGGGGAAAATCATCTTGGTTTTCGGAACCACCGTCTGCGGCGAGGTCAGATACTTGTCGAGTTCCTCTTGCGTCCAGACGATGCCGGAATTCTTGTTGGCCTCGGAATACTCGAAGCCAGGATAGGTGCCGGCCTTGCGCCCGACCACACCGTTGAGGACCGGCCCCACGGCATCCTTGGCGCCCGGACCGATCTGATGGCAGGCACGGCAGACGAGGAAATCCTTCTCGCCGGCTTTGGCATCCTGTGCGAATACGGGGACTACACTCGCGAGCAACATGACTGCTGCCCAAATTGTGCTGCGCAACACGGTTGTCCTCCCTGTCGCGCGATTTGTAAAACCCCCGTGCAGCCTGTCAACGTCTGCTCTCAGCTCTTCTCATCCTCCCGTTCCGGCCAGGCACAACGCCAGCGTGCAACCCGGACGTTCGGATGATCACCGACCCACTGGGCCAGGTAAGGTTGCGCCAGCATCGTGCATCGCTGCAGCGATCCTTCCGCCGGGAGCAATATGTGGTACTCGTGACAGGCGGTAGGGCTGGCCAGGGTGCAGGCCAGCACTATCAAATCGACCAGGTTCATTGTCGTCTCCGTCGGCAACGCGCTTTGTCCATACAGTTCGCCGGTGGGGATTGCCATGATTTCATGCGGCAACAGCATTTTCGCCGATGGCGGCGGGCCGCAGCCCTTGAACGGCGGCACCGAGTTCTGCATCCTGAGCCTAATGGAACGTCCAACGCCGCGGCCGTACAGCCGGTTCGGCCGACGCATACTGATCACGGCGACCGCCGGTGCCATGCTGGCGGGCACAGGGTACTCAGTGCGTGCGGATGCCGCCGTGCTGCGCATTGGCTACATCCGCGCCGCCGAGCAATCCCAGACGATCTCCTTGCTGGACAAGCCGACGCGCGATGACGGGCTGGCCGGCGCATTGCTTGCCATCGACGACAACAACACCACGGGCCGGTTCACCGGCCAGCAATTCGAGCTTGTCGACAGCCCGCTGCGTGCGGAGGACGACCCGGTGCTCGCGCTGACGGCACTGAGCCAGCAAAATATCTCCCTGGCCCTGACTGATATTCCGGCCGATGGCCTGCTGCGTCTCGCCGCTGCCGGCGGGGCCAAGGGTATCACCCTGTTCAATGTGAAGGCGCCCGACGACGCACTGCGGCAGCAGGACTGTCGCGCCAATGTGATCCACGTCGCGCCGTCGCGAGCGATGCTGGCCGACGCGTTGGCGCAGTACCTGGTGTGGAAGAAATGGTCGCGCTGGGTGCTGGTCTACGGTTCACACCCGAACGATCTGCTGCTGGCCGACGCCTATCGCCGCTCGGCCAAACGTTTCGGTGCCCGCATCGTGAAAGAGCAGCAGTTCAAGGACAGCAGCGGCGCGCGGCAGACCGATTCCGGCCTGGTCGAAACCCAGCAGCAGATGCCGGTCTTCACCCAGGGACTGCCGGATTACGACGTGCTGGTGACCGCGGATGAAAGCGAGGTCTTCGCCGACTACCTGCCGTTCCGCACCTGGGATGCGCGGCCGGTGGCGGGTTCGGCCGGATTGCGGCCGGTAAGCTGGGATCCCAGCAGCGAATCCTGGGGCGGCACGCAGCTACAGGACCGGTTCGAGCGCAAGGCGCATCGCCTGATGACCCCGCTCGACACGCAGGCCTGGACTGCGGTGCGCATGATCGGCGAGGCCGCCAGCCGGAGCACGTCGATCGATCCGGCGCGGATCATGCAGACCATGCGCAGCGCCGATTTCGGGATCGCTGCCTACAAGGGCAAGAAGCTCTCGCTGCGAGACTGGGACTGGCAACTTCGCCAGCCGATCCTGCTGGCCGACGGCCGCACCGTGGTGTCGGTGTCGCCGCAACCCGGCTTCCTGCATCAGTTCACCGAACTCGACACACTCGGCTTCGACCGGCCGGAGACGCAATGCAAATTGCCCTGACCCGACGCGGCTGGACAGCGGCGCTGCTGTGCGGCCTGGCCATCGCATCGATCTGCGGTCCGGCCGACGCCTACATGGCCTATGTGTCGAACGAGCGCGACAACACCATCAGCGTGGTGGACCTGGCGCAGATGGAGACGGTGAAGACCGTGCCGGTCGGCCAGCGTCCGCGCGGCATCACGCTGACCAAGGACGGCAAGGACATCCTTGTCTGCGCCAGCGACGACGACACCATCCAGATCGTCGATACCACCTCCCTGCAAATCGTCGGCACCCTGCCATCCGGCCCGGACCCCGAGACGTTCGCACTGCACGTCTCGGGCAACCCGCTCTATGTGTCGAATGAAGACGACAACATGGTGACGATCATCGACGTGCCGACGCGCAAGGTGATCGCCGAGGTGCCGACCGGTGTCGAGCCCGAGGGCATGGCGGTCAGCCCGGACGGAGCGATCATCGTCAACACCTCCGAAACCACCAACATGGCGCACTTCATCGACTATCAGTCGCGCAAGATGGTTGCCAGCGTGCTGGTCGGAGCGCGGCCGCGCATTGCGATGTTCAAGCATGACGGATCGGAGGTGTGGGTGTCGTCCGAGCTTGGCGGCACGGTCAGCGTGGTCGATCCGGTGAAGCACGTGGTGATCCACACGATCTCGTTCGACGTGCAGGGCCTGCGCGCGGACGCGATCCAGCCGGTCGGCATCCAGTTCACCGCGGACGATGCCATGGCGTTTGTGGCGCTGGGCCCGGCCAACCGCGTCGCGGTGATCGACGCGAAGACCTACACGGTACGCAAATACCTCTTGGTGGGACAGCGAGTCTGGCAGATGGCGTTCACACCCGACCAGAAATACCTGCTGACCACCAACGGATTGTCCAACGACATTTCGTTAATCGACGTGGCAGACCTGAAAGTCGTGAAATCGATCCAGGTGGGCCGGCTGCCCTGGGGCGTTGCGGTGTCGCCGAAATGAGCATCGACGCGCTCGCCGCTAAGCTGACGGATCGTGCGTCCGGCGCTGGGCAGAAGGCTCGTGCGGCTGACGCGGCGCCCGCCACGCCGGCGATCGTCGTGCATGGTGTGAGTCACGCCTACGGCGCTCGCAAGGCGCTGGAGGATGTCAGCCTGACCGTCGAGGCAGCACGCTTCACCGCTTTGCTCGGCCTGAACGGTGCCGGCAAGACCACGTTGTTCTCGTTGATCACGCGGCTTTACGACACACGGCAGGGCTTTATCAGCGTGCTTGGCCATCGCGTCTCGGAAGATCCCAGAGAGGCCCTGCGGCAATTGGGTGTGGTGTTCCAGGCGCGCACGCTCGATCTCGACATTTCTGTGATGGAGAACCTGCTGTACCATGCCGCGCTGCATGGCATCGGCAACCGCGAGGCGCGGCGTCGTGCGCAGGTCGTGCTGGCCGAGATCGACCTGGCGGACCGCGCGCGCGATCAGGTTCGGAAGTTGTCGGGTGGCCAGATGCGGCGGGTGGAGATTGCGCGCGCGCTGCTGCACGAACCGCGCGTCCTGGTGCTGGACGAGCCGACCGTCGGGCTGGACGTCGCATCCAAATCGGCGATCCTGCGTCAGGTGCGCACGCTCGTGCAGGAGCGCGGCATTGCCGTGCTGTGGGCTACACATTTGCTCGATGAGGTCATGCCGGGCGACGCCGTGGTGGTGCTGCATCGTGGCAAGGTGCTGGCCGCCGGCGAGTTCGCCGACATCGTCGCCGCCTCCGGTGCGTCGGATATACGTGGTGCCTTCATCGCGCTGACCGGTGGCGTGCCGGAGACGCCAGGATGAGTGCGCACGCGATGACGCTGCCGCGGCGCGGCTTCACCCTGGCGCAACACCTGATCTGCCTGCGCGGCATCGCCTGGCGGGAGGCGTTGCGCTTCCTGCACCAGCGCGAACGCTTCATCTCCGCTTTGGTGCGGCCGCTGGTCTGGCTGTTCATCTTCGCCGCCGGCTTCCGGCAGATCCTCGGCGTGTCGATCATCCCGCCATACGAAACCTATGTACTCTACGACGTCTATGTCACGCCGGGGCTGATGGCGATGATCCAGTTGTTCAATGGCATGCAGTCCTCGCTCTCAATGGTCTACGACCGGGAAATGGGCAACATGCGCATGCTGCTGGTCAGTCCGTTCCCGCGCTGGTTCCTGCTGTGCGGCAAGCTGCTGGCGAGCACCACGGTGTCGCTGTTCCAGGTGTATGCCTATATCGTCGTCGCCTGGCTGTGGGGAGTCGAGGCCCCGGCCTGGGGTTATGTCGCCGTGTTGCCGGCGCTGGCGCTGACCGGGATGATGCTCGGTGCGCTGGGCATGTTGCTGTCCTCGGCGATCCGGCAGCTTGAGAACTTCGCCGGTGTCATGAACTTCGTCATCTTCCCAATGTTCTTCGCGTCGTCGGCGCTGTATCCGCTGTGGCTGGTGCAGCAGTCGAGCCCGGTGGTCTACACGATCTGCCGGCTCAATCCGTTCACTTACGCAGTGGAGTTGATCCGTTTCGCGCTGTACGCCGAGGTAGACTGGATTTCGCTTGCGGTCGTGGCCGGCATGACGATCGTGTTCACCGCCGGCGCGATCATCGCCTACGATCCGGCACGCGGCCTGATCGCACGGCGCGGCGGAGGCGGCGGATGACCCGGTCCGGCATCGTGGGCCTCGCGATTGGCGCGATGTTGGTGCTGACCGCAACGGCCAATGCCGCGCCGCCGGGACCGCGCGATCCCGACTGGCCGTGCCAGCAGATCAAGGTGCCGGAGCTTTCGCTCGCCGCAGTCTGGGCGGGACCTCCGGTCGATCCGCAACACACCGATTGGCAACAGGACCAAACGGTCGCCGGCCTCGTGCACGACCTTGCGCAGCGTCGCGTGCCGCTGACCGAAGCCGAGGACCGGATCGGGGCCTTCGCGCGCCAGGCACAACAACAGAAACAGCCGCAAATGCTGATGCTGGTGGCTGGATTGTTCAACGTGCTCGATGCGGAGCGCAGCAGTGTCATTGCTGGCCTGGACCGGTTCGGTGCGCGGCAAAAGGCACTTGCTGCCGGCATCCGCGACGACAACGAGAAGCTGCGCACCATGCAGGCGGATGCCGGCGCCGACGCCGGGCAGTACAATCAGATGGTGCAGCGCGTCACCTGGGAGGCCGAGGTGTTCCAGGACCGGCGCCAGGCGTTGAGCTATGCGTGTGACGTGCCGGGCAAGATCGAGCAAAGATTGTTCGCGCTGGCACGTGCGATCCAGCAGAACCTGCAGTGATACCAAGCGTCCCAGAGCAAGCTATGCCCCCTCCCTCAAGGGGAGGGAGAGTGCCTTCCCTCCCCAGTTCACTCCGCCGCCTGCGGCCGTTCCACCGGCGTGCCCTGCTCCAGCGGCAGACCTGCCGCGGCCCATCCATCTGTCCCGTCCGGGTACCACGCGACCCGTTCGTACCCTAACAACAGCGCGCGTCGGGCCGCATTCCAGGACATCCAGCAATCCGCCAGGCAGTAGAACACGAGCAACCGATCACGTTTGCCGCCGGTCGCCGATTCTAATCCATGCTCGAAATAATCCTGCATCACCGGCGCCAGCGCACCATAGCCGGTATCGGGCAGCCACACGCTGCCCGGAATGTCGTCGCGCTGCTTCGGCCGCCAGATCGTCGAGGCTGGCAACCCAACCGGACGCGGCGGCTGCGGCAGCACATCGATGAACACCGCAGCAGCGCTTTCCCACTCCGTACGAGCCTGCGCAGTGGACAGCACGACCGCCCCGCGCAACGTTGCCGGCGTGGCCGAGCGGTAATCGTCCATGCGATATCCCGCCGGTTCCGGTGGCGGGTCCGCCGCAGCAGCAACCGGCCACCAGGCCAAACACAGCGCGACGATCGCGCGGCGTCCAGCCACGATCATGGCGTCAGCAGCTTCCCCTGCTCATCGAGCAATGGCACGCCATATTGCTGCAGGAGCCGATCGATCTCCGGCTGGCTCTCGGCGATGATGCGATTAAGCTTGCGCTTCCAGTCCTGATCGCTGTGCCGCACACCCAAGGCAATGCGGAAATCCATCCGCGACGTCTCTTTCAGCAGTGGCACGACCACCAGATGCGGATTGACGTGCTGCGAGTAATAGCCGGCGATCGGACCCCACAGCACCCCCGCATCGATCTGACCGGCTGCGATATCGGTCGCCATCGTCTGCGACGGCACCTCGACGCGCGTATCGGCGGTCAACGGGTAAGGCTTCGCCAGTGCCATCAGATTCTGCTGCACCAGCACGGTAGCTGGAGGGGTTCCGGCGATGACCCCGAGATGCTTGCCTTGAAGTCGCTTGTCCTCCAGCGACTCGATGCCATCCAATCCGCTGCCCGCCTTGAACACCAACGCATAGGTCGAGTGATAGTACGGATTGGTGGTCTGCATCAGCTCATTACCAACCGCCACACCCATGACGACGTCGCAGCGCAACGCATTGAGGGTGTTGCGCACGAAACCGATGACCTGGGGATAGTAGACATTGCTCATCGGCTCACCCAGCTTCTGCGCGAACAGGGCCGCCAGCTTGTTCTCGAATCCCGCGCCTGCCTCGTCGGAAAACGGCAGGTCATGCGGATCGGCGCAGACGCGGAACACTTTCGGATCGACCAGTTCCGCCGAGGCCCCAAGCCCGGGCGCCTGCGCCGCCGCCGGTCTCGGCGGCAACATCATGATAGCGGCAACCACAGCCCATCGCGCCAGGCTCCGCGCTAACGCGGGTCGGCGTGCCGTCGCGCCGCGGCACCGGCTCAACCCATGCATTGATCCTCAGCCTTGCTGTACGAGTCAGGCTTCGCCGCAACCTTGTCCGGGCGGCCCCGCCCGATCGCATCGTCACCCCGCGCGCGCAGATAGACGTAGATCGCGTCGATGTAGCACATGACGTTCTTGTTGGTGCCGTTGGCCGGCATCACCAGCTCCTGCGATGCCGAAATGTCCTTCTTCCCGCCGGCGACGATGCCATAAAAGTCGGTATAGCTAAGGTGCTTCATCGATTCGATCAGCGCCGGGGCATAGGTCGAGCCCATGCCGTCCGGCCCGTGGCAGCGGAGGCATTCCGATGAATAGCGGAGGAAGCCGGCTTTGGTATACCAATCCACCGTACCGTCAGGCTGGATCTTGAAGGTCGGATTGCCATCCTTGTCGGTCCACTTGCCGTCGTCCGATTTGACCGCCGCCGGGTCACCCGAGCCGTCGGTGACGGCATAGGCTCCCGCCGAAATCACCAACGCAACCGAAATACCAAAGACTGCGCGCAAGAGACGTTGCACAGTTCGCATCCTCGCCGGTGATAAGAGAAGGGCGGCCGGCCCGTGGCGCCACGCCACGAAACCGGCCGCAAACAACACGACTATCGCAACGCGAGAGCTCAGCTTGGCGGCAGCATGAATACCGTCAGCGTGCCGCCCAACGCGGTGTAGTTGTTCAGCCCAGCGTAGCCGCCGACCGCGCCCAACCCGGCATGCGGATCGGTCAACCCGGCGGCAAGCCCGATGCCGGCCCAGCCGCCGACGCCGGACAGCACCGCAACGTATTGCTTGCCCGCATGTTCATAGGTCATCACGTTGCCGATAATGCCGGACGGAGTCTTGAACTTGTACAGCTCCTTGCCGGTCTTGGCATCGACCGCCTTCAGATAGCCTTCCAGAGTGCCATAGAACACCAGGCCACCCTTGGTCGCCAACGCGCCGGACCAAACCGAGAATTGCTCCGGGTCGGACCACACAATCTTGCCGGTGCGCGCATCCCAGGCGATGAAGTTGCCCATGTCGTTGCCGCCAGGGGCAGGAAACATCGCCAGAGTCGCACCGACATAGGGCTGGCCCGCGGTGTAGGATACGCGGAACGGCTCGTAGTCCATGCAGACATGGTTGGTGGGCACGTAGAACAAGCCAGTATCCGGCGAGTAGGCGGCCGGCTGCTCATCCTTACTCCCAAGCGCGGCAGGGCAGATGCCCTGATAGTTCTTGTCTTCGCCGGCCGAGCCTGGAGCGAACTTGTCAACCACTGCCGGCCGGCCGTAGTTCGGGCTGCTCTTGTTCATATCGACGCCGGTGGTCCAGTTCACCGCCGGATCGAATTTCTGCGCCACCAGCAGCTCTCCGGTCGCCCGGTTCAGCGTGTAGCCGAGCCCGTTCCGGTCGAAGTGCACCAGTATCGGCACCTCCTGGCCATTGATCGTCTGGTCCGCCAGGATCATTTCATTGACGCCGTCATAGTCCCACTGGTCGTGCGGGGTCATCTGATAGACCCATTTCGCCATGCCGGTATCGGCATCGCGTGCCCAGATCGTCATCGACCACTTGTTGTCGCCCGGACGCTGCACCGGATTCCAGGTGGAAGGATTGCCGGACCCGTAATAGACCAGATTCAACTTCGGATCGTACGACAGCCAGCCCCAGGTGTCGCCGCCGCCGATCTTCCACTGGTCGCCTTGCCAGGTCTTCAGACTCGAATCGGCGCCGATCGGCTTGCCGAGTGACGTGGTCTTCTGCGGATCGACCAGCAGATCGCTGTCCGGGCCTTCGGAATAGCCACGCCAAACCTGCTTGCCGTCAGCGATGCTATAGGCGGTGATCCAGCCGCGCACACCGAACTCGCCGCCCGACACGCCGACAAACACCTTGTCCTTGACGACCATCGGAGCACCGGTGCCGGTCTCACCCTTGCCCGGATCGCCGGTCTTGATCGACCACACCACCTTGCCGCTCTTGGCGTCGAGCGCCACCAGCGTGGTGTCTGCCTGGTGCAGGAAGATCTTGCCGTCGCCATAGGCCACACCGCGATTGACGGTGTCGCAGCACATCACCGGGATCACGCTCGGATCCTGCTTCGGCTCGTATTTCCACAGGATCATGCCGTCGTGGTCGAGATCAAGCGCGAATACGGTATTCGGGAACGGCGCGTGCACGTACATGACGTTGCCGATCACCAGCGGCGCGCCCTCGTGGCCGCGTAGCACGCCGGTAGAGAAGGTCCACGCGACCTGCATCTTGCCGACGTTCTGGGTGGTGATCTGGTCGAGTTTCGAATAACGCTGGGCATCATAGGTGATGGTAGGCATCACCACGTTCGCGGCATTCGCCTGCATTTCAACAAGATCGTCGTTACCCGCTGTCTGGGCGGCAGCCGCTGCTATCATCAAGCCTGAAGCCAGCAGAGTGCCCGCCAACAGCCGAACTTCTGTCGGACGACGTCGCATTTTTTTCCTCCCGCCTTATGCTCTCATCAACCCATTGAACGTAGCCGTCTTCGGCGGCTTCCGTGACGAGGCGGCATGCTATTTCTGTCATCGTACGGCCTAGGCCCACATGCGGCCTAGTAGTTTGCCCACGCTCCCAACTGTGGGCAGTCATGGCGCCGAAGTGAAAGAACGCTATGTTACGACGACAATATCGGCAAATCACGCAATGGTGATAACAGTGCGGCGTCGGCTACTGAGCCTGTTCATACTCCTGGCGGCACTGGCCCGGATGTTCGGCGCTGGCGCCGCCGAGGCGGCTTCACAAGACACCAGCAATCCACTGAGCGTCGAACGCGTGGCCGACGGCGACTACGTGCATTTCGGCCAGGTAGCCCTGACCACGTCGGACAATGCCGGCGACATCGCCAATTTGGGAATCATCGTCGGACGCGACGCCGTCGCCATCGTCGATACCGGCGGCAGCGTGCTTGTCGGCCGACGCCTGTTGCTCGCGGTACGCCAGATCACCGGCAAGCCGGTCCGCTACGTGATCAACACCCACGAGCATCCGGACCACATCTTCGGCAACGCGGCATTTGCCGCGCCCGGCGTGACCTTTGTCGGCCACCACAACTTGCCGACCGAACTGGCAAAGCGCGGTACCTATTATCTGCACTCGTTCAGGCAGCAGCTTGGGCCGTCAGCGATCGACGAGGTGAAGCTCATCCCACCGACATTACTGGTGGATCAGACAACGACGCTGGATCTCGGCGGCCGGACACTGTTGCTCACCGCATGGTCGCCACCGGCGCACACCGCCTGCGACCTGACCGTGCTCGACCAGGCAACGGGTGTGCTGTACGCCGGCGATCTGGTCTTCCTGCAACACGTGCCGGTCATCGACGGCAGTCTGGCTGGCTGGCTCGAGATGCTGCCGCGCCTGGCACAAGTCGAAGCCAAGATCGTGGTGCCCGGACACGGCAGGCTGGCCGCCCCCTGGCCGCAGGCGCTGGACGATGAACGCCGTTACTTCACCGTGCTGGCAGCCGATGCGCATAGGCTGGTCGTGGCGGGTGTGCCCTTGGCGCGAGCGGTGCCGGAGATCGGCCAGTCAGAGCATGCGCACTGGCAATTGTTCGACGATTATAATCCGCGCAACGCGACCGACGCGTTCACCGAGCAGGAGTGGCAGTGACGTTGGAAGCTGCATGGCGGCCGCGATACGCGTAGCTGATTTCGGCGTCCGACGACTCCTGTTCCGCCAACTCCAGCATGCGCGCGTGATGCGGTGACAATTCGCAGGCCGGATCAGCGAACGCGGCGTTGCCGGCAATGGCAAGCGCCTGACAGCGGCAACCGCCGAAATCGACCTCGCGCAGCGCGCAGGACCGGCAAGGCTCCACCATCCAATCGGTGCCGCGGAATGCCTGGAACGCCGGCGACTCGGTCCAGATCGTGCGCAGCGACCGGTCACGCACCGACCAGAACTCCAGGCCGGGAATCGTCTCGGCCGCATGGCAAGGCAGCACACGGCCGGACGGGGTCACGTTCAACGAGCGGCGCGCCCACCCGCCCACACAGGCTTTCGGCCGCCGCGCGTAGTAGTCGGGCACGACAAGGTCGATCGCCAGACGGCCGGCATAGCGCGGGCGAATGGTTTCCACGTCCTGCATGGCCTGGTGCACCTGTGCGCGAGTCGGCATCAGAGCCGCTCGATTGCGCAGCGCCCAGCCATAGTACTGAGTGTGGGCGATCTCCACCCGCCCCGCGCCGAGCGACGCTGCCAATTCCACGAAGGCGGGGACGCGGTCGACATTGGCGCGATGGATCACCGCATTGACGGTCAGCGCAAGCTCGAGTTCCACCACCGATCGGGCGAACGCGAGCTTCCGCGTGTGTGCCCCGGGATAACCGGCGATATGGTCCGCGCTCGCCGCATCGACGTCTTGCAGCGACACCTGCACGTGGTCCAGCCCGGACTCCTTCAAGCGCGTGAGGCGCGCGACATCGAGGCCGACCGCTGATGTGATCAGGTTGGTGTACAGCCCGGCATCATGCGCGGCAGCGACGATTTGAATAAGATCGCGACGGGACGCGGGTTCGCCACCCGATAAGTGGACCTGTAGCACTCCCAGCGCAGCGGCTTCGTGGAACACCCTGGTCCAGGTCGCTGTATCCAGTTCATCCGTACGGCTTTCCAGGGCCAACGGATTGGAACAGTACGGACATGCGAGAGGGCAGCGGTGCGTCAACTCCGCCAGCAGCCCCAGCGGGGCCGGTACGTCCGCGTGGGTGGCCGGAATCGTCAACCCGCCAGCATCCGCTTCGCCACGAGTTCAAGCAGCATGTCTGCCACGTCGCCGGCGATCTCGGCGCGATCCGCAGCGTACAGTGCAGCGAGTTCGTCGATGATTTGCGGCACGGTCCGGCTGCCGTCGCAACGGCGTAGAATTTCGTGCGCCGGTCCCTCGGTCTCGATCACACGCTCAGGGCCGAGCAGCACCCACGCGTTACGCGTCGAGTCGAAGTGCAACCGCACGCCTGGAGCAAGGCGCGGGCGCTCAGGCAAGCTCGGAGCCTCGCTGTCGTCCATTGACCGCACTCGCGTGGCGTGACGACAGCGACCCCCGACCCTTCGACGTTCGTCAAAGGTCACTGTCGCGCGGAACAGGCAGTCGGCAGATCAGCGGACGCAAACGTGCACCGCCGCCCGAACGATCTGAGACGGCCTGCCTATTCGAACACGCAGCCGTGAAGTGCTAGAGCTTCCCGGCGAAATAGCCGTTGATTTCCATGCCGAGGCAGATTTCGCGTAGCTTCGGACGTGTCCAGGCCATCGGATGTCTCCTCATTTTCGTATCGTTCCCCAGGGAACGGTGAGCCGGCTACGGGGCCGACGGGACGGAGGCTAGCAGACCCGTATGGCGGCGTCCATCACATCACCAACTTCCGTCTCCCGCACTGCATCCGATGGTGGTATGATGACCATGCGGCGGACCGGCGATGCTCCCGCCGCCGGATGGAAGCGGCCATGAACCAGTACCCAACGCAATCCAAATTGCCTCGCCGGCTAGTGCTCGCAGCGATGGCGGCCGGTGTCACGGGCCGGCACGCCGCGGCTCAGGCGCCCGCCCAGCCGGACCCGTGGCCGTCGCTGGCCGGTCAGATCTTCCCCGGCCGGACGCTGAAAGATGGTGACGCGATCCTGGCAATTGACGCGCCCTACCGCGCGGAAGATGCGGCCCTGGTTCCGGTCAGCCTGCGCAGCCTGCTGGCCGCCGACGACAAGCGGTCAATTCGCAAGATTACGCTGGTGATTGACGCGAACCCCTCGCCGCTTGCCGCGGTGTTCTCGCCGGGCGAGGCCAGCGGGATGCGCGCCCTGGCAACGCGCGTGCGCGTCGACGACTACACAAACTTGCATGCGGTCGCCGAATTGAGCGACGATCAACTCTACGCGACCAAGCGCTTCGTCAAGGCAGCTGGCGGGTGCTCGGCCCCAGCGGCCAAACTGGACGCCGACGCCATTCCCTTGGGCACCATGCGCTTCCGCCAGCTTCCGCAAGCCGCCGATGCCGCCCCGGGCCTGAGCGAGGCGCAACTGTTGGTCCGCCACCCGAACTACACCGGGATGCAGATGGACCAGGTCACCCGGCTGTATGTCCCGGCCCATTTCGTATCGCACGTGCGCATCTGGCAGGGCGACGATCTGCTGCTGTCGATCGACGGCGGCATTTCGATTTCGGAGAACCCGGAATTCCGCTTTGACTACCGGCCGAACGGCGCCGGCAGCTTCCGCGCGGAAATCAACGACAGCGAGGGACGCGCGTTTCGCCAGGAATGGCCGGCGGCACGCACTTGAGTTCAGGCGCCCGGCCAGGTCAGAAACAACGGACCTCCGCCTCCGCCTGCGCCTCATCGAGTTCGCGCACGATCGTGTTGGTGACGGCGCTGCGGAATTCCTGGGCCAGGTAGCCGCCGGCCGAACGGCGCATGCGCAACACCGTTTCCGCTTGCTCGTATTTCGGATAGGGCAGCACGGACGCAATCACGTCGATGGCGCACGAACAATGCTGCAGCGCCTCCTGATTGCCGCCATTCGTTGCCATGCAGGCGAAGACGAATTCCGCCCGGGCGGCGGTAGGATAGTCGCCGCCATCCTCCGCGTGGCCAGCCGACGCAACCGCCGTGCCGCATAACAGGACGACAAGACCGATGCCGCGGAGCATGGTTGCCATTGCGAACCTCATGGCCAGGGTTGGCAAGATAGTGCCGCACTGCCGCATGCGGCACCATCCTTGACCATGCCGGGTGCGACCGATAATTTTCGTCAAAACTTGCGCAAACCGAGTGGAGGAAGGTCGCATGGCCGGAACGGCCCACAACAACTCCATGTGCATGTCGAACGCCCGCGTCAGATTCTAGAGCATGTTCACCCTGACTGGAAACGGCGGCAGTCACGTGTCATTGCGAGGAGCGGAGCGACGAAGCAATCCCCCGCCTGACGGGCCGTTGGTGGTTCGTCACGCGGGGGATTGCTTCGTCGCTCCG